>ERZ888423.2742-NODE-2742-length-12646-cov-6.468192_pt1 | contig 12646 bp, 10 predicted proteins | sample MGYA00520523_ERZ888423 | MGnify/ENA primary metagenome ERZ888423 (study PRJEB32303, sample SAMEA104408611) | aquatic metagenome | biome: Brackish water; feature: Pelagic; material: water | place: Baltic Sea | collected 2014-06-08T10:24:00 | depth 30,27 m ...
TCCCATCATCATTCGCGCCGTCAACAGCGACGACGTCATGACCGCTGATTGGTCGCGTCTGCCCTACGACTTGCTCGAGACCATGTCGAACCGGATCATCAACGAGGTGGACGGCGTCAACCGGGTGGCCTACGACATCACGTCGAAACCCCCGGGCACGATCGAGTGGGAGTGACGGTCGAAGGGGAGTGACGGTCGAAGGGGAGTGACGTCGGGCTGCGACGAGGCAGAACGACGTCAGCTTCCGGTGATGGCCAGGGAGATCATCCACAGACTGGTGCAGAGGAGCACCGCGAGGCCAGTGACGAGCCGCAGGCGGTGCTCGGTCCGCCACGCCACGTCGGCCGAATCGGAGAAGTGGGCATCGAGCGTCCGAATGCGGAGATCCCGGAGCAGGAACGGCAGGGTGAGCCCCAAGGCACAGGCCAGCGGTGCCACCGAGGTTCCGAACACGAAGACGAGGACCAACACGACGCTCAGCGAGTGGCTGTTGGTCATGGCCCACCGGTTGACCGCTCGCCCCAGCTGCCACCGTTCGAAGTCGAGCGCTTCTTCGGACGCCTGCTCGGTGCACGATTCGGCATCACCGAACCATCCCAGTCCGGCGTAGCTGGCGGCCAGGGTGTGCCAGGCAGCCGCGTTCTCGGGCTCGATCTCGAGCGCCCGTCGCGCCGCCCGGTCTGCGGCCTGGAAGTGGCCGGAGACGAGGTGCCCCGATGCCAGAGCGACCCATGAACTGGCCGACGAGGATGCTTCCAACCGGGCCCGTGATCGTTTCACCTCGCGCCGATTGCGGGCGTTGGTGGCGGCGACGATCATGAGCTCGTCGACCTCGAGATCGTCTTCGCGTAGGCGTCGAGCCGATTCGAGCACCCGGATCGCCGGGCGCCAGCGACGATCGGCGACCAGGGACCGTGCCTCGGCCATCAGGGCGGCCCCGGGCTCGTCGTGGGGATCCCTCACCGGGCCTCGGGCCGTCTTTGTTGCGCGGGTGATGGCGGTCACCCTTCCCGATCGGCAGTTCCCTTCGGTTCCTGAGTCGGAGGCGGTATCGGCCTCAGGCCTGAGGGCGGGGCTCCCGGGGCAGACCGAGTACTCGTTCCCCCATGATGTTGCGCAGGATCTGGGTCGTGCCACCCTGGATCGTGTAGCCGGGGGCATAGGTGATGGCCCGGCTGTAGCGGTTGACCAGCATGGTTTCGGGACCGACCGCACTCCCACACCAATTGGCCACCTCGACCTCGAACTCGGTGGCCAGGGTCTTGGTGATGGCCGACCAGCCGGTCGGGGCTTGGCCGAGAACCTCCCTCAGGATCATGTGACGGGCCACCCGATAGATGGTCTCGAACCTGGCGATGGCTTGGCGGTGCAGGGGGTCGCTGCCATCGACCCGGGCCAGCGTGTCGCGGTAGAGGGCGCGGTTGGAGACGAGACGGTCGATGCCACCTCGTTCGTGCTCCATCTGACGCATGACCTGCTTGAAACTCTGGTTCGGCTCGCCGATGAGATTCTCCACCGGGACGCGAACATCGTCGAAGTAGACCTCACAGAAGTGGCGGTTCTGCGTGATGTCGATGATCGGCTTGATGGTGATGCCCGTGGATGACATGTCGACGATGATGTCCGACAGTCCCTGGTGGGCGGGAGCTGTGGGGTCGGTGCGGCACACGAGATAGATGTAGGCGGCGTCCTCGGCACCGCTGGTCCAGATCTTCTGACCGTTGATCACGAACTCGTCACCATCACGAACCGCGGTGGTCCGAATGGCCGAGACGTCGGAACCGGCGTCGGGCTCGCTCATTCCAATGGCCCACATGTCCTCGCCGGTCAAGATTCCCGGCAGGTGTTTGGCCCGCTGGGCGTCGGTGCCGTACTGGAGCAGCGACGGTCCGATCTGGCGGTCGGCCATCCACGAACTGGCCATTGGCGCGCCTTCACCGATCAAGGCCTCGACGACCACGAAGCGTTCCAAAGGGGTGCGTCCGCCCCCGCCGTGTTCTTTGGGCCAGACCATGCCGAGCCAGCCCCGGGCCCCCAGCTCACGAGAGAACGAAGCGGATGTTCCGACGATCCAAGCGTCTTCCTTGACATCACGAAGCGCAGCGGCCCCCCGAGCGACCTCGAGGGCCTCTTGCTGTAGTTCGAGCACCGCGGTTGGCATGGCAAAATCCATGGAGGTGAACGCTACCGCGAGGACTGTGGCGACAAGAGATCGCTGATGCCCGTTCGCTGTCAGCCCTTACCCGTACCCTGTAGGAGTGAGTGACATTCTGGATGGACTCAATCCGGCACAGGCCGACGCCGTTTCCCACACCGGCGGCCCGTTGTTGGTCGTCGCTGGTGCCGGGTCGGGGAAGACGCGCGTGCTCACTCGTCGGATCGCGTGGCTGATCGAACAGGGCCAGTCGCCGTTCGAGATCCTGGCCATCACGTTCACCAACAAGGCGGCCGACGAGATGAAGCATCGAGTCCAGGCCTTGATCGGCCCCGTGGCTCAGAAAATGTGGGTGTCGACCTTTCACTCGGCCTGTGTTCGGATCCTGCGCCGCGATGCTCACCATCTCGGGTACCCGTCGAGTTTCACCATCTACGACCAGGCCGACGCCCGCCGGCTGGTTGGCTACGTCATTCGGGACCTCGACATCGACCCCAAGCGATTCCAACCCCGAGCCATGCACAATGCCATCAGCTCAGCCAAGAACGAGGGCTTGAGCCCGACGCAGATGTTGGATGGGGCAACCGTGCCGCCCCAACGCAAGGCTGCGGAGATCTACACCGAGTACCAGAAGCGTCTGGTCAAGGCCGGGGCCATGGATTTCGACGATCTGCTGCTCAACACCGTGTACCTGTTTCGTCAACACCCGGCCGTCCTCGATGGCTACCGACGTCGTTTCGGCCAGCTGCTGGTCGACGAGTACCAGGACACCAACGCGGTGCAGAACGAACTGGTGGTCCAGTTGGCCCGTGAGCATCGGCAGGTGACCGTGGTCGGCGACAACGACCAGGGTGTGTACGGCTTCCGGGGTGCCGACATCCGCAACATCCTGCAATTCGAGGAAGAGTTCCAGGACACCACCGTGGTGCTGTTGGAACAGAACTACCGCTCGACCCAAACCATCCTGGATGCAGCCAATGCCGTCATCTCGAACAACTTCGGACGCAAGCCCAAGAACCTGTGGACCGAAGCCGGTCCCGGCGACCGTATCCAGCGTTTCCATGCCGACGACGAGGTCGACGAATCGCAGTTCATCGCCAACGAGATGGCACGGCTGCACGATCGGGGCGACTACCGGTGGGGCGACATGGCGGTCTTCTACCGAACCAACGCCCAATCTCGTGTCATCGAGGAATACTTCATGCGGGTCGGGATTCCCTACAAAGTGGTCGGCGGCACGCGCTTCTATGACCGCAAGGAGATCAAGGACGCCATCGCGTACCTGAAGGCTGTGGTGAATCCACAGGACGAAGTCTCGGTGAAACGGGTGCTCAACACCCCGAAACGGGGTATCGGCGACACCACGGTGGCCAAGATCGACTCCTGGGCTGCCCTCTACGGCGTCACGTTCAGCCAGGCTCTGGAACGAGCCGACGATGCCGGCGTATCGGGCACCGCGATCAAGGGTATTGCGTCGTACCTGCAGATGATGGCCAGCTTCGAGCCCGAGGTCGACAAGGGGCCGGCGGCAACGCTCGAGGCCATCCTGCGTGACACGGGATACGTGTCGGAGTTGGAGAACGAGGCCACGATCGAGTCCGAGGGGCGATTGGAGAATCTGCAGGAGCTGGTGGGTGTGGCCCGCCAGTTCGAGACCGTCGACGAGTTCTTGGAGCAGGTCAGCCTGGTGGCCGACACCGATCAGCTCGATGAGGATGATTCGGCCGTCGTGCTGATGACTCTGCATGCGGCCAAGGGCCTCGAGTACCCGGTCGTAGCCATCATTGGCCTGGAGGACGGTGTGTTTCCGCATCTGCGAGCCCTCACCGATCCCGACGAACTCGAGGAGGAGCGACGGCTCTGCTATGTCGGTCTCACGCGGGCCGAGGAACGGTTGTATCTCACCCATGCGTGGAGCCGAATGCTGTTCGGCCAGTCACAGTACAACCCGCCCAGCCGGTTCCTCGACGAGATTCCCGGCGAACTGATCGAGGAAGCCGAAGGCAGTCGGGGCACCGGTCGCCGCCGAAACGCCACCACGTTCGGGGGCAGTGGAACGAACGTGTCGGGAGAGACGTCGTTCGGTGGCCGGGATCGCATCGTAGAGGACGCGTTCAGACCTCGTGGCCCCCAACCATCGGGAGCCGATGACCTCGATCTGCGCACCGGTGACGACGTCATGCACACCAAGTGGGGTGAGGGCATCATCCTCGAGGTCCGGGGCAACGGCGACAAGGCCGAGGCCGTCGTACGTTTCCCGTCGGTCGGGGAGAAGACCTTGCTGCTGGCCTGGGCGCCGCTCGAGAAGATCACGCTCTGAGCATCGGGCCAGTTCTGAGCCTCAGGCCCAGTGGGAGCCTCAGGCCCAGTCGGGCCGATACGGCGCCTCGCCGGTTGCCACATAGCGGGTGTGAGTGACCCAGCTCTGGCCAACGAAATTGTGCAGCAGGTAGCCGGCGGGATCGTTGATCATCGTGATGGGGGCATCGGGGGCCAGATCGAGAGCGACGTGTTGCACGGTCGAGATGCCGACCTGGGCCGGGACACCGGCGACCACCGAACTGATGGGTCGGTGCAGATGGCCACAGATGATTCGATCGACACCACTACCTGGCGAGGATCGACTCTCGGTCAGCACGGCCGTCAGTCGCTCGAGCCCGATGAAACCGGCCCGATCCATCCAGTCGATTCCGGTGACGAAGGGCGGGTGGTGAAGCGCGAGCAGGGTTTGTGAGGCGCCGCTGGTCTCTGCTGTGGCCAACGCAGTGATCAACCACTGTTCTCGATCTTCGTCGAATTCAGCACCAGCTGCTCCCGGAATGGTGCTGTCGAGACCGATCAGGTTGACGTCACCGATCGTCGTGACCCAACTGGCGTGGGCCGCATCGACCCATGGCGTCTCGGGAAAGGCCGCCCGGAGTTCGTCGCGGTCGTCATGATTGCCCGGCAGTGGGAGAAGCGGAGGCTCGAGCGGGCCGACGAGGTGAACGAGTTGGTCGTACTCCGAGTGCTGGCCCCAGTTGGTCAGGTCGCCGGTCGCGATCACCACCTCGGGTGAGACGGTTTCGTTGTTGAGCGCCAGCACGGCTTCGGACAATCGACCGTTGTTGTCGACATAGCGGTGCTCGTCGCTTCGAGGGTCCACCACGTGGGTGTCGGTCAACTGGGCTACGAGAATGGGTCAGCCTCCGTCATTCCCGGTGTTCTCGACGGATTCGACGTCGCTGCCGTCGCTCGGCGGGCGGTCGGCAGCGTTGATGTCGATGGCGAGATTGCCGTTGGCATCGATCAACACCGGATATTGCGTCAACCCGGTCCCGATCGCATCGTAGGTCGTGCCGTCGCAGTTGTCGGTGAAGGTCTCGTCGCTGGCGTTCCATTCCAGGAAGCAGTCACGGGGGGCGGCCGCGGGCCGGGCTGCGAATGCGTGCCACCCGGTCTCTGGATCGTCGCCGAGATGCTGGAGGATGATGTCACGATCGCGTCCTGCGATCAGATCCGGCATCAGCCAGGGGCCCTGGTCGGCGATGAAGTCGGCGGTGTCCACGACCTGGCCCGCTTCGAAGACTTCGCTGCCGAGATTCACGTCGATCTCGCCGGAACCGGCGAGCTCTCCGGCCCGGCTGAACAAGAAGTACATGGCGACGAATGCAGCGATCGTGGCGAAGGCCAGGATCAGCAGTTGGCGCGAGCCGCCACGACGCCCACTCGCTACCGGCATGGGGTTGCGGCGATCAAAGCCGCGATCGGAGTCGATGGTTTGCGGTGCACCCCCCTAGTATCGCCTGAACCAACCCCGACCAACGAGGCGGAGGCCCCACAACGTGGATCTTCTCGAATATCAAGGCAAGCAATTCTTCGCGACCTACGGCATCCCGGTGTCCGACGGAGCGGCGACCGACAACGTCGATGAGGCCGTAGCGATCGCTGATCGTGTCGGCTATCCCGTCGTGGTGAAAGCCCAAGTCCACGTCGGAGGGCGCGGTAAGGCCGGTGGCGTGAAGTTGGCCAACAATGCCGACGAGTGTCGCGAGCACGCCTCCAACATCCTCGGGCTCGACATCAAGGGACACATCGTCAAGATCATCTGGATCGAGAACGCCTCGGACATCGCCGAGGAGTATTACGCCAGCTTCACGCTCGATCGGTCGGCCAAGAAGCACCTGGGTATGTTGTCGGCCGAAGGCGGCGTCGAGATCGAGACCGTGGCCGAGGAGAATCCCGATGCCATCGCAAAGATCTGGATCGACCCGGTCGACGGACTGAGCGAGGAGGTGGCCCGAGCCTGGGTCGAAGCAGCCAACCTCAATCCGGCCGCCAACGACGGTGCGGTCGACATCCTGATGAAGCTCTACACCGCCTACGTCGAGGGCGACGCCGACCTGTGCGAGATCAACCCGTTGATCCTCAAGCCCACCGGTGAGGTCCACGCCCTCGATGCCAAGGTCAGCTTGGACGCCAACGCGATCTACGAGCATCCCGAGTACGCCCAGTATGACGCAACCCAACCCCGAGACGATCGGGAAGAAGCCGCTCACGAGAAGGGACTCCAGTACGTGGGTCTCGAGGGTTCGGTCGGTGTGATCGCCAACGGCGCCGGCCTGGCCATGAGTACCGTCGACGTGATCAACCAGGTTGGCGGCAAGCCGGCCAACTTCCTCGACATCGGCGGTGGTGCCAATGCCGACGTGATGGCCGGAGCGCTCGAGGTCATCAACAATGATCCCAACGTCAAGGCGATCTTCATCAACATCTTCGGGGGCATCACCCGAGGCGAAGAGGTTGCCAACGGGATCATCGAAGCGATGGGTCGAGTGCAACTCGACTCGCCGATGATCATTCGTCTCGATGGCACGAACGCCGATGAGGGACGGGCGATTCTGCAACCGCACCTCAGCGACATGTTGATGATGGAACCGACGATGCTCGACGCTGCCCGCAAAGCCGTCAGCCTGGCCCAGGGCTGAGCCCGAGAAACGGAAGAACGACACCATGAGCATCTTTCTCGACGAGAACAGCAAGGTCATCTATCAGGGTCTGACCGGTTCCACCGGTCGCTACTACGGTCTCCTGAACCGCGAGTACGGCACCAACGTCGTGGGCGGTACCCACCCCAAGAAGGCCGGCGAGAACGTCGAAGGCATTCCGATCTTCGCCAACGCAACCGAGGCCCGCGAGGCCACCGGAGCAAACGTCAGCTGTGTCTTCGTGCCGGCGCCCGGCGTCCAGTCGGCGGTCATCGAAGCGGCCGAGGCCGGCATCGAACTGGTCGTCGTCATCACCGAGGGCGTCCCGGCCCAGGACGAGGCCTATTTCTACAACCTTCTCAAGCGGGACTTCCCCAACACCCGCCTGCTCGGCCCGAACTGTCCGGGACTCATCTCTCCCGGGAAGGCCAATGTCGGGATCACGGCCGGCCACATCGCCAAGCCGGGCGGGCCGGTCGGTATCGTCAGTCGATCAGGCACCCTGACCTATCAGGCGCTGTACGAGTTGCAGCAGAAGGACATCGGCGTCACCACCTGTGTCGGTATCGGTGGCGACCCGGTCCCGGGAACCAGCTTCATCGACTGTCTTGCGGCGTTCGAAGCCGATCCCGATACCAAGGCTGTGATGATGATCGGTGAAATCGGTGGCTCGGCCGAAGAAGAAGCGGCAGAGTTCATCAAGAACAACATGACCAAGCCCATCAGCAGCTACGTGGCCGGCGTCACCGCCCCTCCGGGCAAGAAGATGGGCCACGCCGGAGCCATCGTGTCGGGTGGCAAGGGTACGGCTGCCGCCAAGATGGAGGCCCTCACCGATGCCGGCGTCCGGGTCGGGACCAACCCGACCGAGGCCGGCGAACTGATGGCGGAGATCGTCGCCGGGCTCTAGATCACGTCCTTTCGTGTTCCACTCGTCAGGCGGTTGACCGAGACCCTTCGGTCAGCCGCCTTTCGCGTTTTGCTCTCACCCCTGCCGGGTGGCTTGGTCCACCGTCGGCGATCAGCATCCGTGGCGCCCTTTCGGCGTTGTTCTGAGGGAGAATCGGAGCCGTGATTCACCGAGTCCTGTTGGCAGTCGTTGCGCTGCTCGGTGCGGCCTGTGTGTCCGACCTCGAACCGATCGAACCGGTCGCGCTCGGGACCGCTCCGGCCGAGACGGTTCCCTCGACGCTTGCCCTGCCCTTGGCCGGTGGGGACGGGGAGGCACGGCGATCATCTCGGGTCGAGCCCGGTGTGGCCCGGGCGTTGATCACCCCGACCGGCGTGATCGTTCCCGTGGTGCGCGAGACCGCGTACGGATATCAGATCCTGACTCCGTGCGGCAACGAGACGACGATGACCTGGGGCACGCCGATCGTTTCGGCGGAGGTAGCCCTCGACCCTGGCCATGGGGGCGAAGTGGAAACTGGCGCGGTCGGCCCCAACGGCCTGGCCGAGAAGGACCTGAACCTGGCCGTGGCCAGGGCCACGGCTCGAGAGCTGACCGATCGGGGAGTTGCCGTGGTGCTGACCCGGACATCGGACTACCGGGTGCCGCTCGCGGTCCGCGCTGCGATCGGCAACCAGCTGGGGGTCCGGGCCATGGTGTCGATTCATCACAATGCTCCGGTGGTGGCCAGGTCGGCCCATCCCGGCACCGAGGTGTTCGTCCAGAGCGACTCCGAGGAATCCCGACGACTCGGTGGTCTGGTCTGGGAATCGGTGTACGAAGCCCTCGGCCAGTTCGATGTCGAGTGGGTGGCTGCCGGTGACGCCGGGGCGCTGGTCGTGTTGAACCGGGACGGCGAGGACTCCTACGGGATGATTCGACGCCCCGAGATGCCAGCGGTCCTGGCCGAGTTGGGCTACCTGGCCAACGGGCCCGAGGCCGAGTTGTTCGCCACCGACGTCTATGTCCGAGTGGCCGCTATTGCGTTGACCGATGCCATCATTGCCTTTCTCGACACCGACGCACCGGGTGCCGGGTTCGTGGACGAGCCCCGTCGGTTCACACCCGACGGTGGCACGGGCGGCTCGTCGGGTTGCACCGATCCCATCCTCGAGTAGATCCGCTAGTTTCGTCGGGTGCGAGCTCTGCTGTCCGTATTCGACAAGACCGGCATCGTCGACCTGGCGTCGGCCCTTCACGAGTTGGGGGTCGATCTCGTCTCGTCGGGAGGAACGGCGAGGGCCATTGCCGATGCCGGTGTTCCCGTCACCGATGTTGCGGACTTCACCGGCTTTCCTGCGATGCTCGGGCATCGCGTGGTGACGCTGCACCCAAAGGTGCACGGCGGCATCCTGGCCGACCGTACTGATGCTGCGCATCTATCCGATCTCGAGACCTACCAGATCGACCTCATCGACATCGTCGTGGGAAACCTCTACCCGTTCTCGTCCGATCCCTCGATCGATCTGATCGACATCGGCGGCCCTACCCTGGTTCGGGCTGCCGCCAAGAATCATGAGCATGTCACCGTGCTGGTCGATCCTGCCGACTACGCCCTGGTGCTGGCCGAGATCCGAACCGCAGGGAACACCTCGGTGTCGACCCGTCGCCGACTGGCCCGCAAAGCCTTCGCCCACACCGCCGCCTACGATGCCGCGATCGTCGGCTGGCTCGATGACGAGATCGACGACGATGACCCCCTGCCACCGACGATCCACGTGTCGTTGGAGCGGGCACAGGATCTCCGCTACGGCGAGAACCCGCATCAGCAAGGGGCCCGCTATCGAGTCTCGGGCACCACGACCTGGTGGGATGACACCGTTCAGCACAGCGGGCTGGCGTTGAGCTATCTGAACCTCTTCGACGCCGACGCTGCGTGGCGGATCGTTCACGATCTCGGTCAGCAGCCTGCCGTGGCGATCATCAAGCACGCCAACCCGTGCGGTCTGTCGGTACACGACGATCTCGCCACCGCCTACGAACAGGCCTTCCAATGTGACCCTCGGTCTGCCTTCGGTGGGATCGTTGCCCTGAATCGGCCGATCGACGCAGCAACGGTCGTAGCCATCGAAGCGGCTGCTCAGGCCGACGTGATCATCGCGCCCGGGTTCGACGATGGCGTGATCGAACGCCTGGTGGCCAAGCGGAAGAACACCCGACTGATCGAGGCCTCACCGCCGTCGGTGCCGGCCCTCACGTTACGCCCGCTCTCCGACGGCTACCTGGTGCAGCAGAATCACTACTTCGGCGCCACTCCCGACCATTGGCAGGTGGTGACCGACCGACAACCGACGCCTGCCGAACTGGCCGATGCTGCCTTGGCGTGGCGAGTCTGCAGCTATGTCACCTCGAACGCCATCGTGTTGGTGAAGGACGGCACGGCGTGGGGCATCGGGGCCGGTCAGCAGAATCGAGTCGAGTCGGGGCAGCTGGCTGCCAGCAAGGCCGATGGTCGTGCTGCGGGCGGCGCTTGTGCATCGGATGCCTTCTACCCGTTCCCGGACGGGGTCGAAGCTGCGGCCGAGGCTGGTGTTGCCGTGGTGATCCAACCCGGCGGCTCGATCAACGACGACAAGACGATCGCGGCGGCCAACGATCGAGGCATCGCCATGATCTTCACCGGCGAGCGTCAGTTCCGCCACTGACCGCCCATGGGCGCTGACGAGCTGCCGGCGGCCACGTTCGGTCGCGGGCTACGGCTGGTGGGTTCTCTTGTCCGCCTGGCGCCGGGGCCGATCGCGGTTGCGGTGGTGGGCGCAGCCCTCTACTCGGGTGCCACGGTCCTGGCGACGGTCCTGCTCGGCTGGGTGACCGACCGACTGGTCCTGCCGACCTTCGCAGGATCGCCGCCTTCGGATCATCGCTTGTGGCTGGGTGCAGCCGGCATCCTGGCACTCGCCGTCCTCAAGGTCTCCGGTGTCGTGTGTCGTCGGTTCTTCGGCAGCATGAGCGCCGAGCGAATACGGCGTATCCTGCGCCAGGACTTGTCCGACCGCGTCGTGGGCATGCCGCTGGTCTGGTACCGCGACAACCCGGCGGGAGAGCTGTTGGCGTTGGCGGACAACGACGCCGAGGTGACGGGTGAGGTCATCACGCCGTTGCCCTTCTCGATGGGCGTCATGTTCCTGGCTCTGTTCTCCGGGATCAGCCTGATGATGGTCGACCAGGTTCTTGCCATGGTCGCCTTCTTGATCTTTCCGGCGTTGATGGCTTTGAACCGGGTCTACAGCCGCCGTGTCGAGCGGCCGGCTTCTGCGGTTCAGGCCGGTGTCGGGAAGGTGTCGGCGGTAGCCCACGAGAGCTTCGATGGGGCACTGATCGTCAAGAGTATGGGTCGGGCCGATGCCGAGGTGGAACGTTTCTCGCACGCCGCCCTGGCGTTGCGAGACCACCGGCTGGAGGTCGGTTACCTCCGGGCCGGCTTCGAGGCGGTCATGGATGTCCTTCCCAACCTCGGAATCATCGCTGTCATCATCGTGGGGACCTATCGCATCGAAGCTGGTGCCATCAGACCGGGGCAGATGGTGCAGGTGGCCGCATTGTTCACGGTGCTCGCCTTTCCCATGCGGGTCTTCGGGTTCTTCCTGGAGAGCATCCCCCCATCGTTGGCAGCCGAGCGGCGGCTCGATGGAGTGCTGCACCAACCGCTGCCAGGCGCGTTGCCAGGGCCGGTCGGCCTGCCCGAGGAGTCGTTGGGGCTTTCGGTGTCGGGCTTGCGTTACGGCCACCTCCCGGGACAGTACGTTCTGGACGGGGTCGATCTCGAGATCGGCGGCGGTGAGATCGTCGCGCTGGTCGGGTCGACGGGCGCCGGCAAATCGACCCTGGCCACCATCCTCGGTGGTCTCCTTCCTCCGGATGAAGGCACCGTTCGGCTGGCGGGGGTCGATCTCACCACGGTCGATCCCCACGAACGGACCGAGGCCATCGCGTTCGTGTTCCAGGAGTCGTTCCTGTTCGCTGACACGCTGCGATCCAATATCGACATCGATGGTCGAGCGTCGGATGACGAGATCACCGATGCGCTCGATCGAGCTCGAATCCGACCATTCGTCGACGGTCTGGCATCGGGTCTGGACACCATCGTGGGGGAGCGGGGGGTCACGCTTTCCGGAGGGCAGCGACAGCGGGTGGCACTGGCTCGGGCTCTGTTGCGTCGGCCCAGGGTGTTGATCCTGGACGACGCCACCAGCGCGGTGGACGCCCGAATCGAGCACGAGATCCTGACCGGACTACACGACCGATCGGATGTGACGACGATCATCGTTGCGCAGCGGGTGTCGACCATCGCCCTTGCCGACCGGGTGATCTACCTGGCCCAGGGCGAGATCGTGGCTTCGGGAACTCATGAGGAGTTGTTGGCCCATCCGGGCTACGAAGCTCTGGTGCGAGCCTACGAACAGGCCGAATCGTGACCGCCGCCGATGGCATCGATGCGGGGTCTTCCGGGCCGGACAACGCCTTGGGCGTGCTCCGTCGCGGCTTGCGGCAGAGCCCGGAGATCCGCCGTGGGCTTGCTGTCAGTGTCGGGCTCGGACTGTCGGTGGCCGTGATGCGGCTCGTGACACCGGTGCT
>ERZ888423.2744-NODE-2744-length-12636-cov-5.177410_pt1 | contig 12636 bp, 14 predicted proteins | sample MGYA00520523_ERZ888423 | MGnify/ENA primary metagenome ERZ888423 (study PRJEB32303, sample SAMEA104408611) | aquatic metagenome | biome: Brackish water; feature: Pelagic; material: water | place: Baltic Sea | collected 2014-06-08T10:24:00 | depth 30,27 m ...
CGCCTCTTTCTTGCAACTCTTCAATATACAATTCAATAGCTTCTTTTGCCATTGATATAGCTTCGTCCACATCTTCGCCATAAGTGATACAGCCAGGCAATGCAGGAACAGAAACAGTAAAACCACCTTCGGTTTCTTTGTGTAAATGTATTTTGTATGTGTACATATTATTGAGCAATTAAAGTTTGTAAATTATCCTTCATTCTTTTATTAGAAAGAGCCATATCAATCATTTTAAATAGAGCTTGCTGTTCATCCTTTGCCAAGGTATCAATCATTTTTATTTTTTGCATCAAAGGCAAGTTCAATTCTTCTTCCAAGTCGTCTGACTTAAAAAATTCTGCAATAGATACCTCAAAAACCGAAGCCAGTTTTTCCAATGTAGAAATAGAGGGTTCAACTTTGCCATTCTCTATACGGCTGTATTGTCCTTGGGGTACACCTGAATCCGCACAGACTTCTTTTTGAGAAAGGTTCTTAACATCTCTCAAACGCCTGATATTCTTTGCTATTAACTCAACTGTCTGTATCATATTCTCCAAATTATACATCAAAATTAATATAATTGGCTTTTTGATGCAACTAAATGAAATTTGATTTTATAATTATGCAGTTAAGTATATATTTAAAATCAAATTGAATATTCATTTTGATGCAAAAAATAGTTTTACAATGGAAATAGCAGAAATCATCAAGTCTTTAAGCATCCTCCAGGTTTTAGAGCATTACCACCTAAAACCCAACCGCAACAAAATGGTATGCTGTCCTTTCCACGATGATAAAAACCCAAGTAGGCAGGTGTATGCAGAAACGAACACGGTATTTTGTTTTAGTGGCAATTGCAAAATGAACGGCAAAAAGATAGATGCGATACAGTTTATACAGGAGGTACCTGGTCGCATTTCCCGCACAGTTTGAAAGTAAATAACGTATAACTTCAAAGAATGAGAAAGAGTGCTGCCTCCACTTTACTCAAACACAAGAAATCTCTCCCAGCCAAATCCGGCCGCCCTTCCCAGTACTTCCACTACAGCGCCTTCGGCGAAGTGCTTTTACAGCGCAACGCCAACTACGGCAGCTTCCAAACGAGCTAGGTTTTAGAAGATTTTGAAATCTGAAACCAACCGAGGGGAGTGAAGGAACAGCAAAGGTTAGCCTAGATACAATAAAAACGAACAATGAAAAGTTTATTCTAATAGTAAAATAAGACACCTTAGTTAGCACTACTTTTTCCACTGTAGGCTCTATGGCACTTTACTCATTAAATCAGATCGACTCGTACTCAGAGGCTGCTAGACTTTCTGCTTTTCTAAACTTAAACAGTCCCTTCTGCGGCTCCTTCTGAAGCTTCTGCTTCGTTGCCTTCTTCCTCTTCATCCTCTACGAAATCAGAAAGGTCAATCTCAATGTCCGGTTGAAGTTCTTTTTTCTTGGCGCGTATGGCATCTTCTATAATATCCATTCCCGAAAGAAGATCCTCCATACTGGTTTTACCCATAGGACACTCAATAATGCCAGAGCCCAAAGAGCTGATTTCAATGCTTCTTTTGCGTGTTACATAGGAAGAGAAGAATAGGATTAAGCCTAGAAATACCACCCCATAAACGAGGAAAGGAGGCATAGAAAGGGTTAGCAATACCAGTCCGACTAAAGTAACTGAAAAGCCCGCATAAAAGAACGCACTATTGTCTTTCTGCGTTACAGAAATACATGAGACGTTTTCAATTAAAATACTGGCTGATTCCTTTTTGCTGATGAAACGAATCTTATCTGCATTCACATTCAGCGTTCCTTCTGCATTAGACCATAAAACATCTTCCATAACCGGTGGCGTATTAAATTCTCAATTCGAGGGTTAAATATACAATTCCGTTTTCCATAACCGCCATAAGAATATGCGACTTATTAACGAGTAAGTGACTATTTAACAGACAATAAAAAGTCTTTGCACAGCGCACTATACTCATCTGAAAAAGAACCATTGGAGCTGAGAATGCTCCATTGATCTTCACTTTTAGTCTCCTCCTTTCCATATTCCAACAGTAGCAGAGATGGATTTGAATGGGGTCTATGCGATACAGCCAGCTTCCGATTTAGTTGGAAGGATGAAAACACAACAGGCAAGGCATTTTTCTGAGCCTTTAAATGTTTGTTCGAAAGTACAAGCGCTATTTTTCCATCCTCTTGATTTACCAATTCCTCCATCTTTTCAAACCATTTGATTTGATCTTCAGAAGAAATGTGTTTGGCCGATACTTTTTGTGGATTGGAAGAGGGAAGGGCAGAGGCAAAGTAGGGCGGATTGCTCACCACCAAATCATAGGGTTCTGTATTTTTCCAATCGAGTACATCGGCATGAATGCATTGAATGCGATCTGCAAAAGGAGAACGAGCGATATTGGCGTGGCATTCTTGAACTGCAGCTTCATTGCGCTCTAGGAGATGTACTTGGGCCTTAGGGAAGCGCTGAGCTAAAAGGAAACCAATGACTCCCGTACCTGAGCCAAGGTCTAGAATGCGTTTAATATTGGGATCAGACCCAGCCCACGAACCCAATAAGACGGCATCGGTGCCAATCTTATATCCTTCGCCATGCAAAAGATCAAATTGCTTAAATCGAAAAAGCTCTGAAGGCATTAGTCGAAGACCTCCAACAAACCTTCTGGCAGATTGAAATGAAGGGATTGGCTCTCGCGGTCTACCTTAATTAAGAAGGCATCTACCATAGGAATATACAGTAGTTTTCCTTCCTTTTCTATTTCATATAATGGCTGCGGATCTCTATCTAAAACATTCTTAATCAGTCCTATTTCACCCGAATTCTGATCTATTGCTTTAAACCCGATGATCTCATGGTAATAAAAGGAGTTTCCTTCTAATTTGGGCAAAAGACTAAGGGGCAAGAAGAGGGAAGTACCTATCCATTTACGCGCTGCTTCCTCTGTGTCTACCTCTTCCAACTTCACCTTAAAAGAACCTCTATGGGTAAGCTCTAAGGACTCCGTAAATAAGGGTACATAGCTGCCATTCTCTTCGGTAAAGAGCACTGTTTGGTCTGAGAAATTCTCAGGATGATCAGCATCGGTCATGAGAATCAAATGCCCTTTTAGACCTACTGTCTTGCTGAAATAGCCTAATTCGAAATAGTCTGACATGGATTTCTAGGATTGAATGATACCCGGATTATAGGCCGGAATATCGTATTGATTGTTCGCCATTTCAATTCCCATGCTGATCCATTTTCTAGTCTCTAAAGGATCGATGATGGCATCCACCCAAAGACGAGAAGCCGCATAATAGGGAGATGTTTGCTCTGCATAGCGCTTGGTAATGCGGTCGAGCAGTTCTTTTTCTGCTTCAGGGGTAATAATTTCACCTTTCGCCTTGAGGCTAGCTTGTTCAATTTGCAAAAGAACTTTGGCCGCTTGAGCCCCACCCATAACTGCTAGTTGAGCCGTTGGCCAGGCTACAATAAGTCTAGGATCGTAGGCCTTTCCACACATGGCATAATTGCCTGCGCCATAAGAGTTACCCATAATTACCGTAAACTTAGGCACCACCGAATTGCTCATGGCATTTACCATTTTAGCGCCATCCTTAATAATACCTCCTTGTTCAGATCTACTTCCTACCATAAATCCGCTAACATCTTGTAAAAAGACCAATGGAATGCGTTTCTGATTGCAATTGGCAATAAATCGGGCGGCTTTATCGGCAGAATCAGAATAAATAACTCCACCAAATTGCATTTCGCCTTTCTTATTTTTAATCACCTCTCTATTGTTGGCCACAATTCCAACAGCCCATCCATCTATACGCGCATAACCGCAGAGAATGGTTTTTCCATAGCCCTCTTTGTATTGATCGAATTCGCTATGGTCTACCAAGCGTTCGATAATGTCTAAGGTTCTAAATGGTTTAGATCGATCCTCTGGCATAATGCCATAAATCTCTTTTTCATCTTTTTCAGGCATCGCACTTTCGGCCCTGTCGAAGCCCGCTTTAGGGAAAGCACCAATTTTATCTACAATGCGCTGAATTTTTTCCAGTGCATCTTGGTCGTTGGCCGCCTTATAATCTGTTACACCTGAAATCTCGCAATGTGTTGTTGCTCCTCCAAGGGTTTCATTGTCTATATCTTCTCCAATAGCGGCCTTCACCAAATAGGAGCCGGCTAAGAAAATGCTTCCTGTTTTATCTACAATCATGGCCTCATCGCTCATAATAGGCAAATAGGCTCCTCCAGCTACACAACTTCCCATAATGGCAGAAATCTGCGTAATGCCTTTGCTTGAAAGGATGGCGTTGTTTCTGAAAATCCGACCAAAGTTCTCTTTGTCTGGGAAGATTTCGTCTTGCATGGGCAAGAAAACACCGGCAGAATCAACTAAATAAATAATAGGCAATCGGTTTTCAAGGGCAATCTCTTGAGCCCTTAAGTTCTTTTTACCCGTAATCGGAAACCAAGCGCCGGCCTTTACTGTGGCGTCGTTGGCAACTACAATAACCATTTTAGATTGCACATAACCCAAGACTACAATTACGCCACCCGCAGGACAACCGCCGTGCTCTGCATACATGCCTTCGCCAGCAAAAGCGCCTATTTCAATCTGAGGGCGATCCTTATCCAATAGGAAAGCTACTCTTTCACGAGCAGTCAGCTTTCCTTGAGCATGTTGTTTTTCAATGCGTTTTTTGCCTCCACCCAGAGATATGGTCTGAAGCCGGCTTCGCATTTCAGCCATTAAAAGCTTGATCTGATCTTCGTTGCGGTTGAATTCTAAGTCTTGCTTGGTCATATTATTTACAGGGGGATAAGGTCCACGTATCTGAAACTTTCCAAATAGATGAACCATTGATGTCGCTAATTAACAAAGTAAATACAGATAATTCCATTGAGCGCGCTGCCCAAAGAATATCTACAATCTCGTCGCCATTGATATCTCCTACCCAAATGGCTTTTGGCAAGCCACAGCTGCCGACTAAGTCCAACATGGGGGCTATGTTTTGACTTCTGCTTTCACCTCCAATCTGACTGCTACCAATAAGTTGATAGCCTTCTATTTCAGGACAATCACCCAAGGCAATTACATTTCCAAGGGCACTCATCTCAACATTTTTCAATGATCCATTGACAGCAAATCGTTCTTTCTGACCTGGAAAAAAAGAAATTGGATTGTCAGGACCTCTCAACGAAGCCGCTTTCACCGCATTGATATCTAGGCTATTTTCTGAACCCAATAAGAATACCGATTTGGTTGGATTGTTGGTTTGAATATCAAATTCCAATGACTCACTCAATTTTTGTTCGCTTAGAATCACCTGAATCTTAACCTTTTCAATATTCATGGCCGATTGAAGTTCCTCTTGCATATAAAAGGCGTACCAGTTAATGCCTGGATTGATTTTATTGGCATCGCCACAATAATTGTAGGCCTCAGTAAGCACTTTAAATTGCGTAGGGTACTGAATTAGCCTGATGGGCTCTTCCTTTTCAATAACTGCTTTTAGAGAATCAGAGGAAATAGGAGTAGGACTGAGCACTGCTTCTTTGGCAGTCACCGCTTCCAAATAACCATCGAACATAAATCCTTCAAATTCTTTGTAGACAACGAAAGTCCAATGACCCATTTGGTCATCCACCTTAAGCTCTCCATATTTTTCCTTGCAAGCCATCACCAAGCTATCGAAAGGAACCGTTGTGACTACTTTGCCCGATATTTTGGGTGGGCTGCGCATACGGAGTCCGGAGGGAGCCGTGATTTGCTTTAATTCAGAAGTCTCACAAGGGGTTTGAGCCCAAGAGATCGAAGGGGAGAGGACAAGAAAAGGGAGCAGTAGAGGGAGGAGATGTTTCCAATTCATAGAAGAGGGGGAGCGAAAGATTAATCTACTTAACTAAAGTGCGAAAATAAGAAAGCCACGCTTGCGGCGTGGCTTTCTCTAGTCCAAAACGTCTTGTTTATACTTATTTTATCTTATCAACTACGCTTTTGAACGCATCGGGATGGTTCATAGCGAGATCAGCTAATACTTTGCGATTGAGTTCAATTCCTCCTTTTTTAATGTTACCCATAAAAACGGAGTAAGACATTCCGTGCTCACGTGCACCGGCGTTGATACGCTGAATCCACAGAGCTCTGAAAGATCTCTTTTTGTTCTTTCTATCGCGATAGGCATAAGTTAAACCTTTTTCTATCGAGTTTTTTGCAACGGACCAAACGTTCTTACGACGTCCAAAGGATCCCTTGGCTAGTTTCATAAACTTCTTGCGACGGGCGCGAGAAGCTACTGCATTTACACTTCTTGGCATTTCTTTTCTTTTTTTTGAGCGAGGCGCTGCAATTAAGCAAACTTGTAAGGCACTCGATCAGGGTTATACATTTAGAACCAATAATAGAATCAGAGTACTAACTGATCCTTCACGCTCTTCACATCGGATTTATCTACCAATGTTGAGTGTGTCAAATTGCGCTTGCGCTTGGTCGATTTCTTCGTCAGAATGTGACTCTTGAAAGCGTGTTTGCGCTTGATTTTACCAGTACCGGTAAGCTTGAAACGCTTCTTGGCACTGGATTTAGTTTTCATTTTAGGCATTGCTACAATTATATCGACGTTTGGACTGATATTTATTTTTTCTTCTTAATGGCTTTTGGAGCAAGCATCATGATCATACGCTTGCCTTCTAGCTTTGGAAGGCTTTCTACTTTACCTACATCTTCTACATCCTGTGCTAATTGGAGTAAAAGAATCTCACCCTTATCTTTAAAAACGATGGAACGTCCGCGGAAGAAAACGAAAGCTTTGATCTTAAATCCTTCTTCAAGGAACTTCAGAGCATGCTTCTTTTTAAAGTCGTAGTCGTGCTCATCTGTGTTTGGTCCGAAGCGAATTTCCTTCACCACAACCTTCACCGCTTTGGCCGCTAATTCTTTTTGTTTCTTCTTTTGATCGTAAAGAAACTTTCTATAATCAATGATTTTCGCCACCGGTGGGTCTGCACTTGGCGAGATTTCAACTAAATCAAGCTCCAAGTCTTCCGCCATTTTCATGGCCTCAACTGTGGTATAAATTCCTACCTGTTCAATGTTATCTCCTACGAGGCGTACCTTGGGTACACGAATGTTTCTGTTAATGCGGTGTTTGTCTTCCTCTTTTATCTGAGGCAACCGTCCTTGGTAATTTTTCTTCAGAGTTTTGTTAGTTCGTTAATTATCAATTAGCTCAGCACTTACAGCTTCGTTTACAAGTTGAATGAATTGATCTATTGGCATGCTTCCTAGATCTTCACCACCATGCTTGCGAACCGAAACTGTTTGGGTTTCTTCTTCTTTTTCCCCCACGATTAGCATGTAGGGAATCTTCTGCATCTCAGCGTCACGTATCTTCCTTCCCGTTTTCTCATTCCTCTCGTCAAGGAGGGCGCGAATATCGTAATTATCAAGCAACTTTAAAAGTTCCTTTGAATAGTCGAGATACTTTTCGGAAATCGGCAGAATTATTATCTGTTCTGGAGTGAGCCAAAGAGGGAAATTACCGGCACAGTGCTCTAACAAAACGGCTACAAAACGCTCCATAGAACCAAAAGGTGCACGATGAATCATCACCGGCCTATGCATTTCGTTGTCGGCTCCTTTGTATTCCAATTCAAATCGCTCTGGCAAATTATAATCCACCTGAATAGTACCCAATTGCCAGCTTCTTCCTAGTGCATCGCGCACCATGAAGTCAAGTTTGGGTCCGTAGAAGGCAGCTTCTCCGTATTCCACTACATAGGGCATTCCTTTTTCCTTAACGGCTTCTAAAATAGAAGACTCCGCTTTTTCCCAGTTTTCCAATCCACCAATATACTTCTCGGGTTTTTCTGGATCGCGCAGACTCACCTGAGCGGTAAACTCTTTAAAGTCTAAGGTTTTAAAGATGTAAAGAACCAAGTCTATCACCTTATTAAACTCTTCTCGAACCTGGTCTGCTGTGCAGAATATATGCGCATCGTCCTGAGTAAAGCCACGAACGCGCGTCAATCCATGCAATTCGCCGCTTTGCTCATAGCGATAAACCGTTCCAAACTCTGCATAGCGAATGGGTAAATCTTTGTATGAATGCGGACGACTTTTATAGATCTCGCAATGGTGAGGGCAATTCATTGGCTTGAGTAAGTATTCCTCGCCGGCCTCTGGTGTAGCAATGGGTTGGAAGGAATCTGCGCCATATTTGGCATAATGCCCAGAAGTGACATACAGTTCTTTGCTGCCAATATGCGGTGTAATAACAGGAACATAGCCCGCCTTTTTCTGTGCTTTCTTGAGAAATTGCTCAAGGCGATCTCTCAATGCCGCGCCCTTTGGCAACCAAAGTGGTAAGCCCTGTCCAACCTTCTGACTGAAAGTAAAGAGGTCTAGTTCTTTCCCTAATTTTCTATGATCGCGCTTTTTAGCTTCCTCAAGTAAGTGTAGATATTCGTCTAGTAACGATTTTTTTGGGAAGGAAATGCCATAAACCCTAGTAAGCTGCTTGTTCTTCTCATCTCCACGCCAGTAAGCTCCTGCCACATTCATGACCTTTACTGCTTTTATGAACTCCGTATTGGGTAGATGTCCTCCTCTACATAAATCGGTAAAGTCGCTGTGATCGCAAAAAGTAATGGTACCGTCTTCTAGATTCTCAATAAGCTCGGTTTTATATGGGTTGCCTGAATAATACTTCAAAGCATCCTCTTTAGAAATCGCTCTGAGCTTAAATACAGCCTTCTGACGAGCCATCTCCATCATCTTTGTTTCTATTTCTGCAAAATCTTTTTCTTGGAGTGAAACTTCACCAAAATCCACATCATAATAAAAGCCATTTTCAATAGCCGGTCCGATGGTTAGCCGGGCAGATGGATAAATCTTTTGAATGGCTTGGGCCAAAACGTGGGCGGATGAATGCCAAAAGGCTTTTTTTCCTTCTGCTTGATCCCAGGTGTAAAGAACCAAAGCACCATCTCCAGGAAGTGGATCTTTAATTTCAACCGTTTGCCCATTGAATTGAGCCGACAAAACATTTCGCGCCAATCCAGCACTAATGCTCATGGCTACGTCGAATGCAGAACTGCCGTTTTCGTATTCACGCACCGATCCGTCGGGCAAGGTTATGGCGATCATAAATGTTGATTTTAACAGGCCGCAAATATAAAGTTACCGAATGGGATAGAAGGATGTAAAACTCAATTTCACAGCTTAGGTAGACTCAATGTTCTTAGGTTGTTAATTTGCTGCATGGAAAAAGCAGAAATATTGGCGCGCCTCAACAACTGGGGAAGGGAAACGCTCATGAATACTTTAGACATAAAATACACTGATATGGGCGAAGATTGGTTGGAAGCCACCATGCCTGTTACTCCTAAGGTGCATCAGCCACTCGGATTGCTTCATGGCGGCGCTTCTGCTGCACTGGCAGAGAGTGTGGCTAGCGCAGGTTCCGCTTTGCATATCAACAGAGAGAAACAAGCTGCGCTGGGCATTGAAATCCAAGCAACCCATTTAAAGGGAATAACCGAAGGTATTGTTACCGCCAAAGCCAGCCTCCTCCATAAAGGAAGGTCTCTGCACGTCTGGGAAATTGATATTCGCAACGAAAAAGGCGATCGCATTTCACACTGTAAGCTCACCACTATGATTGTTCCTAAACGCCACGACTAATTGCAACTTCACCATCGAAATATTGGATTAGACCTCATTCGCAGTACGGCTATTGTCTTGGTAGTATTGACTCATAGTCAGCGCATTTTGCGAATGGCTTTTCCTGGTTTGCGGTTTCATTTCCCCATCGATGGGGTTACGCTTTTTTTTGTTTTAAGCGGATTTCTGATCGGGCGAATTGTCTTCAAAACCCTGCCACAAGGAGAGTGGAAAGAACTCAGCTCATTCTATAAAAGAAGATGGTGGAGAACCTTACCCAACTATTATCTATTTCTTGCGCTTCAAATCTTGGCTTATTTCTTAATGGGCGTGCGAGAGCAGATTGATTGGCGAAATTTGGCTTTTCTTCAGAACCTATTCGAACCCAATGGCAGCTTTTTCAAAGAATCATGGAGCTTAGCAGTAGAAGAGTGGTTCTACCTGATATTTCCTCTTATTTGGTGGCTTTGGGTGCGGTATTTACCCAAAGGACAACGCCCGTCTTTCTTAGCCTACAGCCTTTTATTTTTAATACTAGCTTGGATTTACAAATACCATTACTTCTCTGCTCATTTGGTTGAAGATGCAGAAGTGGTCTCTAGAATTCCCGTTGTCTTTCGAATTTCTTCCATTCTTTGGGGTGTTGTTCTAGGTGCCATCCATCTGCTTTGGCCAGAGTATTTTAAAAAGCCATGGGCTTGGATAGTTTTGCTTTTATTCAGTTGGATTGGATGGAAGTATTCTGGTGATTTAATCCACCCGTATTGGAGGGCTGTTTGGGTTTTCGATTTTAAAAGTCTTTTGTCTTTTGCCCTTATTGCCATTTTATTCCAACTAAAATCTGTAAACAAGTTCATTGCCCGTGGCGTTACTAATTTGAGTTTGTATTCGTATTCCATGTACCTTATAAATCTTCCCTTTCTCGCTATTTTACGATGGGCTTTGGTGAAGATGGATGTACAGAATCCTATTCTAATTCTAGTGGCTTTGGCCTTGGGTTGGATGGGTATTTTCAAGCTTTCTGAATTGAATTACACAAAGTTTGAAAAGCGATTAACTCAGTTAAGAGATCGATAGGGAGATGGAGGATTGGAGAAAGCGTATTGAGCGTTTAGAGCAAGAAAATCAAGCTTTTGTAGTTTTTGCCGAGGCCGGATCGGAGACGGTTCAAGTGCTTTCGAATCTTCGTGAGGTAAGGGAGGAAGAATCCCACTTCACTTATGCTCCATTTCATTCAAGTCAAAAAACCTATTTCTTCTCGGGAGAATCTTTTTCCTTCCCTCTAAAAAGACAATCGAATATTTCTTTTTCGCTACCCGTTCATTTTGAGGAGATTGACCCTCTTTACAGAAAAGCATTCGATTTGGCTTTGACTGAGTTAAATTCTGGAGAGCTTCAAAAGCTGGTGCTTACAAGAAAACACAGCGAAAGAGCCTCCAGTAAATCCCTTTTGCCTGTGGTTCTAGATCTATTGCAATTCTATCCAAATCATACCATTCACTGGCTTGTTCATCCTGAAAACGGAGAGTGGATGGGTGCCAGTCCAGAACTCTTATTGGAGCAATTACCCGATGGAACGCTCAAGACCATGGCCTTGGCTGGAACGCTTCCAACAAAAGGGAAATGGACAGAAAAAGAGAGGGAAGAGCAACAAATGGTAACCGATTACATTCGAAAGGTTTGGGAAGAAGGCGCCGTGGAAGACATCCAACTATCTGAGGCATACGATTTAGAGTCAGGACCCATCAAGCATTTAAAAACGGATATCAAAGGCGAGTATAAAGGCTCTTTGAATGCGCTTTTACAGAAAATGCATCCCACTCCTGCTGTGGCAGGTCTTCCTTTAAAATCGGCATTAAAAGCCATTGAAAAAATAGAGTGGAATGAGCGCGAATATTATTCAGGTTATTTTGGTTGGAAAAAGGATGGTCATTCTAGATATTATGTCAATCTTCGCTGTCTAAAGCGACAGAATTCAGAGGTGCATTTCTTCATAGGAGGCGGATTAACGGCAAAGTCTGATTTAAACAGAGAATGGCAGGAAACAGAGGAGAAGCGTGCTACTTTAGACCACTTTTGGAGAAGGAATGAGAATTAGCACAGATAAAAGAGGGGTAGACATGGCTATACAGCTTCTGTATAAGGTCGGTGTGCGTCATCTTGTGTTTAGTCCTGGTTCTAGAAATGCGCCTTTGGTACTCGCAGCACATTCTTTCCCAGAGCTTCAAATACAGGTAGTTGTAGATGAAAGAAGCGCAGGATTTGTGGCCTTGGGCATTGCCATTCAGCAGAAAAAAGCAGTTGGAATTATTTGTACTTCTGGCAGTGCGGTGGTGAACTATTATCCAGCGATTGTGGAAGCTTTTTATCAAAGAGTTCCGCTTATTGTGCTCAGCGCAGACCGACCCGAAGAAAGAATAGACCAACAAGATGGTCAAAGCATTCGTCAAAAAGGAGTTTTTGCCAATCACATTCGGGCTTCGGTAGACATTCCCAATTCATTCGAAAACAAGAGCGCCGAAAGAGCCATTTTTAGGCGGATGAGTGAATCTATTCACACTCAAAGCCTTTTAAAAGGACCCATTCATTGGAATTTCTCATTAGCCGAACCTCTGTATACTCGCAGCGAAAGTGTGGATATAGATTCAGAAATGCATTTATTTTCTTCTCCTACAACGGATTTATTGGATCATCAATGGCAGACGCTTGGTGCCGAATGGAAATCGGTTTCAAAGATTATCTTATTGGCCGGTCAAATGCCGGCAGATGCAGAACAAGATGCACTTTCTAGCGCCATTGAGGCCTTTCAACAGCGTCATGCGAAATCGGTTTTGCTATTTGAGAGCCTTTCTAATCTAAAGGTAGATGGGAGCATTGGAGCCATAGACCAATGGGTGGAAACTTTGAATGAAAGCGAACGCAAAGACATGCTTCCAGACCTAGTAATCACTTTTGGGGGCGAAACCGTGAGCAGGAG
>ERZ888423.2745-NODE-2745-length-12632-cov-8.057486_pt1 | contig 12632 bp, 6 predicted proteins | sample MGYA00520523_ERZ888423 | MGnify/ENA primary metagenome ERZ888423 (study PRJEB32303, sample SAMEA104408611) | aquatic metagenome | biome: Brackish water; feature: Pelagic; material: water | place: Baltic Sea | collected 2014-06-08T10:24:00 | depth 30,27 m ...
GCGCCTATAATGGCAAGTAGTGCATCAACCTCTGCGGTTTGTCCTTGAGCAACCCCAATATGAAGTAAGGTTCCTTCATAAAAAGACTCAAACTCCATGGTGGCCTTATCGGTTTCAATCTCGGCAAGTATATCACCTTCTTTAACCGTATCTCCTACTTTTTTCAACCAAGTTGCCACAGTACCTTCTTCCATGGTATCACTGAGTCGTGGCATTGTGATGATTTCAGCCATAATTTATATTTTATGCGGTAAAAATGGATAATTTTCTTGCTGATATACGGTATCGTACATCACATTTTTTTCTGGATAAGGAGATTCTTCGGCAAATTGCTCACACTCTGCTACTCTATCCTTTACCCTTTGATCAATTTCTGCAATTTGTTTCTCTGAGGCCCATTTATTCTGATAAATTTGATTCAATACATGCATGATCGGATCTTGTTCTTGCATTTTACTGACCTCATCTTTGGTGCGATAGTGCTGCGCATCACTCATAGAGTGCCCGCGATAACGATACGTGCGGATTTCAAGGAAGGTTGGTCCACCACCTTTTCGTGCGCGCGTGATGGCCTCGTCTAATTCTTTGGCGACCAATTCGGGTTTCATACCATCTACAGGGCGACAAGGCATGTCATAGCCCAATCCGAGTTTCCATATTTCTGAGTGATTCGCTGTACGCGCTACAGAAGTTCCCATGGCGTAGCCATTATTCTCAACGCAAAATACAACCGGTAGGTTCCACAACATGGCCAGATTGAATGTTTCATGTAAAGCCCCTTGACGCGTTGCACCATCCCCCATAAACGTTAAGGTTACGGCTTCATTATTTTGGTATTTATCTGCAAAAGCCAAACCAGCGCCCAAAGGAATTTGACCCCCTACAATACCATGTCCTCCGTAAAAACGGTGTTCCTTGGAAAAAATATGCATCGACCCGCCCAAACCTTGAGAAGTTCCCGTGGCCTTACCATATAACTCCGCCATGACGCGTTTTGGATCTACACCCATACCGATAGGTTGAACGTGACAGCGATAAGCCGTAATCATCTTATCCTTGGTCAGGTCCATCGCGTGCAACGCGCCAGCCAAAACAGCCTCTTGACCATTATACAAGTGCAAGAATCCACGCACCTTTTGGTTGATGTATACCTGAGCCAGTTTATCTTCAAACTTTCTCCAAAACATCATATCCTCATACCACTTCAGGTAAGTTTGCTTGGTAATTTTCTTCATCGTTTACTAGATTAGAATTCGCGTCCGCGCGATGCAGCGCAAAAATACGTTATTCTGACTTTATACAAAACCTAAAAAGCGCAAAAAAAAGGCGCCCAATGGGACGCCTGAATGCATTAAATATTTTTGAAGCCGCTCAAAAACAACCTTTTTCTAATATTCGGTATAGGTATCTCCGAGATTAAAGGTCAAACCAAAACGCAGTGTTCCTTCAAGAGGGCTGCGCACCCGTGATGTGGAGAATAAATAAGAAAGGTCAATATTAATTGAGGTGTACTTGAAGCCTGCACCTAGAGATAAAAACTTACGAGATCCTTTATCTTCGCTCTCGTTGAAATATCCCGTTCTTAGCGCAAAGACATCTTGGTACCAATATTCTACACCCAAAGCCCAAGTAAACTCGCTAAGCTCCTCACTGAATCCCCCTGGAGCATCACCCAAAGAAGAGAACATACCGGAAATAAAACCAATACTGTTGTACTCATCAGCGTCCTCGGCATCCAAAACGCCATCGCCATTAAAATCTTTTGGCGTAGGCACTAATAATTTATTCAATTCGAGATTGGCTCCGATGGTATTGTACTGGTCTAGAATAAAATCAAACCCACCCCCTAAACCGAGTTTTGTGGGTAAAAAGTTCTCTTGACCGACCTCATCGTATTTGATTTTCGGTCCAATGTTAGAAATATTGAATCCTCCTCGCCAACGACCATTAAAATCAGAAAAAGCCACTTCCTCACTTTGGTAATACCCGGAAATATCTACGGCAAAAGAATTGGCCGCAGAAGCATCCTCAGTAGAGGCCTGGATTTTTAAATCGGAACGCAAGTAACGCCCCGTAACCGCCATTGAAAAACGATCTCCCAAACGCAAGGCGTAGGTTAAATCAAACGTAAATTCGTTCGGGCTTTGAATCAGTGGTTCTTGATCAAAGGTGTCCCGCAATTCAATTTCACCAAGACTAAAATATCTAAAGCTACCAGCAAAAGCACTTCGCTCGTCAATGCGGTTAAAGTAGGTTAAATTACCCAGGAATATATCGTTAACAAGACTGCTCAAATAAGGGGTGTAGGTGACTCCAAAGCCTGATTCTGCAATAGAAAACGCATATTTTGATGGATTCCATTGTTGCGAAAAGGCATCGGCCGAAGTCGCTACACCAATATCGCCCATACCGCCGGCACGAGCATCAGCAGCAATAAGTAAAAAAGGCACCCCAGTGGTTATGGGTTGTGGCGGAATCTCGTCTTGTGCAAAGGCATTTTGCACTAACATCATCATCGAAAAAACTAACAACAATCCGTTCTTCATATTGAATAAATTTTGACAAATATACTTTTTTAATTATTTATAAAATGACCAGTTTCTCATATTTCTCGGCCGTTTCGCCGGATATTGAGGAACGAACAGTCAGTTTATAGACATAAACGCCCTTTCCGATTTTGTCTCCAAAATCATCTCTTCCGTCCCAAATGATGTCGCGGGACAGATACCCCTGCGTCATTACGGTTTGATGATGATTCCAGACTAACTTTCCAGAAACAGAGAACACTTGTACGGTGACGTCTAAAGGCTCAAAGGGTCGATTGTGATTGAACCAAAATTCGGTGTAATTGACAAATGGGTTCGGATAGTTCAGGACTCTTGAAATTTTGATGGCATTTCCGCCACTGACGATAAAATCAATCGTTGCTAAAGAGAAATTATTATAGGTATCCCAAGCCTTCACCTGAAGGCTGTGCGGCCCATCTTCTAAATCACGTAACTTGAATTGAACTTTTCCCTTTGAAAAGTCATCGACGTTCGCTTGATAATATTCGTTCAAAACAAAAGGATTGGCCGAATCGCCATCAAGAATCGCGATTAAGTCATGACCGATTCCTCCGGTTGTGTTCAGGCCGCTATCGTCACTTAAATTGACCAAAAGAATAGGATTGTCATTTGTGGTCCCGCCGGAAATAAAGTTTTCATCATTCATGAAGAGCTCTATTTCAGGGCCCACATTATCTTGAGGCGCATTTTCGTTCAGCCCCCCGACCAAGACATTTAAGTTATACCCCGCCTGATCTTCAAAGACGCCCGCGCGCTTTGAATAAAAACTCACTTTACCTTGCCCAACAGGCACCTGAATATCTCGCGGAACGATAAATTCTACATCAAAGGACCCTTGATTTACTGTAGCCTGTCCATTGAAAAGCACCTCCCCTAATGTGGTAAAATCCATCAACAACAAATTCGTTGTATTTCCATCGCCATCGTAATCTGTACCATTATCGCGAATGCCATCATTTCCTAAAGTTGAACGCTGTAATTCTTTATCAAAAACCTTCACTTGAAGAATTCCACTGTAGTTCGGCATGGCATTGCCCTCTGGATCTAAAACAAGCCCGCTGAGTTTAATGCGACTTAGTGCTTTTAATGTATCGTTTGCTAATCCCAAAGGCGCGTCGTTTATCGCCGTTAATCTGATTTGCTTTTTAGGGAAAGCCAAGTGCATGGCCGGATCGCCAATGTAAAAAATAACCCTCTTGTTATTCGACCCAATAAGGTTCTTAGTCAGTCTAAGCGCTTCTGCCGGGGCTGGAGGCACATCCTGTCCAAAACCAAAAAGATATTCAGACAATAAAGTATTGAAATCTACCCCCAAGGTGACACTTACCGATCGCGTGGTGGTGATTAATGACCCTGCACCCCCTTGCTCATTCCAAAAAGTGAGTTCTCCCGCAGTAACCCGTAGCGGATTATCAAACTTCGAAAACTCGCAAGTCACAGTAACGAAACAAGGCAATCGCTCCTCATTGCGCAATTCTTGGGCAGTTTCTTTGGTATAAATAAACTCTTTTGCCAGGCCATCTTCTCCACCATGACCAAAGTAATTAACAATTAGCGACCCTACTTCAACGGCATTTTCTATGGCGTCACGAGCCTCTGGGTAACGATTTCCTCCTGCCGAAGTTTCCTGTTGGTAGGCATCCGTATGAATCTTTTTTACATTGATAAAGGGTTTCTCAAAACTCACGCGATCTGCGATAGAATCAAGGGTCACTTCCAAAGCACGATACTCCCATCCGATATCAACGTCATCGGAAATAATCACAAAATTATTTCGCCAAGACCCATAAGACGCTTCGTCATTGTATGATTTTATTTTGGAGACTATGCGCTGAGCTTGACCCGGGTCATCAACCAAGATACGCCCGACGGCAACATCCAAAGAATGCGCCGAAGACATAGTCCCTTCGTCGGGGTCCATCATCCCAAAAAAATCATCCGACATGAATGAATTAAAGGTATCGACACTAGAAAGGGTATGGTAGGTAGGCACCATATTATTATTCCCGGATAAGCGGTCCTTAAAATCGACCGAGGTGTCCCCAAACAAACACAGGTACTTAATTCTCTCCTGCGAAGAACTCGCGTTCTCATAGACATAACGCACGAGGTTTCGAATCGCGCCAATATCTTGTTTTCCCGAACTAAATTCGGTGTAAATATCTTCTGTAGTGAGCACGCGAACCCTGAGATTTGAGCGCATTCTGTGATGGCTTGCCAATTGCTCAGCAGCAGCGACTAAACTTCTCGGGGTCACAATAATGTAATCGATATCTTGAAAACCGCCTGGGCCGTTAAAAATAGTCCCTTTAATATTTTGATTGGCTACAGCAGCATTATCCGAACGTCTTGGCTCAAGAAAGTCTCCGGTCACTAAAGCCACGTAATTGGCCTTGGTACCCAGTATGGTTTTGAATGAAAAAATATCGCCTTGCTGATCATTCACCTTATAACGCACATTATAGGGCGTCTCAATGGCCCATACTTCCTGAATGTTTTGTGCTTGACTTATACTAAACTGGCCTACCCCACTGCTGCTTGAGGCTTCCTGGTTAAAAAAGACAAAACTCGACCCATTTGCGCGCAAGGGCATGGTGGCGGTAACCTGCACATAATCGAGATAACCAATACTCGATGGATTGCCCGAATTATTATAATTGAGCGAAACGTTAATGCTTTCTCCTGAAAGTTGGAAGTCCTGAACGAACGAATCTACACTGAGTAAAGTAGGATCGTTGATCGCGTTAAAGGTCAAAGGGTCTACAGTGGTGCCATTGACGTTTACTTGCAAGCTGGTGGGTACTTCTGAAGCGGCCGCAGCGCGAACTTTAACTTTAACGGGCTCAGAGGCTATTCGTCCAGGAAAATTAAAATTATATTCCTGTTGATTTTGGATATCAAATCGGTCTCCAAACCATCGGCGCCCCACTTTGGCCGGTGAGTACTCATCGCGTTCATGATATTTTAGTTCTTGATATTGCTCAAAGATTACCTCCGCATTTGCTGTAGGCTCAACCATAGGTTCTATACGCAATCCGGGAGCGCCATCAGCGGTAATGAAATAATAAGCCGTTTCGGCATAGGGATTAAAATGGCTGTCATTTTCGGCATCATAACCCATAATCCCTTGACCGTAAAACAAAACATAATCGCCAGAATCAAAACGCCCATCTTCACCGCCCACGACTTTTAGAGGCACCTCAGGCAAATCGAAATTCTGGGGGTCGCTATTGGATAAGGGTAATGGTTTACCGCCATGGCCGTATACTTTGAGTAAATCCGGGTTGATCGCAGCCGGATTCATCCCAAGACTGCTCAAGAAGGATCGATCTAAACGATAAACACCGGTTTGATCTATTTCAAATTTATACCAACTTCCTTGGGACAAAACAGAATTGGTTATCGCCGAAACACGGTGGCCCATTTTTTGAGACGAAAAACGATAATCCAGTTCAAAAGATTGAACTTTTTTAAGCCGACCATTGTGTCGAACAAAAGGATTAAAAATCACTGTGGTATACCACTGATCGCGCGCCTTGGAAGAAACTACCTTAACTTTTAAGGTCTGAGGTACTCCACGCCCCTGAAGTTTCCTTTTGTCTTCCGAACTCAGCTCGCCCCAAACTACACGACTGACACGAACTGAAGCGGTATCAGCGGGTAACTGATCCTTCCAACGCTCGTAATACATTGGCCCTTGTTCATCCCATCTTAAATTTAGGGACTGACCGATCTTGGTTTGCATGGGACTGCGCTGAGATAATTTGGTGTTTTTTGTCGTTGCAGACCAAGGCAAATTGATCGTTTTGGATTGCGCAAAAACTGCGGTTCCCATCAACAAAAACAACATCAAAAAGGCTTTTCCCTTCATCATTGGCATAACGCTTCAAATATAAGCTTAGTATAACAAGTTTCCACTTGTTTTTTCAAAAATACCCCCTGGGTAAAATAAATCCAAAGACCGCGCGTTATCCCTTGGATCTCTTCGCCTGAGCACGATTTTGTAAATCGAAAAATAATATTGTGCTTTACGCGTTAATTAGTATATTGCGATCCCAATATTTTTACTTTTTTTAAGATACTATGAACGTCAACAAAAACTTTGGAATAAAGCTATGTGTATTGGTTTTGACTGCAACTTCGTTAATCGGCTGCAGCAAATCACGTGATTATTCGAACAGTTCTCGAGCCACTGGTTGGGCCTTAAATTCAAAAGAAGGTGGATTTCAGTATGATCCAAAAACAAGAGAACAAGAAACAGGCCCTGGGCTTGTTTTTGTAGAAGGCGGCACCTTTACCATGGGTCGTGTTCAAGATGATCCAATGCACGACTGGAACAACAGCCCAGTACAACAACACGTTCAGTCTTTTTACATGGATGAAACTGAGGTGACCAACCTCATGTACTTGGAATATCTTGATTGGTTGAAAAATGTGTTTCCTCCAACGAACGAAAACTTTAAAAACATTTACGCCGGAGCTCTTCCAGATACGTTGGTATGGCGGAACCGTTTAGGGTATAATGAAGTGATGACCAATAATTATTTGCGTCATCCAGCCTATGCGAACTACCCAGTGGTCGGGGTAAGCTGGATTCAAGCTGTTGAGTTTGCGAACTGGCGTACCGATCGCGTCAATGAGTTAATTCTTGAGCAAAATGGAGTCACGACACGGGGAGCGCGTTTTAATAATGAACCGGGATCAGGATTTAGCACCGAAACCTATCTCGCCGCGCCGACCAAAGTTTACGGCGGCAATGATTCGATTACAAGAGGCGGGAAATATTCTGAAAACCTAGCCAGAAGAAGCCAAGACAGCACGAACCTTTACGTACAAAACAAAGACGGACTCTTAATGCCCGATTACAGACTGCCTACCGAAGCAGAATGGGAATACGCTGCTTTAGGACTTGTTGGTATTCGCGATTACAACATTTATCGCGGTAAAAAGAAATATCCTTGGGAAGGCCAATACACGCGTTCTTCAGATCGACGCAGTCGCGGGGACCAATTAGCAAACTTTAAGCAAGGAGATGGGGACTACGGCGGAATCGCTGGCTGGAGTGACGATGGCGCGGACATAACGGCAGAGGTTGGTTCCTATGAACCAAATGATTTCGGTTTATACGATATGGCGGGTAACGTCGCTGAATGGGTTGCTGATGTATATCGCCCTATTGTTGATGATGAATTTAATGACTTCAACTACTATCGCGGTAATATTTATACCAAAAATGCGATTGACTCCGACGGAAAAGTTATGGTGGTGCGTGTAGACTCAATTTTATACGATACACTCAGCAACGGTAAAATTGTCGCGCGCGATCTACCAGGCGAAATTTACAAAGTACCTGTTGACGAAAACGAAACTTACTTACGCACAAACTTCTCAGAAAGCGATAACCGCGATTTTAGAGATGGTGATAAAAAGTCGACCCGAAACTACCAGTCTTTTGGTGGTGAAGACGACAATAAAGTTGCCGACGGAAAGAGAATGTATAATTCACCGCAGCACAAGGTGAGTGCGGACGATGAAGGCAATCTTGTTCGCGAATACGACAAATCCTCTAAAAGAACCTCACTGGTGAACAACGAAGTGCGCGTTTTCAAAGGGGGGTCATGGCGAGATCGTGACTACTGGTTGGATCCTGCACAGCGCCGTTACTTCCCAGAAGATATGGCCACCGATTACATCGGTTTCCGTTGCGCTATGTCTCGATTAGGGAGCAAATCTAAAAAAGGCAAACGACCACGTAATAACTAATTCGTTGTTCTGTTATCTCATTAAAACCCTTTAACCTTTGTTGAAGGGTTTTTTTATATCTTTAGTTACATGACAAAAAGGGCTGAATTACCTCATATTTATGACTGTTTTTTAAAGAGCTCCGCGGTGTGCACCGATACCCGTAAACTATCCAAAGGATGCTTTTTTGTTGCCCTCAAAGGGGAGACGTTCGATGGCAATAAATTTGTGGTCCAGGCCTTTGAAGCGGGCGCTCAATTTGCCCTAATGGATGACCAAACGCTAAGTGCTGCCAAATTCTTAGAACCTTATGGGGACCGAATATTATTGGTAGAAGATGCGCTAGCCTCATTGCAAGACTTAGCCACTTATCACAGAGAAAAACTAGCCTTACCGATACTGGCTTTGACCGGAAGTAATGGGAAAACCACCACCAAAGAATTATTGCAGACTACCCTATCCCAGAAATTAAATTGTTTAGCGACTATAGGTAATTTAAACAATCATATTGGTGTTCCCTTAACGCTACTGCGCTTGACTAAAAATACGGAACTGGGGATCGTGGAAATGGGCGCCAATCATCAAGGGGAAATTGCATTATTATGTAAAATTGCCAGGCCTAACTATGGTTATATCACCAATTTTGGCAAAGCCCACCTAGAAGGATTTGGCGGTGTAGAAGGAGTGATCAAAGGGAAGTCAGAGCTCATCGATTACCTTACCGCAACATCAGGTCGAATGTTTGTACAAGCCACAGATACCCGACAAATGGAGCGCACAGAAAAGCTGCAGCGTACCGTACTCAATGCAGATATGCAATGGCATCTACTCACTGAAGATCATAGGGATCCCATAAACTCGGAAGATAGACTAAGCCAACCTACTTTGCTCCTGTCAGGCCCAAAAGGAACCATTAAAACGCAACTTATTGGCGCTTATAATGCCCCAAATGTCATCGCCGCAGCAGAAATAGCCGAATATTTCAATCTTCCTTGGGATAATATTAAGGCGGCTTTAGAACAATACACACCGCACATGAACCGATCTCAAGGGCTTACGCGAGGGCCTTATAATTTAATCATGGATGCCTATAATGCCAATCCTTCCAGCATGCAGGCTGCCTTGGATTATTTTGGTCAATTAACATCCCATGACCACAAAGTCGTTATTTTAGGGGATATGTTCGAACTTGGACAAGCCGCCGCCGCCGAACATCAAATAATCGTTAACCTAGCTGAACAATTGGGTTTTGATCAGATTTACCTCGCCGGGGACAACTTTAGTAAAACAAAACACAATCCAAAGCAGACCTTGTGCTTCGACCATTACAATGCACTGGAACAACATTTGCTTGATCAACCTCCAAAACCTGGCACAATCCTAATTAAAGGATCTAGAGGCATGGCCCTAGAACGACTGTTAAGTGTGGTATTTAGGGAATAGACCTGCTGCGTATAATGAGGCCAAAAAACAATGATCCAAGATTGTGCGCGATCCACTTTGCCGTCATCGAATATTGACCATCACAATAAAGCAAAAAAAATCCCAGAGCCTCGCCCTGGGATTTTTTTTGAAATGTGGGTCATACTGGATTCGAACCAGTGACTTCTACCCTGTCAAGGTAACACTCTGAACCAACTGAGTTAATGACCCATAAGCGGTTTCAAATGTAGTTAAAATCGAGGTTTTAAAAAACATCTGAGTCAGCTTGAACAAAAAATCCTGATGGATACATCAGGATTTTTTGCTGTGGGCGCTGAGGGATTCGAACCCCCGACCCCCTCGGTGTAAACGAGGTGCTCTGAACCAACTGAGCTAAGCGCCCGAACTGATTGTCTTGACAACCAAAGCGGCTGCAAATATAAATTAGTTTTTATAATGGCCCAACAAAAAATCATAAAAAACTACAAAACCTCAGCGACCACAAAGGTGCTGCCCCCCACGTAAATAACATCCTGATCTGAAGCCTTTGATTTCGCAGCACTGAGTGCCTCATTAACAGAATTAAACGTCTGGCTTTTAAGCCCCATTCTCGAGCCCAAATCTTCAAGCTTACTCGCTTCTATTGCCCGCGGATTATGCGCAGCACAAAAGTAATAAATCCCCGCTTTTGGAAGGAGTTCAAAAATATCCTCTAAAGCCTTATCGGCGACAAATCCTAAAACAAGATGCCTCTGCGGAGCATTTAAGTCATCCAATTGGCGCATGGTAACGGTCAGCCCATCGGCATTATGGGCCGTATCACAAATAATTAATGGCCTCTGTCCTATGGTCTGCCATCGCCCCATGAGCCCCGTGCTTTTTTGAACTTGAGAGAATCCCAGAGCAATATGTTGCGCACTGATATAAAAGCCCTGTGTTTTTAATACCGCCAATGCCGTGAGGACTGTTTTTTGATTCAGCTGCTGGTAAGCGCCTTTAAGATCACATTCATAAGTATCGTAGACTTGATCCTGCGCCTTAATTAACTGGGCATTTAACTTATTGGAAATCGATTGAAAAACTTCAAGAGTCTGATCGGTATATTGCCCGATGACCACTGGGGTTTTATGTTTTATTATTCCCGCTTTTTCTCGAGCAATTGCTTGATGAGTATCCCCGAGAAATTGGATGTGATCTAATCCAATATTGGTGATCACACTCAAAATAGGAAGGATCACATTGGTGCTGTCCAAACGCCCCCCCATCCCCGTTTCGATAATGGCGACATCCACTTTGGAGCGATCAAAATAATCAAATGCCAAGCCTACAGTCATTTCAAAAAACGATAAACCCATTTCCTTGAATACTGCTGCATGATCTTGCACAAACTCCAGAACGTCTGATTCCGCAATAGACACCCCATTAATTCGGATTCGCTCACGAAAATCCTTCAGGTGCGGAGACGTATAGAGCCCCACGCGAAAACCCGCAGCTTGAAGGACCGAGGCGAGCATATGTGCGGTCGATCCTTTACCGTTAGTCCCGGCAACATGAATTGATTTGAACCGGCGCTCAGGATTGTTCAAATAGGCCATTAAACGCTCGGTCCGCGCTAAGCCCGGTTTATAGGCGGCAGCACCCTGTCTCTGGTATTGGGGTAACTGCAAAAAAAGCCATTGCACGGCATCATCATAAGTTTTGAAGGCTTGATTCATGGCGGTCATGAAACGCATTTAAATATTTAGTTCCTAGCGAATAATCAACTTTTGAGCTATATCCCCTTGCTCAGTAGAATAACTAATAAAATACAAACCAGGAGCAAAACCTTCAAGGTCAAGCACACATTCCAGACCAAGACAGTCGTATTGACGCAACACTTGTCCTTGGGCGTTGTGCAAGGCCACTTGTGGGTTATTTAAACCCTGAATTAGGGTCAAATTTGCCCGACCCCTTGCTGGGTTGGGCCAAAGTCGTCCGTGACGACTCGTGGGCTTAGTGTGCGAATTTAATAGGATTTCATTCAAAGCGAGGCGGTACGCTGAGCGGCCATAAGTCGCAATAAGCAATTCTTGGGTGCCTTGATGAATATGCATATCATTGACGACAACAGACGGAAGATTTGCACCAATGACGCTCCAATTTGCGCCGCCATCTGCAGAACCAAAAACACCGATATCCGTTCCCACGAATATACGCCCCTGATCATCCTGAACAATATCATTAACTGGCACATCGGGCAGGCCGCTCGAGAGGTCAATCCAGTTTTGACCATTGTCATAGCTCGCGTAGACATGACCTTCATCAGTGCCATAGCGATAACCCGAAAGCGTCACAAATAAAGTCCCTGGATGGGTCACAGAATGTAACACCTTGGTTACCCAGCGTGCCGGCAAGTCGGCAGAAATCAGTTCCCAATTAGTTCCTGTGTCTAATGTCATCCATACATTTCCATCGTCAGTTCCCGCAAGGATTTTATCAGGATTAAAAGGAGAGACATCTAATGCGACCACCGTGCCGTAATTTAGGTTCCCCCCTCCTGGGCCATTGGTTAAATCACCACTTATGGCTGTCCATAGGCCCGCACCATTTTCAGTGCGATATACGCGCTGGGTGGCCGTGTACATGACTTGAGCATTTTGTGGGTCAAAAACAATGGGGGTATCCCAATTCTTGCGGTCAGCTCCTGATATACCTGCAGTTGCACCATTAAAACTCGCTCCATTATTGGTCGATTTTCCAATGTTGCCATATTGGTATTGGGCAAAAATGACATTAGAATTATTTGGATCAACAAGGGGTTGAAATCCATCTCCGCCGTAAATAATTTCGTAATCATCTGGTCCCCCCGTGAGGGTTCGATGGGTACTGTTATCCTGAGCCCCCAGGTAAATTCCATTGGCA
>ERZ888423.2746-NODE-2746-length-12622-cov-9.647728_pt1 | contig 12622 bp, 11 predicted proteins | sample MGYA00520523_ERZ888423 | MGnify/ENA primary metagenome ERZ888423 (study PRJEB32303, sample SAMEA104408611) | aquatic metagenome | biome: Brackish water; feature: Pelagic; material: water | place: Baltic Sea | collected 2014-06-08T10:24:00 | depth 30,27 m ...
GCTTTTAGCTTTTAGCTTTTAGCTTTTAGCGAAAATTAAAAATAAGATTCTGAAACAAGTTCAGAATGACAAGAGGATTTCAACTTTTAAACTTGAAACTTTTAAACTTTTAAGCTTTTAAACCCTACCATGAAAGGAATATTATTAAACAATTTAGGATCACCAGACTCAACAGAGATCAAAGATGTTAAAAAATATCTGGATGAGTTTTTAATGGACGAACGTGTCATTGACATTGATTATTGGAAACGCTATATTTTGATAAAAGGAATTATTTTGAATTTTCGTCCAAAAAAATCAGCCAAAGCGTACAAAAAAATTTGGTGGGATGAAGGTTCTCCATTAGTGGTCATTTCGGAAAGATTTACGGAAAAAATCAAACAAAAAATTGACATTCCTGCTGAACTTGCTATGCGTTATGGTTCCATGAGTATGGAAAAAGGTATTAAAAATTTGGTTGATAAAGGTGTTACTGAAATCTTTTTAGTGCCTTTATATCCACATTATGCGATGTCATCTTTTGAAACTGTGGTAGTAAAAGCTGAAGAAATTATTGCTGAAAAATATCCAAATATCATTTTAGATGTGTTGCCTCCTTTTTATAACAAGCCTGATTATATCAAAGCGATGAGCAGCAATATTGCCAATCATTTAAAAGGTTTTGACTATGATCATGTATTGTTTTCATATCATGGAATTCCTGAAAGACATATCAAAAAATCGGATCCAACAAAAAGTCATTGCAAATTAGATGGCTCTTGTTGTGAGCGAAATTCAGTGGCACATCATACTTGTTACAGACATCAATGTTTTGAAACTACAAAAGCGATTGCCAAAGAATTGGGGTTGAACGAAACCAATCACAGCAATTCTTTTCAATCTCGTTTGTTAAAAGATCCTTGGCTAAAACCATACACAGACTTTGAATTGGAAAAATTCCCTGAATTAGGCAAAAAGAAACTAGCGGTTGTGACACCTGCTTTTGTTTCTGATTGTTTAGAAACGTTGGAAGAAATTGCCATGGAAGGAAAAGAGGAATTTTTGGAAGCTGGAGGAACAAATTACAAACACATTCCTTGTATGAATGACAATGATGATTGGGTTGATGTGATGGTTTCTTGGATCAATGACTGGAAAAATAGTTCATAGTTGGCGGTTTTTGGTTGTTTTTTTTAGCCAAACCAAAACTTTGCCACCCCGAAACTTTGGAACTTTGCAACTTTTAAACTAACTTTATCAAATGGATTTTTTATACATAAAAGCATTACACATCATATTTGTTATTACTTGGTTTGCAGGATTATTTTATATTGTTCGTTTGTTTATTTATCATGTGGAAGCTGAAAGTAAACCACAACCTGATAAGCAAATTTTACAAACTCAATACAAATTGATGAGCAAAAGATTGTGGTATATTATCACTTGGCCTTCTGCAATTTTGGCAAGTTTTTTTGCTTTTTGGATTCTTTATAAAAACCCATATTTCCTCACAATGCCTTGGATGCATGTAAAATTAACTTTTGTATTGGCATTGTATTTTTACCATTATTCTTGTCAACGAATATATAGTCAATTGCAAAATGACGTTATCAAATATTCTGCTTTTAAACTCCGTATTTGGAATGAAGTTGCCACTATTATTCTATTTGCAGTGGTTTTTTTAGTGACTTTACAAAGTGCAATCAACTGGATTTGGGGAGTTGTCGGAATTGTTGTTTTTGGAATTGTATTGATGCTAGGAATCAGACTCTACAATAGAATTCGCTCAAAAAAATCTTAGGATAAAGAAAATTAGTTGTTAGTTTTTGGTGTTTATTTGTTAAAAACTAACCCCTAATACTTTGATCAAAAGGAATTCTATGCACAATGCTTCTGCCTAATGTAATTTCGTCAGCATATTCTAATTCGTCTCCTACTGAAATTCCTCTTGCAATCGTTGAAATGGTGATTTCGTATTTTTCGATTTGTTTGTAAATGTAAAAATTGGTGGTATCACCTTCCATAGTGGAACTTAGCGCAAAAATCAGCTCTTTTATTTCGCCATCGGAAACCTTTTTTACCAATGAATCAATTTTTAAATTTTGAGGTCCAACTCCTTCAATGGGAGAAATTTTCCCTCCCAAAACATGATACAATCCATTGAATTGAGACGTACTTTCTATCGCCATTACATCTCTAATATCTTCAACAACGCACACAATGTCAGAATTTCGCTTGGGATTATTACAGATAGCGCACAAAACTGTATCAGAAATATTATGACATTTTTCGCAGTTTTTTACATCATTTCTCAAATGCAATATTGCTTCTGATAAATAAGTAGTATTTTCTTTAGGCTGTTTTAATAAATGCAACACTAAACGCAATGCTGTTCGTTTGCCAATTCCTGGCAATCTTGACATTTCGTTTACCGCATTTTCTAATAATTTTGATGAAAAATCCATAGTTGGCAAAATTACAATTTCAGACGGTATTTTTTGCTATTGTGATTAAAGAAAATAAAACTCTCCTGCAAGGTTTTCAAAACCTTGTAGGTGTAAATTTAAACCTTGTGGAGTAAATTTATATTTGAAAAACCTACAAGGTCAAAAAAAAGACCTTGCAGGAAAATAAAAATAGTTTTAGTTGATTTTTTTATTTCACTTTTCTATTCTATAAAAAAACTATATTCGTAATTCGTAATTCATCATTCGTAATTTTTAATTTATAAATGCAACCAATTTATATCATACTCTTAATTTTTGGGTATTTTTCAGTATTGATTTTAATTTCTTATTTCACAGGAAAATCAGCCAATAATTCAACTTTTTTCAAAGCAAATAATGCTTCACCTTGGTATTTAGTGGCTTTTGGAATGATTGGAGCTTCACTTTCGGGTGTAACTTTTATCTCAGTTCCTGGTTGGGTTGAAGCGCAAAGCATGAGTTATATGCAAATGGTTTTGGGTTATATTGTAGGTTATGCAGTGATTGGATTGGCGCTGTTACCATTATATTATAGACTCAATTTAACCTCCATTTACACCTATTTACAAGGTCGTTTCGGTGAATATTCCTACAAAACTGGCGCAAGTTTTTTCTTGCTTTCCAGAACAATTGGCGCTTCATTTCGTTTATTTTTAGTGGCAAATGTGTTGCAAATTATCCTGTTTGATGCGTATGGAATTCCTTTTTGGGTAACGGTTTGCATCACCATTTTATTAATTTGGATTTATACCTTTAAAGGCGGTATCAAAACGATTGTTTGGACAGATACCTTGCAAACATTGTTCATGTTAATTGCTGTTGGAGTTTGTATTTATACCATTTCTGATGAACTCAATATCTCCAATATTTTTTCCTATGTTTGCGAAAGTGAGTATTCAAAAATCTTCTTTTTTGAAGATATAAAAGCAGGAAATTTTTTTTGGAAACAGTTTTTAGCTGGAACATTTATAGCAATTGTGATGACAGGTTTGGATCAAGATATGATGCAAAAAAACTTGACATGCAGAAACTTAAAAGACGCTCAAAAAAATATGTTTTGGTTTACGATTGTATTGGTCATTGTTAATTTTTTCTTTTTGGCTTTGGGGATATTATTAACAGATTATGCTCAAAAAAATGGTTTTGATACTCACAAAGACCAACTATTTCCAATGATTGCCACCAATGGAACGTTAGGTTTCTCAATTGCGGTTTTCTTTATTTTAGGATTGATAGCAGCGGCATATTCGAGTGCTGATTCTGCACTCACTTCCTTGACAACTTCATTTAGCATAGATATTTTGCAAATAGACAAAAAGAAAAATGAGTCAGACCAAGAAAAAATTCGCAAGCAAATTCATGTGTTGTTTTCCTTAGTTTTAGTAGCAACCATATTGATTTTCAAATATTTTATTGCTGATGAAAGTGTGATTGCTAAAATCTTCACATTCGCCAACTATACGTATGGTCCATTGCTGGGATTGTATGCTTTTGGATTGTTTACAAAGTTTGAAGTAAAGGACAAAATGGTGCCCCTGATTTGCATTCTCTCTCCCATATTAACTTACTTCACGAATCTTTTTTTCTTAGAAACTTTCGGTTTTGATTTTGGATTTGCACTTCTAATAATCAATGGATTGTTCACATTTATTGGATTAAGAATTTTCAAAAAATCTCCATTTTAATGCTATTTCTCAAATATATTTTTTAGATAATTAAGAAATAAAATACTACCTTGAACTTACAATGTGAATAAATACTAGGATTTGTGTGTTAATATAAAAAAATTATAAAGCTTTATTCTTGCTTTGGTTTTTCGGAAATGAGCCCACCAAAACACCCCCAAACACAAGTCAATCGTTAAAGAATCAAAAACATAAATATTGCCTTTTATTTCAAAACTATCATTGTTATTTTTTTTCTTAGCCAATCGATATTAAATGAATCGCAAAGTCCTCAAATATTTTATAATTGTGATTTTCATTTGACTTAAATAAGTTGCTCCGAGTTAAATTTTTACCAAACCCTAAATGATGTGATTTTGATTGATGTGCTTCGATAACAATTATTAAATCTCCAAGCTATTGGGAGAAGATAATTGAGCGAAAACGATAAATTAAAATTGATTCCAGCAATTAAAATATCTCACTTTTATTGCCATCATACTTTATTACAAACCTATCAAAAACACTTTGTGGCAGAAATTCAACCAATTGAGAAAAGACATATTTTCCGAGATTCATATCCGTTACGTTAATTTACGAACAAAGTGGAATATGTTTAAATCGTCACTCTAAAAAATGAGACTTAAAACAGATATTTACAAAAATTTTAAAAACTTTTTTAATCTATTGTGGACACTAGTGAAATAAAATAATAAATTTAATATTCATTTTAATTGTTTTTTAGAAAATCAAATGTATAAAGATTCTCAAAGGTATTTTGTGAACTTTTCTTGAAAATCAACTATATTCGTACTCGAAAAAATACAAGATGAGCAGAACAATTAAAGATTATTTGGTAATTGGGTTTAAAGGAATTGCTATGGGAGCAGCAGATGTAGTTCCAGGTGTTTCTGGAGGTACAATCGCTTTTATTTCAGGTATTTATGAAGAATTGTTGAGCTCTATCAGTAATATTAATTTTTCATTATTTAAAACTTTAAAGAATAATGGAGCTAAAGAACTTTGGAAACAACTGAATGGAAATTTTTTAGCATCACTTTTAATGGGTGTATTTTTAAGTATTCTCTCTTTGGCAAAAGTTATTAAATGGTTATTGGAAAATAAACCTATTTTAGTTTGGTCTTTTTTCTTTGGGCTAGTATTAGCAAGTATTTTTTTTATTGCAAAGCAAATTACAAAATGGAATTTTCAGGTAATATTTTTCTTAATAATAGGTGCTTTTTTTGCTTTTTACATTACAACCTTAAATCCTTTAGTTACTGAAAATTCTTCATTTTTATTCATGTTTTTAGCAGGTGCAATTGCTATTTGTGCCATGATTTTACCTGGAATTTCTGGAGCATTTATTTTAGTATTATTAGGTGCTTATAAACCAATTTTAACTGCACTTAATGAAAGAAATTTAAGAATAATTTTTGCTTTTAGTTTGGGAGCAGTTATAGGATTATTGTCTTTCTCAAGAATTTTGAAATGGCTTTTTGCAAATTATAAAAACTTAACATTGGCTGGATTAACAGGTTTTATTATTGGCTCTTTAAATAAAATTTGGCCCTGGAAAGAAACAACTTCATGGCGAATAGATTCTCATGGTGTAAAAGCTCCTTTTAACGAAGTGAGTATTTCTCCATTTTCTTTTCAAGGTGATTCTCATTTTGTTTTGGCAATTGTTTTGGTTGTTTTTGGATTTTTATTTATTCTATTCATGGAAAGATGGGCAGAGAAAAAACAATAATCCAACGAGATATTTCTTTCTCACAAAAAGTAAGTCTTTTTCTAAAAGGACTTGCAATGGGAGCTGCAAACAAAGTTCCTGGAGTTTCTGGTGGCGCTGTTTCTTATGTTTTGGGGTTTTATGAACAACTTATTTATTCTTTTAAAAAAATAAACACCAAGGCTTTTAAATTACTGATTAACGGACGATTTAAGATTTTTTATAATTACATAAATGGTCAGTTTTTGCTGCTAATCATGTCTGGAAGCATATTTAGTTATTTTAGTATTTCGTTGGTATTAGACTATTTTTTACAGCATTTTGAATTGTATGTATGGAGTTGGTTTTTTGGAATGATCTTAGGGTCAGTTTATTACATTGCAAAAGATTTTGGAGTCTGGACAAAAACTACTTTGATATTTTTATTGATTGGTATTTTTTTAGGATTAGCAATCAGTTTTTTAACCCCAGCTAAAGAAAATGACAACCTTTGGTTTGTTTTTTTGTGTGGAATTATTGGGGTTTCAGGAATGACACTTCCTGGACTTTCAGGGTCATTTATTTTAATTCTTTTAGGGAATTATGTATTGCTTTTAGTTGATTCTGTAAATGCGTTTTTACAGATTATCATCAATATTTTAAATGGAAATTTCGATGTTTTTTCTGATGCCATTAAAATACGATATTTAAAAATAATTACTGTTTTTGCAACAGGTTCTATTTTTGGTCTGGTGACTATTTCTCATCTTTTAGGATATGTCCTAAAACATTACAATAAAATTGTTAATGCGCTGATTATAGGTTTTATTACTGGATCTTTAGGAATTGTTTGGCCTTGGAAAAAAACAATTTATGTTTTTGAAAACAGTCAATATTTAATCGATCAAAGAGGAAATAAAATCATTGAAAATTATGAGAGATATTTTCCTGAAATTATAAGTTTACATACACTAATTTCCGTTGTTTTTATTTTTATTGGTTTTGGGTTAATTTTAGCAATTGATTATTATGATAAAAAACGAAAAAAATAATATTTTTGGATTGCTTGGAAAGAATATTTTTTATTCATTTTCAAAAGGTTACTTCAATGAAAAGTTTGAAAAACTTGGACTAGATAATATAAATTATCAAAATTTTGATATACAAAATTGTGAACAATTTTCTTCAATTATTTCTTCTGAAAAAAATTTAAAAGGTTTAAATGTGACAATTCCTTACAAGGAAGAAATTATTCCTTTTTTGGATGAATTGGACGAAACTGCTAAAGAAATTGGTGCAGTAAACACTATCAAAATATCTCAAAACGGAAATTTGAAAGGATATAATTCTGATTTTGTGGGTTTTGAGAAATCAATAAAACCACTTTTAAAAACACATCACACAGTAGCTTTGATTTTAGGAACTGGTGGTGCTTCAAAAGCAGTTGCTTATTTTTTCAAGAAAAATAATATTCAATTTCAATTTATTTCAAGAAATCCTAAGAGCGAAAATGAAATTTCTTATGAAAGTCTTTCTCATGAAATCATTCAAAAATCTACTATTATTGTCAATTGTACACCAATTGGCACTTCACCAAATATTGAAAAATGTCCAGAAATTCCTTACGAATTTCTAAATTCTAGTCATTTATTGTATGATTTGATATACAATCCTGATGAAACTTTATTTTTATCAAAAGGAAAAAAAATGGGAGCAACTATAAAAAACGGTTTAGAAATGCTCATTTTTCAAGCAGAAGAATCTTGGAGAATTTGGAATGACTTGTAGATTATAAATATTAGTTATGAAGATATTTTGTAAAGTATACAAGTTGTCCTTATTTTTGTTGAAAGTATGATTATAGAATTGTATGAAGATCTTTAAACATTGTAGATATGTTAGATAAAAATATGGATAACACCAGGGAAAACGAAAGTGAATTGACTGAAATTAAACCAATTAAATCTGAATTAAAATCAGAACTTCTAAATGAAATCACAATTGATGATGAAAAATCAAACATTGAAGATTTCCTTAATGAAGTCGAAAATGATGAAGAAAATCGTACTGTAACTTCTGAAGATTTTTCTGAACTTTCAATTGAAGAATTACTGATTTCATTAAAAAATCTTATTGAAAACAATCCTGTTCAAAAAATTAAAACTCCAATTGATCAAATCAAAAATGCTTTTAATCAAAAGTTTGGAGTCTTATTACTTGATAAAAAACAAGCTTTTTTAGACGAAGGAGGAAAATTGCTTGATTTTCAGTTTTCAAGTACAATAAAAACGGATTACAATAAATTATTATCTGATTACAAAATAAAAAGAGACGCTTATTACAATCATATAGAAAGTCAATTAAGCGAAAATTTAGAAAAACGTTTCCAAGTCATTGAAAGTTTAAAATCATTGATTGATGAGGCTGAGGTTTCAACAATGTATAAAAATTTTAAAGAAATTCAATCAAAATGGAATTCAATTGGTGCTGTTCCAAAAACAAAATACAATGATACTTGGAAAATTTACCAACATCATGTGGAGCGTTTTTATGATTTATTAAGTTTAAGCAATGATTTTAGAGATGCTGATTTTAAAAAAAATTTAGAAGAAAAATTAAAAATTATTGAAAAAGTAGAAGCATTAGCCAATGAAAAAGACATTAATTTTGCAACAAAACAATTGCAAGATTTGCATAAAATTTGGAAAGAAGATATTGGTCCTGTCTCAAAAGATTTGAGAGAAGATATTTGGCAAAAATTTAGTGAAGCGACTAAAAAAATTCACGACAAAAGACATAATTATTTCAAAGAAATTCACTCAAAATATGATGATATTATTGAAAAAAAATTACTAATTATTAGTGAAATTAATGCTTTTGATACTTCAAAAAATAGTACTCATAATGATTGGCAAAAAAGTATTGATGATTTAGAAGTCTTAAGAAAAAAATATTTTGATATTGGAAAACTCCCATATGTAAAAAGTGAAGAAATTTGGCTAAAATTCAAAAATGCTACTAAAAAATTTAATGCTGCAAAAAATAGATTTTATAAAGAAGAAAAATCTAATCAACAAGAAAATTTAGAGAAAAAATTAGCCTTGATTGAATTTGCAGAGTCAATTAAAGATACTGAAGATTGGGAAATGGCAACAAATACTTTTAAAAAAATTCAATCAGATTGGAAAAAAATTGGACATGTTCCTCGTAAATTTTCTGATGATATTTGGAAACGTTTTAAAGCTGCTTGTAATCATTATTTCAACAGATTTCATCAACAAAAAAATTCAGTTAGCAAAGAGCAACAATCTGTTGTTGAGAAAAAAAATGAATATTTAGAAACCCTTAAAGCTAAGAAAAAATTCACAAAAGACGAGGTTTTAAATGCTATAAATACTTGGCAAGAATTGGGAAGACTACCAAGAGATTCTCGTTATTTAGATGGCAAATTCAGTAAGTTTATAGATGCTACTTTAGACAATTTGTCTTTGGATAAAAATGAAGTAAATATCTGGAAATTTACAAATTTGATTGATTCTTATCTTACTGAAAAAGATATTAAAAAATTAGATAACGAACAGATGTTTGTTAGAAAGAAAATTGACGAAATTACTAGAGAAATTCAACAATTAGAAAATAATTTAAGCTTTTTCTCAATTTCTAATAAGAATAATCCTTTAGTTTTAAATGTACATAAAAAAGTAAATGAATTTAAAGATGAGTTAGTGATTTGGAAAGAAAAACTCAATTATATAAAAAAACAAGATTTTTAATAAAAATGAAAAAAAATTAAGCCATTATTTTCTCTATTTTTAATCTTTCTTCGGCAGCTAAAATTGGATCAACTAAAATTCTCCCACTATGTTCGTCAATCGTTATTTTTTTCCTATTTGCAATATCCAATTGAACTTGTGGTGGAATTGTAAAATAAGATCCTCCAGATGCGCCTCTTTCTAAAGCAACAACTGCCAATCCATTTTTTACTTTATATCGGATTCTTTTATAAGCCGTTAATAAATGATTATCAATTAATTGTGAAAATTCATCAGATTTTTCTAACAACAATTTTTCCTCTTTTGCGGTTTCTTTTAAAATAGCATCCAATTCAGATTTCTTGTGAGATAAATGCGTTTCTTGTTTTTCTAATTTCTCTTTTGTGCTATTGATTATTTCGTTTTTTTGAGCAATTTTAGCTTTAAACTCATTAATTCTCTTTTCAGACAATTCAGATTCTAAAGCTTGATATTCGATTTCTTTCGTTAAAGAATCAAATTCTCTATTGTTTCTGACTTTTTTTTGTTGCTCTTCGTATTTTTTTGTCAAAGATTTTGCCTCTTCAATAATCAATTTTTTGTTATTGATATCAGTTTCTAAATTTGAAACATCTTGTTGCATAATAGAAATTCGGGTATTTAAACCAATAACTTCGTTTTCTAAATCTTCAACTTCAAGAGGTAATTCTCCTCTAACGCTTCTAATTTCGTCAATTCTTGAGTCAATTAATTGTAAATCATATAACGCTCTTAATTTTTCTTCAACCGAAACTTCTTTTATGTTTGCCATGTTTATAGGTAATATATTGGATTTGTACTTTTTTCTGATAAAATGATTGCAAAATTACTAATTTTTTTGTTAAGAAAATCAACTATCAGGTTTTTTGTAAACTGCTCACTTTCATAATGACCAATATCTGCCAATAAAATATTATTTTCGGCTTTAAAAAAATCATGGTATTTAAAATCTGCACTCACATAAGCATCTGCACCTGCTTTTTTTGCTGCTGAAATTGCAAAACTTCCTGAACCTCCTAAAACTGCCACTTTCTTGATTTTTTTATTAATAAAATCCGAATGTCGAATGCAATCTGTTTTCATAGCGTTCTTCAAATAATGTAAAAAATCTCTTTCATCCAGAGGGTTTGATAATTCACCAATCACTCCCATTCCAACATTTTGGTAGCTGTTTTCAATCGAAATTATTTCATAAGCAACTTCTTCATAAGGATGATGTTCATTCAAAGCTTTCAAAATATTTTCCTCGTTTTTTACTTCAAAAACAACAGAAATCTGAACTTCTTTTTCTAGATGCATTTTTCCTTTCTCCCCCAAAGTTGGATTTGACTTTTCGTTTCCTCGAAATGTCCCTTTTCCAGAAATTGAAAACGAACAATTGTCATAATTTCCAATATTTCCTGCACCTGCATCAAAAAGGGCATTCCTTAGTTTAATTGATTCATTATTTTGAATGTAAGTAGTAAGTTTTTTTAGAATATTTTTTTTAGGAAGTAAAATTTTGGTGTTTTCCAAACCCAAGACTTTAGCAATTTTTGCAGAAACTCCTTCAGAACTATTGTCTAAGGCTGAGTGAATTGCATATATAGCAACGTTATTTTGAATGGCTTTAATCACTACTTTTTCTACATAATTATTGCCAATAAGTTTTTTAATTCCACTAAAAATAATCGGATGGAAGCTGATAATTAAATTACAATTTTTTGAAATTGCTTCATCAATCGTTGATTCTAAAGTATCTAATGTTACTAAAATTCCAGTAACTTCAGTTTGATTATTTCCAACTAATAAACCAACATTGTCAAAATCTTCGGCATAATTTAAAGGAGCTAATTCTTCTAAAAAAGTGGTAACGTCTTTTATTTTCATTTTTTTAATTTAAATTCAAAGTTACTATTTTCTGATTATCATTCCATAAAAATGCTTTATTTTCGTATTCATGAAATTTTTAAGATTTTTATTGTTTCCGTTTGCAGTTATCTATGATTTGGTGGCAACAATACGCAATTTTTTATTTGATGTTAGATTTTTTAACCAAACATCTTTCTCAATACCTGTAATTGTTGTTGGAAATTTATCTGTTGGTGGCACTGGAAAAACTCCCCAAATTGAATATTTAATTCGGTTATTAAAAAATCAGTTTAAAATTGCCGTTTTAAGTAGAGGATATAAACGTGAAACAACTGGTTTTTTGACTTTAAATAGCAATCATACAGCCATTGAAGTTGGTGACGAGCCTTTGCAATTTTTTAGAAAATTTCAGGATATTATAGTTGCAGTTGATGCAAATAGAGTAGAAGGAATTAAAAAAATATTGCAACAAAGTGCCAGTGAAATTGTGCTTTTAGATGATGCTTTTCAACATAGAAAAGTGAAAGGCAGTTTTTATATTTTACTGACAAAATTCGATGATTTATTTGTGAGTGATTATTTACTTCCAACAGGGAATTTGCGGGAAAATAGGACTGGAGCTAAAAGAGCAGATGCAATTATAGTTTCAAAATGTCCTGAAGATTTGACTGAAAATCAAAAAGAAATTATTCGAAATAGTATCGAAAAGTATTCAAAAAATGTCTATTTTTCTTCCATTTCCTATGCAAAATATTTATCAGGAAATGAGCCAATTTTATTAAAAGATTTGAGAAATTATGAAGTATTATTACTTACAGGAATTGCTAATTCAAGTTCGTTATTACACTTTTTAGAATCCAATAAAGTTAATTATCATCATTTGAATTTTCCTGACCATTATCAGTTTAGTTCTGAAGATATTGATAATATATTGTTTAAATTTGATACTTTAAAAGGGTTTAAGAAAATAATTTTAACGACTGAAAAAGATTTTGTCAGACTCAATTCTTTAATTAAAAATTGTTATTTCATAGAAATAGAAACCAGTTTTTTAGAATGTCAAAAAGTGAATTTTGACAATTTGATTCTTGATCATATTAATTCTTTTTCAAATTAATTTTTTTTTTCTTAGTATTATTT
>ERZ888423.2747-NODE-2747-length-12619-cov-29.251035_pt1 | contig 12619 bp, 15 predicted proteins | sample MGYA00520523_ERZ888423 | MGnify/ENA primary metagenome ERZ888423 (study PRJEB32303, sample SAMEA104408611) | aquatic metagenome | biome: Brackish water; feature: Pelagic; material: water | place: Baltic Sea | collected 2014-06-08T10:24:00 | depth 30,27 m ...
ACAATGTCGTCTCGACGCTGAACCTGAGCGGCGGCAACATCACCGGCAATGACGGTCTCGGCATCAACGCGACCTCCGCAGCCATTGCCAACTCGGCCTCGGTCGACGTCAACGGCGATGTGAACTTCAATAACCTCCAGCGTTTCTGGGGCGACTCCCGCTCGAACCTGAACGTCAACATGCACGATGTGACGGGCGATTCGACCTTTACCAGCGCCGCGATCGCCAACTCGGCCTCCGTCAATGTCACCGATGGCCGTCAGGTCAACATCAACAACCGTCAGTTTGCAAACTATGATCCGACGGCTGTCACCAACCTCAAACTGAATGACATTACCGGCGACGTCTCCTCAACGACGGCTGCAATCTCCAACACGCTCAGCGTGACGACGCTTCCCGCCTCGGCCCGCCTGGACGTCAACACGACCCAGATGAACGGCGCCGAGACAAACGCCTTCTCGAACATCGAGCTCGGTGATGTCACCGGTTCGGTCACGGCCACGGCCGCTGCGATCGGCAACTCGGTCTCGATCAGCAACCTTCCGGTCAACTGAAGCCCCGCCGGCCAGGCGCATTAAAGGAAAGGCCCCGCCCTCAGGCGGGGCCTTTTTTACGGGTTGTTTGCCCGTTTTTACCAGTCCTGGCCGGGCGCCGCAGCGCTGGCCGGCAGAGGTTCAGCCGGCACCCCGGCGGCGTGCGCGAAGGGCCGGCGGCCGCGGGGTCAGTTATCGCTGGCTTTGAAAGCGGAAGCTTCTGCCCGCAGGGCGCCGGCCTTGTCCGCAGGCAGGAGGCCCGCGACTTCTTCCGATTTTTCTGCTGCCATGGCATCGCCGCTCTCAGCGGCAATCAGCAGCCAGTAGAAGGCTGCGCCCAGCGCCTCCGGGTTCTGATCGGCCCGGGACAGCAGCAGCAGGGCCAGGTTGAACTGGCTGTCGACCTCACCTTTGAGGGCCGCCTTGTTAAACCACTCTACGGCGCCGCTGATGTCGGTTTCCCCGCCTTCACCCTCTATCATGTAGACTGCCAGGTCGTGCATGGCGCGCCGGTGTCCGAGGCGTGCGGCTTCACCTGCCCAGAACCGCGCTTTTGCAAGGTCCCTGCTCGCCCCGTCGCCGGCTTCATAAATTTTTGCCAGACGGAAGCAGGCTTCGGCATCTCCGGACCGGGCTGCGGAGGCGAGTTCAGCAAGGGGATCTTCCGGCACTGGCGCCGGGGGCGCGCTGAGCGTCGTAGGGGCACTGAGCGTCGGGGGGGCGCTGAGCGCCGGGGGCCGTCGTTCAGGCTGGACGCCGGAGGTTGCAAGGCGGTTCTCCTCCTGTCTGCCCGCGCCGCGCTTCAGTTCACATCGCGGCTCTGCCGATCCATCGGTCTCAACGAATGACCAGGCCAGACAGATCGCCTCGGTGGCGCATGCCGCCTCACAGGCAAAAGGATTGTCCAGCCTGAGAATCTGGTAGGTGGCGCCGCGGCGATAACGCCAGGTTTCATGCCCGCCGGGCGGGGCCTGCGCCGGCATTTCGCTGGAGGCGATCAGGGGCGCGGTTTGCTCGCGCAGGGGCAGCGACCTGGGTTTGCCATCAGCGCCGGCGGACATGGCCAGCACGGCAACGGCCGAAAACAACAAAGTGAAACGCATGGGAGAGCCTGCATCGCGGGTAGACGGAGCACCAGTTTTAGCGAAGTCCTGCTAATGAAGCGTTTACCTGAAACCAAATGCTCCCGCAGCGCGCATCAGGTGCGCCGTTCAGCCGGCAGCTGCGTCTGTGACCGGCCGCCTCTCTGGTTTTCGGTTGAAGGCAGCCCCTGCCGGCCCGGCGATCAGCGGGCGCAAGGGGGGGCACTGAAGGCGTAAATACGCTGGCTGCGCCGCTCTCTTCAGCCTCTGCCTCCAGCCGCCTTGAAGTAGGCAAGGCTCCCGGACGTGATCACGCGGTCTGCGGGCGTAAGGGAATGCGCCTCGAAATCCGGCTCGTCCCTTACCTCGGCATAGACATTCCCGAAATCCCGGTAGCAGGCCTCCAGCAAGGCCTCGAAACTCTCGATGACGAAATAGGTCTGCTGGAAATCATCGATGACATATTTCGTCCGCATCAGGCGCTTGAGGTCAAAGCCGATCCGGTTCGGGCTGGCATCTTCCAGGGCAAACACGGTCTCGTCAGGGCTCGACAGGATCCCTGCGCCGTAGATGCGCAACCCGCCCGCCTCCTGAATAAGTCCGAACTCCACCGTGTACCAGTAAAGCCGGGCCAGGTTGTGCAATTGCCCCAGCTTCATCGCCCGCTGGCCGCCCTTCCCGTAGGCCTGCATGAAATCCGCAAACACCGGGTTCGCCAGCAGCGGCACATGCCCGAAAATGTCATGGAAGATGTCCGGTTCCTGAAGGTAGTCGAACTCAGCTTCCGGCCGGATGAACGCGCCCGCCGGAAACCGGCGGTTGGCAAGATGATCGAAGAAAATCTCGTCCGGCACCAGTTCCGCGACCGGCACGATCCGCCAGCCGGTCAGCTTCTCCAACCGGTCGGACAGACGCCCCATGTGCGGAATGCCAGAGGGCGAAAGCTCCAGCGTCCCCATCGCCTCCAGCGCCGCGGCGCAGGCACGGTCTTTCGTCACCTCGCGCTGGCGGCGGAACAAACGGTCCCAGCGGTCATGCTCGGCCGCACTGTAGGTGTCCCACGCCTGGTCGATCGTGAAATCGGCCGCGCGCGGGGCGCCGGAATAGCGGTTCTTTGCAAAGGCGGTGTCCATGCGCTCCAGTATAGGACGGATGGCAAATTAGTTCCAGATGTAACTAAATCAGGCGTCCGTCACGCAACCGCGCGGCTGTCGACAATCTCGGTCAGCGTCACGCCCAGTTCGCCGTCCGCCACCACCAGCTTGCCGCGCGCGATCAGGCGGCCGGAGACATAGATATCAACCGGCTCGCCAGTCTGCTTTTCCATGGTCAGCACTTCGCCGGGCGACAGCGCCATCAGCTCTTCCATCGTCAGGCGCACTTCGCCCAGCACGACTTCGACCCGCACAGGCACATCCATCAGCATGCGGTGGAAGGCGGGGTTCGTCGGTTCGCTCATTCCGGGCCTCGTCCAGTCCCGGCAAACAGGTCGCCCTGCCCGCCGGCAATGCGCGCCGCGGCGCCGTCAATGAGGCTGCGCAGGCGCGCCTCGGTTGTCGCATGATACTGCGTCGATGAAATGAGGCGCATGACCTCGGCAATCTCATCGAGCGCGTGGGCCAGCTCGGCGGTCACGCCAGCCAGCCGTTCGCTCTCGCTCCCGGCCCTGACCCTGGCGACTTCCGCCAGCGTCTCGGCGCGTACCTGCGCAATCAGACCGGCAATCTCCTCGCCGGTGAAACTCACCCGCGCGGGAGCAGCCGCAACGTTCTCCGGCTGCGGGCCGAAGTCGGCGCGAAACTCGAACGCGGAGACAGATTTGACGGCGCGCGTGGTCATTCGACCAGCTCGTCATCGCGCGAGGCCTTACCGGTACGGATCTCGCCCCGGCCAATCAGCTGGCGGGCGAGTTCCACGAGTTCGGCGCGGGCCGCTTCCACCTCGCTGCGGCGGACCGGACCAAGCGCGGCGATCTCCTCGCGCAGCAGGTCGCCGGCGCGGCTGGTGACATTGGCGAAGAAGGCTGCCGCTGTCGTCTCCTTCGCGCCTTTCAGTGCGCAGACGAGTGCGGCGCGGTCAGCGGCGGCCAGCAGCGTCTGAATGCCGGCGGCATCCAGCGCGGCAAGGTCATCAAACGTGAACATCAATGCGCGGACTTTTTCGCCCGAACCCGGCTCGGCATTCTCCAGCGCCGCGAGGAACAGCGTTCCCGCGCGCGGATCAAGCCGGTCGAATATGCGGGCAATGCGCTCGATGCCGGCGGTCTGCCCCCCCCGCGACAGCGCCGCGACGCGGCCCTTGAGGTATTGTTCAAGACCCGCCATGGCGGAGGGATGCACCTCACCGAGATGCAGCAGCCGCTGCATCGCCTCGATCGAGAGCGAAGGGGGCAGCACACGAAGGAGTTTCGCCGCAACCTCGCCTGTCAGCCGCGAGAGGATCAACGCGACGACCTGCGCGCGCTCATGGCGCAGCAGCGAGGCGAGCACGGGGGTGTCGAGCGCCGAGAGCTGCGACCAGACACCGGCGTCGCTGGCCGCCTTCCGGGCCTGCGTGAAGCGGCCAAGCGCGTCTGCGTCCGCGGGCGGATCATCATCGAGCCGGTCCATGGCGGCGCTCAGGGCTTCGGATTCCTCCGGTCCCAGCTGCGCCCAGATCGGCGCGGCATCCGGCCCGAGGGCGCGCATCAGACGCGCCGAGCGGGCAAGGCCGGGCGCGAGCGCGCGGGAAGGCTTCGCCAGCGCGCTCATGCCGGATCCTCCTTGCCATTCATCCAGCCCCGCACGACCGCGGCTGCCCGCGCCGGATCGCGCCGGGCCATATCGAGGGCCGCATCCGCAGATGGGGGAGCGGCCGCCAGAGGCCGCAGCCCGCGCGGCGCCTCGCGCGGGCGCTCATCGCGTTGCGGCGCGGCAATGATCTGCGGGGCCGGCACCGAGGCAGGCGCGGATGGTCCGGCCAGCATGGCGAGGGCGCCGGCGATCAGGACGAGTGCCGCGAGACCAGCAAGTTCAGCCCAGGCGGCGCCGTCCGGGCGCCCGGGAAGGCCTTCAGCAAAAGCGACGGTTTCAATGATGAGTTTGTCGCCGCGCTCGGGAAGGATGCCGGCGGCGATGGGCGCGATGCGCTGAAGCTCCGGGATCCGCGCCGAGGCACGCGCGTCCACGAGGAGCAGAACGGTGCGTCCGCCTTCGGAGTTGTAGATGACGCTGAGGCGCGAAAGGCCGGGGCCGGCGACCGGGGAAAGAACGTCCGCCAGGGCGGCTTCGGCGGGGCTGGCGGAGACGGGCGCGCCTGGCCCGGTCAGCAAGGCAGCGCCTCGCCAGCACAGGAGGCCGAGCGCCAGCGCGCAGGCGAGTATGGCCAGCGGCCGGATCAGCCCTCTGGTCTCGGTTGCCGTGCTGCCTCCAAACGCCATCGAGCCCTCCGGGACCGGCCACAGGGCCGGCAGATTCCCGGAAAGCTAGAAGGCCCGCCTTAAGGCAGGTTTAACAAGGCGAACGCGGTGTTAACGCCGGTACTGCTGGAGACGGGTCGTCCGCAGGCCTTTCGAGCCATGGCGGGCGTAAAGGCGCTCCCAGGCGTCATATTCCTCGTCGGTGAGGCTGTAGCGTTCGCAAGCGCTTTCGCGGGTCAGGAGGCCGCCCTGGACGGCGGCAACCACTTCCGCCTTGCGGCGGGTGACCCAGCGGGAAATGCCGGGCGAGGGCAAATCGGCGAGAGTGAGGGTCTGGCCATCCGGGCCCTTGACGCTCATCGGGCGGGCATTCTGCATGTTCATGTTCAAAACTACTTCACGGTCCTGTGCGTTTCACCCCGCTTCTGCAGGGGCATGAGAAGGACCCTATACCAGGCGGTTTAAGCCCTGCCTTGACTTGGAAGATGAGTTTGGCCGCGCCCGTTAGGAGGATGTTTGGAAACCTGTTCCGCGCCGGGACAATCCGGCCGGTCGGGCCCGAAACGCGCCCGGACGCAGATGTATTTTCCAGATTCCGGAAAGGTTCAGGCCGATCAACCGCTCATCCCCGCCTTCGCGGAAATGAGCAGATCGCCTAGGCCAGCGTCTTCAGCAGCTCCAGGCTGTTGTTATCCCGGATCTGCGCGCAGTGGCGGCGCAGCATCGTCAGGAACATGTCATCGCCCCGCTCGGTCTGTTTCACCAGCATGGCGGCGGCGAAGGCGACCGATACGCCGTAGAAGGCGAACCAGCGATAATGCAAGTAGAGATCATCGAAGCTGTAGCTGGTGATCCCTTCGCCCTTCAGGCAGTCGTGATAGTGGCGCAGCAAGGCCATCTCGTGCTTCGGGCGGTCTTCCCGGGTCAGGCCTGCGCCGATGAAGTAGGATACGTCATTGGCAGGCGCGCCCTTGCCGGCAGTCTGCCAGTCGACAACCGCCAGCGGTTTCCTGGCGCCGGGCTTGCCGAACAGCATGTTGTCGAGCCGGTAGTCCGAATGGGTAAGCGCGAACGGCCCCTGATAGGCCTCGCCCCATTTCGGCAGGCTGGCGGCGTAGGCGTCGCCGACCTCAATCAGGTCGGCGTTGAGTTTCCCGGCATAGCGATCCTTGAACCCGCCCCAGAGGCCGGCAACCATTTCGGCGCTGAGGCCCGGCGGCGGCGCCTTGGCGGAGCCCTGCAGCCAGTCATGCTTATCCAGCATGGGGTCCTGCCAGTGCGAGGCGTGCATCACGGCGGCAGCTTCCATGGCGAGGCGCGCGTCTTCGACGCCGCAGCCTTTCAGCTGGTCGCCCTGCTCGGAGGGCGACATGTCCTCCATGATCAGGGCGAAGCGGTTGGTCTCCGGGTCATAGTCCGTGTACAGGGCGTCTGGCGTTATGCGGCCGGCGACCTTCGGAAAGGTGCGATAGAACATCACTTCGCGCTTGTAGTGGTTCAGCAGCTTCGCCGTCATGATACTGGCTTCACTGGCCGAGGGGAACTTGCCCACCAGCGTCTTCGGTGCGTCCGGGCCGGCATGCGCATAGTCGAACACGAAGCGCACGTTCTCGCCGATCTGGCCGGTGCCGATGGACCTGGCGGTGAAGCTGCGCACCTCGGCGTCAATGCCGATCTCGGCAAACAGCGTGTTGAACCAGTCCGCTTTCAGTTCGAGCGGATGGGTATCGAGTCCGGGACGGGTCATGAGGTGGCTTCTTCGGTTTCTGGTTTTGTGGCGAAGCGTCCGCCGGTCAGGCGGCGCAGCTGGCCGAGGCGTTCCTCAGCGCGGCGAAGGCCCTTGTCGAGCGCGGCCATGGTGAGGGCAAAGTCGCCACTGGTTTCTTTGCGCCAGGCGCGTTCGGCCTGCGCAATGACGATCCCGATGGCGATGCGTTTGAGGCTGGCGGGCGCGCCGGCATCATTGTCGAGGCCAGCGGACGCGAGCGCCCAGGCGGCGCTGGCATGGCGATGATTTGGCAGGCGCACGAGATGGAACAGAGAAGATTCGCGAAACTTCGTAATCTCGCTGATGCCTGCGCGATAAGCTTCCATGGCCTCGAAGCGCAGCATGATGACGTCAAACAGGCGCTCGCGCGCGGAAGCTTCATCCGGCACCCCTTCGGCCGACATCGCCTTGTCGAAATACGCGTCCATCGCTTCGACGAGATCTTCGCGCGCGGCGACCCCGTGAAAGTCCGACAGGGTCAGCTTCGCCTTGGCCGCGATGTCCGCCAGCGGAATATCTGACCAGGCCCGCGTCGCCGACAGGTCCAGGGCCGCCTTGAGCCCCTTCTCGATGATCTTTTCAGCAGCCGCCAAGGCGGGCCTCCCGGGGTTTCAGTCTGCCTCTTTTGACAGCTGCCGGTCGCGGGCGGCGGCAGCGCGCAGAGCGTCTCTCAGCAACCGGGGCATCCCACCCGTGTCCATGAGGATGTCAAGGGCCGCCTGGGTAGTGCCGCCGGGGGAGGTGACGGCGCGGCGAAGGCTTTCAGGATCGTCGGCGCTGGCCGCCATCAAAGCGGCGGCGCCTTCGATGGTGCGGCGGGCGAGGCGCTGGGCAAGCGCCCTGGGCAGGCCTTCGGACTCGCCCGCCTGCGCCATCGTTTCGGCAAGAAGGAACAGATAGGCCGGGCCACTGCCGGAGAGCGCGGTGACGGCAGACATCAGCGACTCGTCCACGGGACCATGCACATCGCCGAGCGGGGCGAGCAGCGCGGTGGCGGCATCGAGATCGGCCGCGGCGAGACCGGGCGCGGCCGAGAACACGGTGACGCCCTGCCCGATTGATCCCGGCGTGTTCGGCATCGCGCGGATGACACGGGATGTTTCGAGCCGGCGTGAGAGCTGCGTAATGCGAACACCGGCCATGATCGAGACGGCGAGCGTTTTTGAGCTGACGAAGCCGCGCGCGGTTTCGGCAATACCCGCGAACTGCTGCGGCTTGACCGCGAGAACAAGGATGCTGGCGGGTGCGGGCGGAGGGTTGAGGATGATCCTGCCGCCTGCGGCCCAGGCTGAGATCTCTTCAGACGGGCGCGGCTCGATGACGGCGATCCTGCGTTTCGACTTACCCTTCAGCCAGCCGCGAACCAGCGCCGCGCCCATCCGGCCGGCCCCGATCAGAACTAGGGTCGGCGGGGCAGCAGCCATCTGTGTCTCAGGCTTCGCCGTGGGTTTCGAACATCACGGCGTCAATGGCTTCGCGGGGCGACTTGCCAGCCCATACAAGAAAATTGAAGGCGGGCATGAAACGGTCAGCGGCGCTGACGGCCGCCGCAAGGACTGCGCGGATTTCGCCCTGGCTGACCTCGTCGCGGCCCTCCATCGGGAAAGTGTAGCGGTAGATGATCACGCCGTCGTCTGACCAGAAATCGAAATGGCCGACCCAGAGGCGTTCGTTGGCGAGCATCACCAGTTCAGCAATCGCGCTGCGCTTGGCGGCCATCGCTTTCACGTCGAGGGTGAGCGAGAAATGGATCGCGGAAGGTTCCGGGCGGTAGGCGAACAGGGCGCCCATGTCGCCCCAGCGGGTTTCGGCGACGACCTGGATGGTGCCTTCCTCGTCGCGCTCAAACGGCCAGTTTGCAGCTTCCAGGACCACTTCCACGATATCGAGCGGGTCGATGTCGAAGTCCTGGCTGCGTTCGAGTTCAAGGCTCATTGGGGCGCCTCCGCATCGGTTTGGTGGATTGGTGCCGGATTCGTATGACAAATCCACACCCGAACAAACCGGGCCGCCCCGGACTTGTCCACCCGCTTCAACAGCGGGCGTTCAGGATTTCGGGGAATTCGCCTGCGCCGCTTCAAGGGCGGCAAGCCGGGCTTCCAGCGTTTCCACCCGGTCCATCGCCGCCGCGGCGATGGCCTTCAGGGCTTCGACTTCGTCCCGGCCGGCAAGATCCATGTCTGCGATCAGAGCCCTCACGCGGGCCTGCGCCGCGGTCCTGGCTTCCTCACCTGCCGCGCGCGCGGCGCCGAGCGCCCCGGTCATCAGGCTGGCAATGTCATCGAGCAGTGGATTTGTGCCTGCCATGGCGTTACTCCTTCGCGCCGGGTGTGGCGCTGCCTAACAGATAGGTGCGCCGGCAGACAGGGAAAAGACGCCGCATGACCGAACTGCTGACGATGATGAGCGTTTACCTTACCCAGGCCGCGATGACCTTTCCGGAATGGCGCCCGGCGCTGCTGTCGCTTGATTTCGGCTTTATCGGCCTCGGCGAGTTCCACCTGCGCTGGTACGCGCTCGGCTACATCGCCGGGATCGGCGGGGCCTGGTGGTATGGCTCGCAGCTGCTGAAGCGCGCCTCGCTCTGGACGAGCGCGCCCCCGCTGACGCAGGAGGGCCTTGATGACCTGATGTTCTGGATCATCATCGGCATCATCCTCGGTGGGCGGTTTGGCTACGTCCTGTTCTACATGGTGCCCTACCAGATGGACGTGCTGGCGGCAGACCCGCTGACCGTACTGCGTATCTGGGACGGCGGCATGGCCTTCCATGGCGGCATTCTCGGGGTGGCGCTGGTGCTCTGGTTCTTCGCGGCCAGGCGCGGCGCGGCGCTGCTGTCGGTCGGCGACATTGCCGGGGTGACCGCGCCGATCGGCATCGGGCTCGTGCGGATCGCGAACTTCACCAATGCTGAACTGTATGGCCGCCCGACCGATGCGCCGGTCGGCATGGTGTTTCCGGAGGGCTATGTGCCAGGCTCGACCCCGCCCGCCTTTAACTGGGAGACCAATACCTGGGTGTACCGGGGCGACGAACTCGCCCGCCATCCGAGCCAGCTCTACGAGTCAGTGCTCGAGGGCTGGATCCCCCTGATTATATTGTCGATTCTGATCTGGAAATTCGGCGCACTGAAGCGCCCGGGCCTCATCGCCGGCCTTTTCCTGCTGATGTACGGCGCCGGCCGGTCGATTGCCGAGAACTTCCGGGAGCCCGATTCTTTTGTCAGCGGACTGCCGGAATGGCTGACCATGGGCATGATCCTGTCAGTGCCGATGTGGCTCGGCGGGGCATGGTTAATCTGGAACGCCTTGAAACAGAAGGAAAAGCAGGTATAAGGAGAGTGAATACGTAGTTATACGGACCAATCGCGCGATCCTGGGGAGGGGTGCGACTGTGAGAGCAGAGAGCCTTTACAGGATGTCGGCGGCGTGTCTGTTAACACACGAACTCGAATCCACGCTGCACCGGTCCTGGAACACGCTTTCCCTGAGCACGGGTGATTACGCCTCTTTCGACCAGCAGATGTTCATGTGGGCCCATGTGCCCATGGTGATCGGGATGATCATGCTTGCCGAGACGAGCCAGCGCGCAGCTTATCGCTACGGCCTCTGTGTGTTTGCAGTCGTGCATGTCGGGCTGCACTGGTTCTACCGCAACCAGCCCGTGTATGATTTCAGCTCAGTTGCCTCCTGGGTGCTGATCCTGCTGGCGGGCATCTTCGGCGCCGCTTATCTGTTGCCCGAAAAGGCGCGGTAAGCGCGCTTCGGGATACAACTGAACCATGACGATTGAAAACCGGCTGGTACGCCTCATCGAGACGGGCGGCCCGATCTCGCTGTCCACCTTCATGCAGATTGCCCTGCACGATCCGCAGGACGGATATTACGCCGCCCGTCCCGGCCTCGGGCGCGACTTCACCACGGCGCCGGAGACGAGCCAGATTTTCGGCGAGCTGATCGGCGTCTGGCTGGTGCACGAGTGGCGGGCGCTGGGCGCGCCGGAGGCGTTCCAGCTGGTCGAGATCGGCCCGGGGCGCGGGCAACTCATGCTTGACGCTTTACGGGTCGCCGGCGCGGTGGGCGGCGAGGAATTCCTGCGCGCAATGCGGCTGGTATTCGTCGAGCCGAGCCCGGTGCTCAAGGCGGCGCTGGGCGAGGTGTTTGCGCCGCTCGACCCGCACTTTGCGCAGGCACTGGCGAATGCGCCGGACGGGCCCGCACTGATCATTGCCAATGAATATCTCGACTGCCTGCCCGCGCGCCAGTTCCGCCGGGCGGGGAGCGACTGGCGCGAATGCGTGGTCGGCCTCGCCGAGGGCGGCCGGCTGGCTTTCGGCCTGGCCGCTGACGCGCCGCGCCCGCCGCAGGCCGCGGCGCTGGCCGGCGACGCCGTGGAAGTGCAGACGGGGCTGGACCTGGTGGTGGCCGACCTCGTCTCGCGCAAGGGACCTGTGCGCGCGCTGTTCATTGACTACGGGCCAGACGACCGCGCGCCGGGCGATACGCTGCGCGCCTACCGCGAGGGCCGGCAAGTCGGGCCGCTGGAGGCGCCGGGCATGTGTGACCTGACGGTAGATGTGGACTTCGGGCGGCTGGCCCGGCTGGCGGCATCGGCGGGGCTGGATGTGGCGGGGCCGACGCCTCAGGGCATGTTCCTGCTCGGCCTCGGCGCCCAGGCGCGGCTGAACCGGCTGGTCGCCGCCAATCCGGACGCTGCCGGGCAGGTGTTTGACGCGGCGCGCAAACTGATCGACCCGCAGGACATGGGCGCGCGGTTCAAGGCGATCTGCCTGTCGTCGAAGGGGCTTGCGGGGCCGGCAGGGTTCTAGGACCATTGGCATTCGGGCCGGAATGCCCAATTCAAGGCGACCAGATCAAAGGACGCGTCCCATGACGGCACTTTCCATTCTTGAACTCGGGCGCGTGCGCGAAGGGTTCACCCGCGGCGACGCACTGCACGAGGCGCGCCGGCTGGCGCAGCACGCCGAGGCGCTGGGCTACAAGCGCTTCTGGGTGGCCGAACATCACAATATGGCGGCCGTGACGACGGCGGCAACATCGCTGGTGATCTCGCACATCGCGGCCGGCACCCGGACGATACGGGTTGGCGCCGGCGGCATCATGCTGCCCAACCATGCGCCCTATGTGATCGCCGAACAGTTCGGCACTCTGGAGGCGCTGTATCCCGGCCGGATCGATCTCGGCCTTGGCCGCGCGCCGGGCACCGACCAGAATACGCTGCGCGCGCTGCGGCGTGATCCGTCCGCATCTGAACATTTCCAGCAGGATGTGCTGGAGCTTCAGGCCTGGCTCGGCCCCGTGCGGGACAGCCAGCGTATTGAAGCGGTCCCCGGATCAAATTCCAATGTGCCGCTATGGATCCTCGGCTCGAGCCTCTACGGCGCGCAGATGGCGGCGGCGTATGGATTCCCGTTCGGCTTTGCCTCGCATTTTGCGCCCCAGATGCTGGACCAGGCGCTGGCGATCTATCGCGCCGGCTTCCGGCCCTCCAGGCAGCAGCCGAGGCCCTATGCGCTGATCGGCGTCAACATCATTGCGGCGGAGACCAACGAGGAAGCGAAGTATCTGGCGACCTCGCAGCAGATGTCGTTCGCCAACCTCGTGCGCGGTGAACGCAAACTGACCCAGCCGCCGATCGACGACATCGACACTTACTGGACCCCGGCCGAGCGCGCGCAGGCCTCCTCGATGCTGAACTTCAGCATCATCGGCAATGCAGACACCGTCCGCAAGGGGATCATCGCCCTTCTGGAGCGCACGCAGGCGGACGAGCTGATGATCGTCTCGGATACCTACGATCAGGACAAGCGCCGACGCTC
>ERZ888423.2748-NODE-2748-length-12618-cov-7.457534_pt1 | contig 12618 bp, 18 predicted proteins | sample MGYA00520523_ERZ888423 | MGnify/ENA primary metagenome ERZ888423 (study PRJEB32303, sample SAMEA104408611) | aquatic metagenome | biome: Brackish water; feature: Pelagic; material: water | place: Baltic Sea | collected 2014-06-08T10:24:00 | depth 30,27 m ...
CCAACCGCTAGTAAGTGCTTTGGGCTGCAGCCATACCGCAGTTCCCGACGAAGTATAGCGCTGGGCATAGGGCAGCCCTGAAGGGCCAAAACCTAAGCGGACATAATAAATCACCAGCACGTCGCCGTTGCTGTACTCCATCATCTCGCCAACGTTGACTTGCCCGCTCCCAGTGGGCGATGAAATCGTGACGGCCGCAGGCCAGGCGAAGCTCCCAGCAGCGCCGATTTTACGAAGCTTGGCACCGCCGCCGTTGGCGTCCAACCACCCTACCATTAGGTCTCCGCCCGCTAGCGGGAGCAGCTTCACGTCGTATCCCTGCCCCAGCGCTATGCCCGCCGTGTTCCAAACGTGGTTGCCCATGCTGTCTAAACGATGCACAACGGCGTCGGTATTGCCTGTTCCGGTAAAGCCCAGATAGACATGCTCGTTCGCGTCCAACCGCATATCCCAGGTCACGGTGGAGGTCCCCATCGAGGTCGTCGAATTGAACTGCATTCCATTGGGTCCTAATCGGGGACTCCCGAGGTCGTTGAGAATTTGAAGCCTTGGACTGTAGCCACTTGAAGTCGGCTGAAACATGGCAACATAGGTTCGCCCGCTTGGCCCGGTAATGGCCTGAAGGTCGTCGGTAATCCCAGTGGCTACTGGGCTATTCACCGCAGGATTGGGATTCCACTGAGCAAAGACTGGGCTGATTGCGGCCAGCATTAAGGTGGTCCAAAGTTTAAGGCGCATACGTTCTATTGAATTTCTATAAAGGTACTCGGAGTCAGCATGTAACAGGGCCATAGCGGAGGCTCTCCCTAGCGGTTTTGGCTTCGGTAGGCCATGGCCGCGCCAATAAGCGCGACCGTGAAGGTGCCCTCGGCAAAAGTCCGCACGAGTAAGGCAAAGCAGACTAAGCCAAGCACCCAAGTCCAATGAAATCCAATAATCCGAGCATAAGCAATGCCCAAGGCAATTTTAAGGACTGCATAAAGGTTTCTGACCCAAGGAATCCCCAAGGGATCAAAGCCAAGAGCCTGCTTTTCTTCGCCCACGATAATGCTGATGAACATCGAAACCATGATAAAGGCAACGGTCCACAAAAAGAAGCGTCGTCCGCTGGTTATCGTGCCCCCATCCATCGGTCAATACGGGGTTTGAGCATCCAAAGCACCACAATGGAGCCATAAATGAACAAGCCAAACACGTATTTTATGAAAAAGAAGTAGGTATCGCCTCCGTGGTCGCGAAGGGCGACCAGCGAGCCGATGCGCACCACATTGAACAACTGCACTACAAAAAGCCCAATAAATGCCTGAAGAAGCGAGCGCCAAGTCCAGCCTCCGATGCCGATGACGTAGGCCGCGTAAACAATGGCCAGTCGAAGCCCGTTGCAGCCCTCGAGGATGTTGACCATCCGGCCTTCGCGCCCCACGTAGCAGCCGTCTAAGAAGCAGGACCATTCGCAGTCTGCCACGCCCAAAAACCGCGCGGTTTCGTGGCTCAGTCGGCTAACCCAGTAGGTTACCATGTCGAGATCGCCGTTTCGCTTAACCACCACCAAATAAAGGCTGTACAAAAAACTGAGCACAAAAAAGGTCAGCAAAAAGCGCAGCACAAAACCCAAGAAGGGTCGGTTTTTCTGAATCCAAAGGGCTAGTGCAGGCATGATAATAAATACAGAAGTCTAAGGTAAGCCCAAAGCAAATGACGCCGCGACCGCAATCGTCCCTTAAACGTAAGTAAACAGCTAGCTTTTAGCCAGCACAACCCGAACCTGGGCTACCATAGCATCTCCTTGCTCTGCCTTTAGCCAGTACATGCCGGCCGGCAGATGGCCAACTTCCCAGGTAAACTGACGTTGGCTCGAAGAAAGATTTTTTACTTCAACCCGACGGCCAAGCATGTCATAGAGGCTAAGGGAGACCGGCTGTGGTCCGCTCAATTCCAACTGCCCGCGCATGACCCCTTGAACCGGGTTGGGGTAAACGACTAAATTGGGGTTGGTACCAGACATCATAAAGGCCTGGCTGCTCGCGACCAGCAGCACTGCAGAAATCCATCGAACAAGACCTTTCATATGCAGCAAACCTACAAAAAATTATAAATCAATAGCCTCTTCAGCCACCGGATACTCCTGAAAAACAAAACGAATCATGCCTTCGCTGTGGATTTCATAGACCCAGCCGGGCTCTAAACCGGCCTTAATCGAAGCTTTGGTGAGCATTGGGTACGCGCGTAGGGCCCCAACCATTATGGCTAGGTCGTTTGGCTTGGCAAAATCAATCCAAAGGGCACGTCCCTCGGGAATGCGCTCTAGCCTCAAATCAGCGAAGTCCATGGTTCCGAGGTTTTCGCTGGTCCGACCCAGAACGACGCCTGCATAGCTCAAGAGCGAATCCTCTTCAACCTCCTCGGGATTGGAGTAGTAGATGCCAATCATTTCGTCCGAAGAAAGTCCGAGGGAATCTGCGGTTGATTGGGCCCGCTTAAAGGCGGCTCCTATTTTTTCAAAAGGGCCGGTATGTTCGTATCCCGCTACCACGTAACCACCCTGAAAAGATTCGTTTATCTGAAGTTTTGTAAAAGCGCCCAGCCAAGCCGCCAGGCCAGCAATGAGAAGGGAGAGGGCAGCGACTGCCCACAAAATCTTGCGTACCATGCAGCAAAGGTACGATGCCAGTGCATCAAACAAAGCGGGCATCCGCGGCAGGGTATTCCCTGAATACCAGCAGGATTGCCGGCGATTACTCCGCCAAAATTTGGTTCGAATTTCTGCTTACATACGACAATACTCCCGACTATCTTTACCCCTATGTTTTCATTCTTCCGCAAAAAGTCCGAGCTCGACCAGCTCACCGACCAGTACCGAGCGCTCCTAGAGGAGTCGTTTAAATTGTCTACCACCGACCGCAAGGCGTCGGACCTCAAACGTGCCGAGGCCGAGGAGGTAGCCCTTAAAATGGAAGAACTTCAAAAAAACGCGAAGTAGTGGTCCGCAACCTCGAGGGAGCTCGAGTAACGGTGTACTGCGCAGGGTCGGCGCGGGTCGCGTCGCACTACCTCGACGGCGCCAGCGAACTGGCAAAGGAATTAGTGGGCGCAGGAGCGACCCTTGTTTTTGGTGGCGGTAAAACCGGGCTTATGGGCCATATCGCCTCTGAGGTAATCAAGCTTGGTGGCAATGCTTCGGGCATCATGCCTCGGTTTTTAAAGAACATTGAAATGGACCATCCCGAGGTAACAGATTTTACCTTGGTCGACACGATGGCCGAGCGCAAGGCCGCACTTTTAGCCGACACCGAGGGCATTATTGCCCTGCCCGGGGGCTGCGGAACCCTTGAGGAACTTTTGGAAGCCATTACCCTAAAGCGTCTTGGTCAGTACCTCAAACCAATTGTGATAGTCAACCAAAATGGTTTTTATGAGGACCTTCTGCGCCAACTAGCGCGCATGGTAGACGAGGAGTTCATGAACCCAGAGCATCTGCAGTTATGGGTAGCCGTGGATCATCCGCGCGACGCGGTTAAGGCCATTTTAGCTACGCCGGACCTGAGTGCCGCGGTGCTCAGCCGTGCAGCAGTTCAGGCAAAGTAGCCTGATGGCATAATTTAATGCTTCGATTATTTGAGCATAGGTTCATTGTCGCTACTTTTGTCCCTCAAAATATTTCAAAAAGTTTAATTCAACTCGCAAAACCCTCATGAAAAAGGTCATCGCCCTGTTCTTTGCTGCAGGAATTCTATTTACTCAGCCCATCTTGGCTCAAGAGGCCGCCGCAACAGAGCAGGCAGTCGCAACGGATTCCAATGCTGCTCCAGCAGACACAACCGCTGCTGCAGCGACCGAAGAGAGTGCCCCCGCAGTGGAGGCCGAAGCGAGTTTTACTCAAATCCTAAAAGATAAGTTTATCGAGGGCGGCCCCCTGTTCATGGCCCCCGTTTTGCTAACCCTGATTTTGGGTCTTGCCATTGCCATTGAGCGCGTACTCTTTCTTGCAATGTCCAACAACAATAACGACAAGCTTCTTGAGGACATTAAATCAGCCCTGGCCAGTGGCGGCAAGACCGCGGCCCTAGAGGTTTGCCGCAGCACCAAAGTACCCGTTGCCTCTATTTTGTACCAAGGTCTTGATAAAATGGACGACGGAATTGAAATGGTCGACAAGGCCATCGTGAGTTTGGGATCCGTTGAAAACGGCAAGCTTGAGCGCGGTGTTTCTTGGATCTCCCTCTTTATCGCTCTTGCCCCCATGCTCGGGTTTATGGGTACGGTAATCGGTATGATTCAAGCCTTTGATTCCATTGAAGCGGCCGGAGACATCAGCCCCTCCCTTGTGGCAGGTGGTATTAAAGTGGCCCTTTTGACCACGGTATTCGGTCTAATTGCTGCCATGATTCTTCAGATTTTCTACAACCTTATTGTAGCTATGATTGACAACTTGGTCAACAAGATGGAAGACGCTTCAATTACCTTCTTGGACATTGTTGCAGCCCACATTAAAAAGTAATCGTGATTATGACCTTTGATAAAATTAGTCGCCTCCTGGCCATAGTTCTTGGCGGACTTGGCTTGGTCTGCACAATGCTCATTTTCTTTGGTGGCGAATCCTCCACCGAAACCAATGTAGGAGCTGCAATTTGGGTCACTATTGTGATGTTTCTCGTTGCGATAGGTTTAGGCCTGTTTAGTGCCTCGCGCGGGATGATGATCAATCCGGCGTCCCTTCGCGGTTCCCTTATTGGTTTTGGTGCCTTGGCTGCAATCCTTGCCCTGAGCTACATGATTTCGTCGGGCGCGGACTACGAATCCTACAAAGACATTTCAGAGAGCGGTTCGCGCTGGGTATCTACTGGCTTGAACGTGACCTACATCATGACGCTTCTCTCTATTGGGGTTGTGCTGTTTTCGTCCCTCATCCGACTGCGCAAATAAGTCCTACCCATGGCCAGTAAAAAACGTCCAGTACCTGAAATCAACGCAGGCTCGATGGCAGATATAGCCTTCTTGCTGCTCATTTTTTTCTTAGTTACTACGACCATGGACGTAGACAAGGGTTTGCTCGTCAAACTACCCCCTTGGACCGAAGAGACCTCAGACGAGCAAGACATTAAAGAGAAGAACATTTTTGTGGTCTTAGTTAATTCACAAGATCAGTTGCTTATTGAAGAGGAGTATGCCACGCTCGAAGACGTGCGTCGTTTGGCTAAAGAATTCATTGACAACAACGGAGACGGCAGCTGCCAGGATTGCCGCGGTCTGCGCGACCCCAATTCTTCAGACAACCCCAAAAAAGCGGTTATCTCGATTCAAAACGACCGAGGCACAAGCTACAAGATTTTTGTTTCGGTGCGAAACGAATTGCTGGGTGCCTACTCCGAGCTTCGCAACGACATTGCGCAGCGCAAGTTTGGGCGTGCCTACGACAAACTCAGCGAAGAAGACCGGCTAACCATTAACGAAGTTTATCCGCAGTTTATTTCTGAGGCCGAACCCGTCAAAATTGGAGGATAATGCCATTTAAAAAGAAAAAGAAGATTGAAACGCCCCCGGTCTCGACGGCGTCCCTTCCTGATATTGTGTTCATGCTGCTGTTCTTCTTCATGGTTACCACGACCATGCGCGAGGTAACGCTTTTGGTGAAACTAAAGAAGCCCCAGGCTACCGAGATTCAAAAGCTCGTGCGCAAGGACTTGACTACCTACATCTACATCGGCTCTCCCATGAGTGCCGCCCTCGGCAACGAGCCCCGCATTCAGCTTGCCGACCAGCTTGCCAGTGTGGGCGACGTGCAGCAGTGGGTCATTCTGCAGCGCGAAGAGGTGAACGAGGCCGAGCGTCCAAAGTTTACCGTTTCTATTAAGTCAGACATTGATGCCAAGATGGGTTTGATCAGCGACATCAAGCAAGAGCTGCGCAAGGCGCAGGCACTCAAGCTGTCCTACTCGGCAAACCCGGCATCCTCCCCAGAGGAGATGTTCAAGGTCTACCGCTAGATTCTTTAGGAGCAGGGCAGGCGGTCGTTGATCGATGCCTAATGCCATGCTCGTTTTATTTTAGGCTTGTTTCGGGTCCTTTAGTCCTAGTTTTGCTCCATGGGGAATATTTTTAAATCGGACTTTGTCTTCTTGGGCTTGGTCATCATTGCCTCCTTGCTTTTTGTCTCGGGGCTCGGAAGCTCCGCCATCATGGGCCTTCTGGGCTACTCGGGCCTCTCCCTCGCTGAGGTAATGGCCCGCACTGAACTCAATGCAAGCCGTGCAATTTTGGCCCAGCAGGGCCTCGGATCGCTCGCGATTTTCTTGATTCCAGGCGTTGCAATGCTCCAGCGCTGGGCTTATCAAGAGGCGCGCGAGCTTCCGGTGGAATCGCCGGTGCTGGATCGCCCGCAGTGGCCCCTGAAGCAAACCATCCTTGCCTGGGCCTTGCTCCCGGCGCTGCTGCCCCTGCTCGAGTGGCTCACCGGGCGCTGGGTTTTGTTCCTGGAGACTACCGCTTGGGGCGCCAAGGCCATTGCTCGGTCTGAAGAGCAGGCCACGCTTGTGGAGCGCCTGCTCTTTTTGCCCCATTGGGGTGACCAGGTTCTGGTAGTCGTGGTTTTTGTGCTCATAGCGGCAGTGGGCGAGGAGTTATTTTTTCGCGGAGCGCTTCAGCGTATCATTCGCAGCCGGATGGGTGCCTCTTCGGTATTCGCCTCGGCGGCCCTTTTTGCGGCCTTTCACTTTGATTTGCTGCACCTTCCCTTTTTGGTGATTGCAGGCTTGGCCCTGGCCTGGCTTTTTGAGCTTAGCGGACGCCTCTGGGTGCCCTTGGTCGCTCACGTGATTCACAACGCACTGACCTACCTGCAAGCGCTTGAATCGGGTCCCGGCAGCTATGCGCACATCAGCCCGGTCCCCTTCACCGGGATGGTGGTGGCCAGTGCACTGGCGAGCGTAGCCATTTTTATGGTGCTCCGCCGCAAATAGGTATTTTTGTGCCGTGGTAAAAATTGCCGACATCGAGCTTCCGGATTTTCCGCTGCTGCTTGCGCCTATGGAAGACGTGAGCGATCCGCCTTTTAGGGCATTGTGCAAGGAGAACGGCGCCGATTTGATGTACACCGAATTCATTTCGAGCGAGGGCTTGATTCGCGATGCGGTAAAGTCCCGCGCCAAGCTCGATATTTTTGAGTACGAGCGCCCCATTGGCATCCAAATTTTTGGTGCGGAACTCGAGAGCATGATCGAGGCCGCCCTCATCTGCGCGGAGGCCAACCCCGACCTGATTGACATTAACTACGGATGTCCGGTAAAAAAAGTAGTGTGCAAGGGCGCCGGGGCAAGCATGCTCCAAGACATTCCCAAGATGGTGCGCCTCACCAAAGCCATCGTCGATGCCGTGGACAAGCCCGTGACGGTCAAGACCCGCCTGGGTTGGGACGACAGCAGCAAAAACGTGGTGGAGGTGGCAGAACGCCTGCAAGACATCGGCATCAAGGCCATTAGCATCCACGGCCGCACCCGAAGCCAGATGTACAAGGGCGATGCCGACTGGTCGCTCATTGCGCAGGTGAAGAATAATCCGAGAATGCACATTCCCGTCTTTGGCAACGGAGACATTGACAGCCCCGAGAAGGTGCTGGCTGCACGCGACCGCTTTGGGGTCGACGGCGTCATGATTGGCCGGGCAACCATTGGATACCCTTGGTTTTTTAACGAAGTCAAGCACTTTTTGGCCACCGGGGAGCACCTTGACCCGCCGACCCTAAATGAGCGCGCCAACGCGGCCCAGCGCCATCTGGACCTGTCGGTGCAGTGGAAGGGCGAGAAGCTCGCCATCGCCGAGATGCGCAGGCACTATGGCAACTACTTTAGAAATTATCCCAACTTCAAGGAGCTCCGCCAGACTTTGGTGACCTGCGATTCGCTGGAACTTCTAAACCAAACCTTTGACGAGATTCGCGGCGGCTATGCGCTGCGCAACAGCCTGGTGTCAGAACCGGCCTGACGGCCTGCAAGCCAGGCTAGGCAAGAACCGATTAGTCCAACCAAAACCAAGACGGCCAGGGATTGGGCCAGGTCCCAGCGTACGGGGTAGGCATTGACCAGGTAGCCGTCGCCGAGCTGCAGCAGGCCCCATTTCGCTTGGGCGCCAACCACCGCTGCGCCGAGGGCAAAGCCCGAGAAGGCTCCCAGAATGCTCAACCAGATTCCGCTCCAGGTGAATGCTGCGCGTATTTGTTCCGCGGGCATGCCCAGGGCCGCAAGCATGGCGCGCTGCCCCTGCTTCTCGATGATGATGAGGCTAGCCGCCGCATAAAGTCCGAGGGACGCAATCAGCACGATGAAGCCTAAAATGGCGGTGGTCACGAGCCCTTCGCTGCGCAAAACTTGAAACATAGCCTGCTCGCGTTCCTCGGGGCGCTCGGCAATCCATCCTGGAGTAGAGACTTCCAGGGCGGCGCGCAAGTCCCTGCCTTCGGCGTCCTTGGTGGGCCAAACGAGAACCTGCGAGCGTTCCGCGCTGTCGGCCAAGGGATTCAGGGCCATTAGGTCTTCTAGGGGCATTAAGGCAAAGGCAAAATCCACCTGGGGGTGCAGGGCAAAGGTTCCGCGCACCGGGGCAATTTGGCGCTGAAAATCTTCAAGGCCGGCCTGGGGCCAAAGCAGTTCCACAAGGTCGGGGCCCTGGCTAAAATCAAGGAGAAGCTGGTCGGCTACCCCGCTGCCCGCATAGAGTCCGTCGAGCTCAATCAGGCTGTCGCCGTCGCCACGCAGCAGGTTGGCGCACCATGGGCTCAGGGCGGCAAAGGCGGAATCCACGCCCCAGAGTTCCACAAGCACCTCGCGCTTGTCGCTGCGAACCAAGGCTTTTTGGCTGACCACCGCACTGAGTCCGGCCACACCGGGCATGGCGCGCAGGGAATCAAGGTCGATCAGGGCATGCTGTCCTTGGGCAGGCGATAGGGTGTAGGGCGCGTGAATTCCGTCGTAGGCGCTGCGGACCATGGTTTCAAGGCCGTTGAACCCGGCCAGCACCACCAGCATGGCGGCGGTTCCGACCGCTACTCCGAGGGCCGCGAGGCGCGCAACCCACTGGGTGAGTTTGCGTCCGCGCAGCAGCCGCCAGCCCAATTCAGGACCGCTCGCGCGCACTATTTAATCGGATTTTCGCCCCCTTCGCGCAGAAGTCGGTCGATATTGGCTTCGTACTCGATGGAATCGTCGGCGAAGTACTGCAGGTTGGGAATCACGCGCAGCTGGTGGCGCACCCGCCCGGCCAGTTCGTTTTTAATGCGCGGAGCCTCTTCGCTGATGTAGTCCATGACGCTCTGGGTGCGGTCAATAGGGAAGATGCTGAGGTAGGCCCTCATGAGCCCCAGGTCAGGCGTTACCCGCACCTTGCTCACGCTGATGAGCGTTCCCGGGAATTCGGCCGCAGCCAAGGCGCGAAATACGTCGGCTAAATCGTGCTGAAGCAGTGCGTTGATGCGTTTTTGGCGAATTGATTCCATTAGGGCAAAAGTACCGCTAAATTTAGGGCGATGCTTCCCTCACCCCATTGGCTCGGAATCGAGCACCTCGGAATCGCCGTGCGCGACCTCGACGCCGCCGAAATCCTTTATACGGGGCTGCTCGGAGTCGCACCCTACAAGCGCGAAGAGGTCGCCTCCGAAGGGGTAATGACCTCGTTTTTTGCGGTCGGAGGCAACAAAATTGAACTCCTTGCCGCAACTCGCCCGGATTCACCCATTGCCGCCTTCATTGAGAAGCGCGGCGAGGGCCTGCACCACGTCGCCTACGCGGTGGTCGACCTTCAGGCCGAACTCGACCGCCTCGACGCGGCCGGCATCGCGCTGATTCACCGGCACCCTAAGCCGGGTGCCGACGGCAAAATCATTGCTTTTTTGCACCCCAAGGCCACAGGCGGGAGCCTGATTGAGCTTTGCCAAGACTTGTAAATCCTAGATAAAATGCAGCGTCCGCCATCCGTAGGCGGCAGCGGTAGCAATGTTGGCGGCGTTGTCGTCAATAAAGAGCACCTCGGCGGGCGAGGTGATGCCCAGTTCACGGTCCACCGCGGCATAGATTGCCGGATCGGGTTTGCGCAAACCCATTTCGTAGGAGTAAAAAATCCGCTCAAAGCAGCGGGCGAATTCGCCATAGCCAAAGGGCCCGAGTCGGTGTCGGACTTCGTCAATGTGAATGGGGTTGGTGTTGCTCAAAAGGGCTAATCGATAGCCCTCGGCGCGCAGGGAGCGCAGCACGTGAAGAGTTCTGGGCGGAATTTCTAGAAGGAGGGCGTTCCACGCACGGTCGATGCTTGAGTCTGCGGAGGCCCACCTTAGCTGACTGCGCAGCGCCCTTCGGAATTCTGTGGCCTTGATGGCGCCGGTTTCGAAGTCGTGAAAAAAGTCCGCGTCAAGGTGAAGGTCCGCCTGAGCGCCAAGCGTTTGAAACGCTTCAATGCTTCGAGCGGGGTCGATTTCTATTAAAACGTTTCCGAAATCAAAAATGAGCCAGCTGCCCTGGTGCGAGGCGAAGTCGGATGTTTTGAGGCGACGCATGGCCCAAAGATCGCTTTATTGGGCGCCTGCCTTCGTGAATTTTTTGGGAGTAATCCCAAATTTGCGCTTGAAGGCTGCAATAAAATGGCTGGGATTGTGGTAGCCGATCTCAAAGGCGACTTCATTCACTGTCATGCTTCCGTTACCCAGCATGCGTCGGGCGTGGTTCAGGCGGGTATCCATCACGTAGCCATAGACCGTGTTGCCGTAGACCTCTTTGAAGCCGGCCTTGAGGCGGTACTCGTTCAGACCGACCCTCAGCGCGAGCTCCTTGATGGTGGGCGGCGCTTGCCACTGGTCCAAGATGACCGCCTTGGCGTCGTGTATCCGCCGCAAATTGTCTTCATCTTTAAGGAAGGGACAGGCCGCCGTGTCGGGCTCGCTGGTGTGAAAGTAGTGCCCCAGAAGCTCGAGAACATAGCCAAGCTGCGCCACGCGCAGAGCGTTGTCGCTGAGCTTTTTGGACCAAAGCGAATCCAGAATTACGCGCTGGCCGGCATCGACGGTGCGCTGGTCGTAGATGGGGCGCTGCATGTCGGTGCGCCCTAAAAACGGAATTTCTTCGCTCTTGCCTCCGTCGGGCATAAACAGCCGGTGTAAGCGGTCAAAACGGAGCCTTATGGCTATGATTCGCTTGCCGTGGGGCATCCCCACCGCTGCCTTGATTTCGTCTTTGGGGTTGTAGATAAAAAAACTCTGGCCGGCCGGCAGGGGCCGCATGTACATGGGGCCGAACTGAAACGAAACGTCTCCGTCGAGGTTAAAAAACAGGTGCACGTGTTCCCGCTCTAGTATGACCGTACTGGGCGCTTCGCTGGCGCGCCCCTCGAGGCGGAGCCAGTCAATGCCTTCGAACAGGCTTTGGTATCGGATTGGGCTATTAGGATTCATAGGTCTACATGGTAAAAATAGCAAAACCCTATATTTTGTTCTGTTTATGCTATTTCGCTTTAGGCTATCAATTTTTCGCAATGGGGTATAATACCAGGCTAAGCGTTTTTATTTTTGCCTTGTGAAAAAGATTTCGGACTACCGCGCTACCCTCAAGAGAGAGGGATGGGCCGGCTTGGTGCGCCAAGCGGGCTGGCCTGTAGCTATCGGACTTTTTTCGTTCTTTCTGCTCAAAGGCCTGGCTTGGTTGGCCTTGGCCTACGGCGGACTGGAGATGCTTCGGTAGAAATAGCCTTAGACTATTCGTAGGTCAGGGTTCGAGTGATTATTTTGGCCTTCTTCCCCAATCGCGTTTGTTTTTTGGCAATGTAGTCTTCGCGCACCGTCCAATTTCCCTGGTCGTCGAACGTGGGGTACTTGTACTCATGCTTGACTAGCTTGTCAGAAGTGTAGTAGTGCTTCCAAAGCAAGCCATTATCTAGGTATACGTAAAAGTGCATTATGGATTTCTTTAACCGACCCAGCTCATCTGGTTCGAGAAGCTCCATTCGAGAAATTGATTTTGAATCATTGTATTCATTTTTTTTACCTAAAATGAGCGATTCATTGATAGTGCGCTGTTCTTCAATAACTTGGCATGCTTTGTCGTGCTTCACGGTGGTTACGTCAATGGGACTTCCGTCCATAGTGCGGTGAATGTACTCGACTATGCTCTTTTTTGGCTTGAACTCGATCGACACAGAACTTACACCATCATTACTAAAATTTACCCAAGAACCTACTGTTCCATTTGTGGTGTAGAGGTATTGAGTATTGCGCATTTTACCATTTTCAACGGTGCGGAATACTTTATCTAATTGACCCTTATTGTTAAAAACGAACTCCTTACGTGAGGTTTGAATCTTTTTACTCTTCTTGAAGGTGTACTCAAGTTCAATAATTCGAGAGCACTTACCCGAATGTGATAGGTATTCTTGGGGCAGTGGACAATTCTGGCTCTTTAGATTAACGCTCGCAATGATTGCCAGCATGAAGCAGCAATAATTGATGGTGGCTTTTGGATTTTTCATTCTAGGGTCTAGTCAATCGGCCAAAATTCTAGGTCGTTTACCCCCTAAATTTACAAAAGATTACGGCGCCCATAGCTCAGTGGTTAGAGCAGGGGACTCATAATCCCTTGGTCGCAGGTT
>ERZ888423.2749-NODE-2749-length-12616-cov-5.099196_pt1 | contig 12616 bp, 11 predicted proteins | sample MGYA00520523_ERZ888423 | MGnify/ENA primary metagenome ERZ888423 (study PRJEB32303, sample SAMEA104408611) | aquatic metagenome | biome: Brackish water; feature: Pelagic; material: water | place: Baltic Sea | collected 2014-06-08T10:24:00 | depth 30,27 m ...
GGTCCGCTCGAACCGTGCACACAGCGTCTCGATGGTCCGTCGGCTCTGCTCGGCCTGCGCCGGCGTTGCCCGTGCCGCCAACCAACCGTCCCCGTGACTGGCCGTCAACTCGAGACCCTTGGGACCGTTCCCTCCCAGCCAGATCTCCAGTGGGTCCTGAATCGGTGCCGGCCCCACCGTGATCCCGTCGTAGTCGAAACCGGCGATCTGTGCAGTCACGGCCTCTCCCGACCACCAGGCACGACACAGGTCGATGATCTCTGCCAGCCGACGGTTCCGGTCGACGCCATCGACCCCGAGTGCGGCCCGCTCCTTGGGCGAGCCGATGCCGGGCATGAATGCCAGCAGCAGGCGACCTCCGGTCAACCGGTCGAGATGGGCCAGTTCCTTGGCCAACAACAGCGGGTTTCGTCCCGGCACCACGACGTTGGTTCCCAGTTTCAGCCGGGTGGTTCGGGCCGACGCGATGGCCAGGGCCATCAAGGGCTCGATGGCCGATGTCAACGGGGTGTCCGACAACCACAGGGTGTCGAACCGGCGTTTCTCGAGTCCATCGACCAGGTCACACAACCCCTCGAGGTCGGCCGGGGTGTTCGAACTGGCGACTGCAATGCGTATCTTCACGAGTTCCTCTCAGGTGAGCGTGATCAGGAGATCGCCTTCGAGAACCTTGTCCTCGGGCACGACATGAACCTCGGCCACGGTGCCGGCGACCGGGGCGGTGACCGGAAGCTCCATTTTCATCGACTCGAGGATGATCAACTCGTCGCCCTCGGCCACTTCTGCCCCGACCGCCGTGTTGACCTGCCAGATGCTTGCCGTGATCTGCGCCCGTATCTCCGTCATGGGAGCGCACGTTAGTAGGACGATTTGCCGGACGGTTAGTGTCGAGCCATGCCCATCGATCCGAACCACGAGACCTGGAAGCCCGGCATGAGCTGGGAGGATGCCATCGACGAGATCGACTACCTGCGAGGGTTGGCATCAGAGTTGGGCGGCCCGGAACGTATCGCCCGCCAACACGCCGGCGGTCGATACACCGTGCGTGAGCGCATCGAGAAGATGGCCGACCCCGGTTCGTTCATCGAGATGGGGGGCCTGATGGGGGGTGCCGAGTACGACCAAGCGGGCAACATGACCAGCTTCTCCCCCGGCGGCTACGTGATGGGCTTGGCCGAACTCGACGGCCGCCCGGTGGCCATCGGCGGTGACGACTTCACGCTTTCGGGCGGCAGCCCCCACAACGTCCACAAGATGCCGCACGACTTCGCTCAACCCCTCGCCCTCCAGTACGGCATTCCCTACGTGCAGTTGCGAGAAGGCGTCGGTCACAGCTCGAAGGCCGACGAAGATGCGGGCCACATGGGTCTGCCGCAGGGCCACTTGTGGCACGAGGGCGTTCGTCTGCTGACCAAGGTTCCCGTGGCGTCGGGCATCATGGGCTCGGTCGCGGGCTGGCCGGCAGCGGCAGCGCTGCTGTCCCACTTCACGGTCATGGTGAAAGGACAGTCCCAGATCTTCCCCTCCGGTCCTCCCGTGGTCGAACGAGCCATCGGTGAGAAGATCACCAAGGAGGAGTTGGGCGGCTATCGGATGCATGTCTACGAGAGCGGACAGGTCGACAACGTCGCCGAGGACGAAGAGGACGCATTCCGACAGATCAAACAGTTCCTGTCCTACCTGCCGAACACGACGGCCGAGGTGGCTCCCCGGGTGGAGACCGGCGACCCACCCGACCGTCGACCCGAGGAGCTGCTCGACATCATCCCGACCAACCGCCGTCGGGGGTACGACGCCAGGGCCCTGATCAAGCATGTGGTCGACAACGGCGAGTTCTTCGAGATGCGGCGTCACCATGCGGGGGCCATCATCACCGGATTCGCCCGACTCGACGGCTACAGCGTCGGCGTTCTGGGCAGTGACCCCATGGTGATGGCGGGAAGCCTCGACGGCGACGGCGCCGACAAGTACGCCCACTTCGTCGATCTTTGCGACGCTTTCAATCTGCCGGTCGTCATCTTCCTCGACATGCCGGGCTTCATGCTGGGCTCGGTGGCAGAACGCAAGGCCACCATGCGACGCGGGGTGCGAGCCCTCATCGCCTCGGCCGAGGCCGGGGTGCCCAAGGTCGAGTTCAATGTCCGGAAGTCCTACGGGGTGGCAGCCGACGCACCGAACAGCATCGGGCTTCCCGATGGCATCAACCTGCGCTTCGGTTGGCCGGCCGGCGAGTGGGGCGGCATCCCGATCGAGGGTGGGGTTGCCGCCGCCTACCGGCGAGAGATCGAGGAGGCCGACGACCCCGACGCCCATCGGGCCATGCTCGAAGAACGGCTGCTCCAGCTCCGTTCCCCCTTCCGGGCCGCCCAACACGGCGACGTCGTCGACCTGATCGACCCCCGCGACACTCGTCGCCTGGCCTGCCGATTCGTCAAACTGGCCCAGCCCCAGTTGCAGGTACTCGCCCGACGGGAGAAGCGTGCGGTGCGACCCTGATCGTGGGCCGAGCTTCGGCTTCCCCGTGACCCCTAGTGAATGGCCTTGTTGCTGGCGGCCCGCTCATCGGCACTGGCCTGCAGCGTGATGTTGATCTCGGGAAACTCCCGCAGCAGGGTCCGGAACTCGACCAGCGACATGACGGCGATCCACTGATCACCGTCGGCGACCACGGTGGCCGAGCGGTGCACATCGCCCTGGCCGAACTCGGCCAACAGCGACATCTCTCCGAAGTGGTCGCCGGCGGCGAGGGTGGCCACGGTTTTCCCGTCGATGGAAACCGTCGCCGTTCCGTCCAGCAGTACACCGAACTCCCGACCGATTTGACCCTCCCGAGTCAGTTCGACACCGGCCTTCACTTCGATGACCGTGCTCAGCTGCTCGAGATGCTCCTGTTGCTTCTTGGACAGACCGGCGAAGAGTGGGGCGCTGGCAACGGCGTACTTGGTGGCGGTGGTCGACATGGGATGCTCGTTTCGCTGTGGCTCCGCTCGTTCGAAGCCCCCTCATCATCGATCTTCACCAGCACGGTCGCAGCGCCTCGGTCACCAACCCCGTTGAGTACTCGTACCCACCCCCTCGAGCGTGCGCGAAGCAGATCAGATTCCGGCGGCGCGGGCCTGTATCAGTTCGGGTTGGAGCAGGGTGATCGACGGGCCCTTGTTCTCGATCCACCCGAGATCCCGCAGTTTGCGCATCGACTTCACGACCGCCTCTCGGGACAACCCCGACCACGCAGCCAGATCGCCCTGACTCAACGGTGACTCGATCTGTATCCGCCCGTCGGCATCTGTCCGGCCGTAGCGCTTGGCCAGCTCCACGATTCGTATGCAGAGCCTCCCCAGGGAATCCTCGGTCCCGAACTCCAGTTGCCGGCGATCGCTGTCGCGGAGCCGGGTGACCACGACCACGGCCAGATCGCGTAGGACGGCCGGGTGCTCGAGGAGATACTCGTCGAAGGCACCGTTCGATACGGCCAGAACCTCGACCTGGGTCAACGCCAGCGCCGAGGCCGAACGCGGCCCGGCGTCGATGGCCGCCAACTCTCCCAGCAGTGAACCGGGACCGAGAACATCGAGAATGACCTCCCGCCCACCGGTGGCGAGAACAACCGCCTTGATCTGTCCGTCGAGAATCACCAACGCCTCGTGGGCCGGATCGCCTTCGAAGAACAACGTGGCACCGCTCGGGTAACGACGACGGGTCCCGATGGCAAAGAGCTCCATCCGGGCAAGGTCGGAGAGGCGTTGGAGAAAGGTCTCGGCGCCGGACGCGTCGTTCTCGGCCACCGGATCGATCATCGTGTTCACCTCCCCGAGTGGGTCGCGGTCGAGCAGTTCTGACCGCAGCGTAGGCCACTGCTAGCGTGCGGCTCATGCTCGACCCCGTCCAACTCGGTAGCCGTAGCGGTCTGCGGGTTTCTCAACTCACCCTCGGGACCATGAACTTCGGTGTGCCCGGCCGCGGCCACCAGGGCGACTGGACGCTCGACATCGACCAGGCCCGACCTATTTTCCAAGCCGCCATCGATCGAGGCATCTTCACGTTCGACACCGCCGACGTCTACGGCCTCGGCGCCTCGGAGGAAGTCGTCGGTGCCCTGTTGCGCGAGCTTCTGCCTCGCGAGGACTACGTGTTGGCGACCAAGATCTCGATGCCGCTCGGCAACGGACCGAACAGCGGTGGCCTGTCGCGCAAGCACATCATGGAGGGCATCGACGCGTCGCTCACACGCCTCGGCGTCGACTACGTCGACCAACTGGTGATCCATCGCCACCCGCACGCCATTCCCGGCCAGGTCCAGACGCCGATCGAGGAGACACTCGAGGCGCTACACGACGTGGTCAAGGCGGGCAAGGTGCTCTATCTCGGGGGCTCGTCGATGTTCGCCTGGCAATTCGCCGAGTTGCAGCTGACGGCCGAGATGCACGGTTTCACCCCGTTCGTCTCCATGCAGAACCACTACAACCTGATCTACCGCGAAGAGGAACGCGAGATGATCCCGTACTGCAGGGACGCCGGCATTGCCCTGATGCCGTGGTCGCCTCTGGCCCGAGGCATCCTGGCCGGCTCCTATCGGGGCGGGATGCATGCAGGTTCCACCGCCCGATCACAGGGCATGGACCGCGAGCGCACCGAGGGCCTCTATCGGGGCGAGATGGATTTCGTCATTGCCGATCGGGTGATCGAGGTTGCCGAGAAGTACGGCAAGAAGCCGGCACAGATCGCGTTGGCCTGGCTGACCAACAAACCCGAGGTCACCTCACCCGTCGTCGGAGTGTCGCGGGTGGAACAGCTCGACGGTCTCGTCGAAGCGGTCGCCCTGAACTTGGATCCGGCCGACGTCGCGTATCTCGAGGAGCCGTACAAGCCCGTCGACAACCTGCTGTCGATCGGTTTCTCCTGAGCGGCCCTCACACGACCAGGGATCGGACCAGATCGCAGATCTCCAGCGTCGCCCCGGTGCCGGGATCGGGGTAGCTCATCTTGTTGAGCGTGACGGCCATACCGAGGCCGCTCTCGGGGTCGGCGAAACCCACCGACCCGCCGGCTCCCGGATGACCGAACGCCGTTTCCCGCGGCCCCATGGGACCGTGCACGAGATTGCCCTGCAGATCGGGCCCGAGCCCCCCGAGGAAGAACCCGGTGTTCTTGCGGAGTGCGACCCCCAGCACCCGGTCCACGTCGTGGGTCCGGAGCTGTTGCATGTGGGCGATGCGTTCCTCGGACACCAGGCGGACCCCGTCGATCTGGCCACCGTTGGCCAGAGCTCCGTACATCCGAGCCAGCCCGCGGGCCGAGAAGTGGCCGTTGCCGCTGGGAAGGCAGGCCTGCCGGAACGGCAACGTATTGAAATGCGGCCACATCGCTGCCGGCATGGCCTGGTAGAACGGCGCGTCGGCGGGGATCGGCAAACCTTCGCCCGCGACCACGATGTCGAGAGTGGCGAACCGCTCGTCGAGATCCGGGTCGTCCGGAGTGCCCACCATGAACTCCTCGGCGACGCCGAGAGGTTCGGCAACCTCGGTCCGCAGCACCTCGCCGATGTGACGGCCGGTGACGCCGGCCACGATGCCCCCGGCGATCCAACCGTACGTCACGGCGTGATAGCCGGTGGCCGTGCCCGGCTCCCAGGCCGGAATTCCCTGCTCCATGCGAACCAGGCCGGCGTCCCAGTCGGTGATGTGTTCCGGGGCGAATGGTGCGGGCATGGCGTGCAGTCCGGCCTGATGGCTCATCGCCTGGGCCACGGTCAACCTGTCCTTGCCGTGTTGTCCGAACGCCGGCCAGTACTCGGCAACGGGGGCGTCGTAGTCCAGTAGCCCTCGGTCCGCGAGCTGATGGATCAGCAGTGCCGTCGGCCCCTTGGTGCTCGAGAAACTGAGGAACAACGTGTCGGGAGCGACGGGCCGGGGGTCGTCGGGCCCCATGACACCGGCCACGACGTCGATGACGGGTTCACCATTGACGAAGGCGGCGACCTGTACGCCGAGCTGTCGGTGCTCGGCGATCTGCTTGTCGAGAAGGTCGAGGACGACGTGATTCGGATCTGCAGCCATGGCCGCAGTCAAGCAGAGGCGGGCGCTTCGGATCGACTCCGCCGGCTCAGCAGGTCGGCAGCATCAGTGTTCGCGCCAGGCCCGTTCGAAGGGCAGTCGCCAGGCCCGGGGCGCAATGAGCTGGTGAATCTGGTTGGGGCCCCAGGTTCCCCTGGCGTAGGGCCGGACCGGCGGCGGATCGTCCAGCAAGCCGGCCGACACCTCCCACAGACGTTCGACACCCGAAGCGGTGGTGAACAGGGTGTGATCACCGCGCACCGCGTCGAGGATGAGTCGCTCGTATGCCTCGAGCACATCACCCGACCATTCGGTCTCCTCGACCGAGAACTGCATCGACAACTTGTCGAGTCGGAAACCGGGACCGGGACGCTTGCCGTAGAACGACAGCGACATGCGCGATTCGTCGGCCAAGTCGAAAGTCAGGTGGTCGGGGCCCCGCTGACCGATGCCCGAACCGGACGGGAACATCGATTTCGGCGGTTCCTTGAACGCGATCGAGATGATGCGCTGACCCTCGGCCATGTTCTTGCCGGTCCGCAGATAGAACGGCACTCCAGCCCACCGCCAGTTGTCGATGAAACAACGCAGGGCGATGAACGTCTCGGTCTCGGATTCGGGATGGACACCCGGTTCGTTGCGGTAGCCGGAGTACTGACCCCGGACGACATCGTCGGGCCCGATGGGCAGCATCGACCGGAAGACCTTGTTCTTCTCCTCGGTGATGGCTGCCGGGGCGAGCGAGGTCGGAGCCTCCATGGCCGTGAACGCCATCACCTGGAACAGGTGGGTCACCACCATATCGCGATAGGCGCCGGTCGCCTCGTAGAAGTCGGCTCGTTGTTCGAGTCCGAGCTGTTCGGGCACGTCGATCTGGACGTGGTCGATCATGTTTCGATGCCAGATCGGTTCGAACAGACCGTTGGCGAAACGGAAAGCCAGGATGTTCAGCGCCGCCTCCTTCCCCAGGAAGTGGTCGATGCGGAACACCTGGGATTCATCGAAGACCTCGTGCACTTCGGCGTTCAGGGCCTTGGCGCTCTCGAGGTCGACGCCGAACGGCTTCTCCATGACGACCCGAGAATTCTCGACCAGCCCGGAATCTCGAAGTGTTCTGATGACGGCCAGTGCACCTTTGGGTGGCACCGACAGGTAGTGGAGACGATGCTGCGGTCCGTCGAGATCTCGTTCGATCTCGGCAATGGCCGACTTCAGCGATTCGACCGTACCTCCGGGCGCGAAGATCAAGCGGCGGCTGAAGTCCTCCCACTCGGCTTCGCTGACCTGACCTTCGAAGGTCATCAACGATTCTCGAACGAACGCCAGGAACGACTCCTGGGTGTGGTCCTCCAACGAGGTGCCGACAATGCGCACATGGGGGAGCAAGCCCACGCTGACCAGGTGGAACAGGCCGGGGAGCAGCTTGCGGCGTGACAGGTCACCCGTTGCGCCGAACAGCACGATGGTGGTCGGCGGACCGGGGTCGAGCGAAGCGTGACGCCTCTTCGGTGTGGTCATCGTGTCGGGTCCCGTCATCGGGTTCCGGCGACGTTCATTCGTGAGCATGGTGCGATCACCCTTCCATACTGGAGTGTCGGCTGATCACCGTCAGTATGAACATCCCGTTGCTTTTCCATCGCGGCGCTCAGTCGTCTCCCCAGATGCGGGGAGCATCGTCGAAATAGGTTTGCCGGGCGAGCCGAGAGTTCTCGCTCTTGCTCATGTACCCGACGGCGACGTGGTCGAGATGTTGAAGGGCTCGCCCCATCGGCATGGCCTGGGCATTGATGGAGGCTTTGCTCACGGTGGTCGGAACCGGAGGTTGGTTCACGATCTCGGCCGCCAGGCGCTCCCCGGCCGCGATGAGGGCCGCGTCGTCTTCCACCGAGTCGGTGAAGAAGCCGAACTTCTCCAGCGTCTCCAAGTCGTAGGTTCGACCGAGCAGAAGCATCTCCTTGGCTCGATGAGGGCCGACCAGGTTCACCAACGTGGCGTTGGCGTGCCAGGTCAAGTTGAACCCGATGCTGACCTCGTTCAGGGTGAGGCGCAGCGATGGGCTTCCGATGCGGAAGTCACAGGCGGCCGGCAGGACGGCACCTCCCCCGATCAGATGGCCGTGGCACAGCGCGATGGTGATGGCGTTGAGATGGAGGAGGGTGTCGTACATCCTGGCGCCGGCCTTGGAACCCAACATGTTGTCGAGACTCGACAGGCGGGGCTGTCGCAGGTCGGCACCCGAACAGAAGCTCTTGCCCTCGCCTCGGACGATGACGGCCCGCACATTGCTGTCTCCATCGATCGCCGAACAGGCGGCCTGGAGGTCGGCCACCAGTTGAGCATTGACGGCATTGTGCACCTGAGGACGGTTCAGCACCAGATGCCGGACCGGACCGTCACCGTCGACGCGGACTGTTTCGAATTCCATGGTTTCCATGACGGGAAGTCTGTCACTCCTCAGTCACGGGACCGAGCGAGCAGGGTTTCGTCCAGCGTCACTCCGAGGCCCGGGCGATCGGGCACCACGGCCCGGCCGTTGTCGTCCCGTTCGAGTCGCTCGTTGAAGAGGTTCACCGACCAGTCCATGTATTCGAGCATCTGGCAGTTCGGTGCCGCTGCCGCCAAATGCACACCGATCTCGGGACTCAGGTGGGTGGCGACGGGCAGGTGGGCAACATGACAGACGGTGGCCACCTCCAGCCAGGGAATGATGCCGCCAACATGATGGGCGTCGATCATGACGATGTCGGCTGCTCGAGCCGCCGCGATGCGACCGAACGGCTCGACGTCGTGGTGGTACTCGCCGTGGATGATGGGCATGCCCAGCTGACCGACGAGCCGGGCGTAGCCGGCGATGTCGCGATGGTCGATGGGATCCTCCAGCCAGGCCAGGCGGTACGGCTCGAGCAACGGGGCCACTTCTTTGGTGCGGGCCAGGTCCCAGCCCTGGTTCACGTCCACAATGACGGCGATGTCGTCGCCGACCGCGTCGCGCACGACACGGGCTCGTTCTGCCTCGTCACGGGCCAGGGCGTTGGCCCCGATCCGGAATTTGAGCGCTCGCCAGCCCTCGTCGACCAGGGCTGCGGCGCCCTCTTGCAACGCGTCGAGATCCCAGTCACGCCAGAGGTGTTGGCTGGCATACACGGGTACCGACTCGACGTGGCCCCCGCCGAGGAAGGCGGCCAGCGATCTACCTGCGGCCTTGGCACCGAGGTCGTGGAGGGCGATGTCGAACACCGACTGGACATAGCGACTGAAGCCGGCGCCCCAGTAGCCCACCATCCGGTCGACGGCGGCGTTGACGGCCCGGATGTTGGAGGCATCCAGGCCGACCAGTTGGGCCGCCACCGACTCGACCGCGGCATGCAGCGCCGGGATCAGCGTGGTGTTGAACGCAAAGGCCCAGCCGAGCCCCTCGATCCCGTCGGTGGTCCGAAGGCGCAGCACCACGTGACGCATCTCGGTGATGCCCATCCAACGCCGGTCGAGTGGCACGTCGACCACGAGCACCTCGAAGGAATGGATCGGGTGTCGATTGCTCGGTGCTGCGGCCATCTCTGCAACCTAGTAGCCGGCTCCCCCACCGACATCGCGTACGGGAACAACACTCGGCATCGCTCCCGAGAACGGGAGCTCGACGTCAGGTCCCGCCGCGGAGGGCGGTGATGGGTTCGGTTGCTGCTGCCTTCCAGGCCGGGTAGGTGCCGGCGAGGAGGCCGATGAGAGCGCCGAGCGGTGGGGCAGCCACCGGGAGCCAGGGGTCGAGGACCGGGGTCCATTGCCGGGTGGCCGACACTGCGACGATGGTGAGGATCCCGAGGCTGCTGCCCAACAGGCCGGCCAGGGCTCCCAGCGCAGCCGATTCGAACAGGAACTGGGAGGCGATGTGGGAGCGGGTTGCTCCCAGGGCTCGGCGCAGGCCGATCTCGCCGGTTCGTTCCAGCACCGAAACGAGCGTGACGTTGGCGATACCGATGGCTCCGACCAGCAGCGACACTGCGCCGAGGATCAGGAACAGGGCGTTGACATCGGATTCGACGCTGGTCCTGACCCCACGAGGCGACGGCGGTACCGACACCCGGAGGAGTTCGGGGTTGTCAGGAGCGAGGGCCAACGCCGCTTGGCTGCCGATCAGTTCGGCGGCCCCGATCTCGGTTTCGATGTGCACCTCGGCCGGCGCGCCCAACCCCAGCCGTTCTCGGGCATGGCCGTTGGGGATGATGATGGCGTTGAGCAGGTCGGGTTCGCGTTCGACGTCGGCCAGGATCCCGATGATGGCGAAGGTTTCGGTACCGACGAAGATGGCCGGGCTGTTGTCGACCCGGGACACGTTCAACCGTCGGGCCGCTCCCGGTCCGAGCACGGCGACGTTGTCGGCCCGTTCGTCGTGGCCGATGTCGAAGACGCGGCCTGTTTCCAACGTGGCCCGCACCGCCGGGAACAGACCGGGACTGGCAGCGATCACCGGGATCTGGAACTCGTTCTGACCGAGAGGATCCACGACCGGGACCGAACGGGCCAGACCCTCGATGGGGACGTCGGACTTGGTGCCGGCCGCCACCACACCGTTGAGACGGGTCAGCCGATCGTCGGCATCGAACGGGATGACACTGACCTCGACGTTGTTCTGTCCCTGCTGCCGGTCGACAGGACGAACCAGCACCCGGGTGGCTTCCAGCTCATCGAATCGGGACACGATCTGATTACCGGCCGTCTTGGCCAGGCCGATCGTCGTGACCAGGGCCGCCACGCCCAGGATGGTCCCCAACGCCGTCAACAGGGTCCGGGTCGGTTTGGCCGTCAGCGCGGCTGCGGATTCGCTCAACAGATCCCGCCACGAGAACACCGATCGTTGCACGCTCGCCGGGACGGCAATCTTGTCCGCCTCGGTGTCGTTCTCCTCGGTGTCGTTCTCCTCGCTGTTCTCCTCGCTCATCGGGGAACGACACTTCTGCCGCCACCCGGGCCGCCGCCGGAACTGCCACGGGCTGCCGCCGACTCGATGGGTTGGGTGAGTTGCCCGTCCTGGATCCGGACATGCCGTTCGGCTCGTTCCGACACGTCGAGATCGTGGGTGATGACAGCGACCGTGAGACCGCCCTGGTGGAGATGATCGAACAGGTCGAGGATCTGCTCACTGGTCACCGAGTCGAGGTTTCCGGTCGGTTCGTCGGCCAACAGCAAGCTCGGTTCGCCGGTCAGGGCCCGAGCAACGGCCACCCGCTGGCGCTCACCACCCGACAACGTCGTCGGAAAGGCATCGATGCGATGACCGAGCCCGACCCGCTCCAGTGACGCCACTGCCCGCTCCCGACGTCGACGTTGACCATCACGTCGGTAGACATCGGCCAGCATCACGTTCTCCACCGCCGTCCGGTGACCAAGGAGGTGGAAGGACTGGAACACGAACCCGATCCGGTGAGCCCGAAGGCCGGCCCGGTCCCGTTCCGACAGATCAGCGGTGTCGATCCCGTCCAGGTAGTAGACGCCGCTGCTCGCCCGGTCCAGCAGGCCGAGAAGATGGAGCAATGTCGACTTCCCCGAACCGGACGGTCCGACGATGGCCAGGTAGTCGCCCTGGTTGATCTCCAGATTCGCCTCGTTCAGGGCCACCACCGGCGGCGACCCTTCGAACACCCGGGACACGTTGGCGAGACGAACGACGGGAACGGTCACCCCGACCCTTCCTCGGCCGGCGCCGTCGTGTCGTCAGTGGTCGTGTCGTCAGTGGTCACGTCGTCGCTGCCGTCACCACCGGTTCCCCCCGGCGTGTTCCGACCGACGATCACCCGGTCGCCGGCGGCCAGGTCCCCCTCGACCGGCGTGATCTCGACCAGACCGAGGGCTCGAGCGTTCAACCCGGTCGTGACCGTCACCGTCTCCACCGTGCCATCGGCCCGTTCCACTTCGACCCGCACCGTCCCGTCGGCCCCCGCCGACAACGCCGCCAACGGCACGGCCAACACCGCGCCCTCGGTCGAAGCGAACGGAATCGTGACCCGAAGGTTCTGATTCAACGCCTCCTCGGGAAGCTCACCAACCGGTTCGAACCGCACGATGTACCGATCAGCCGAAACATCCTGACCTCCCGGATCATCGGCAACGAAACTGACGACAGCCGGAATCGACAACCCCAGATCGGCATCCTCCATCAACGCCTCGTTGCCCTCGGCCAGAAGGCTCCGGTCGGCAGCCGAAACCGTCGACGTGATCTGCACACCCGACCCGGTCACCGTCATCACCGCACCCTGGGGAACATCGCCGACCTCGACATTCACCGCCTGGACCTCGCTGGGCAGGGTCGGCAGGAAGACCAGCTCTGCAGCCGGGAAACTGACACCGATCTCGGCTTCGAGCCGGTCCAGGTTCTTCTGCTCATCAGCCAGGCTCTGCCGGGCCCGAGCCAACAGATCCCCACCATCGGAACTGTTCGCCGCGGCCAGGGTCTCGGACCGGTTGGCCCTGGCGATCTCCAGATCGGTCTCGGCGTCGGCAACCAAGCGGTCCTGCTCGACCTTGACCCGGGGCACCGCATCGATCGCGGCCGTCTGCGCCGCCACGGC
>ERZ888423.2750-NODE-2750-length-12610-cov-10.190123_pt1 | contig 12610 bp, 11 predicted proteins | sample MGYA00520523_ERZ888423 | MGnify/ENA primary metagenome ERZ888423 (study PRJEB32303, sample SAMEA104408611) | aquatic metagenome | biome: Brackish water; feature: Pelagic; material: water | place: Baltic Sea | collected 2014-06-08T10:24:00 | depth 30,27 m ...
TGAACTGATCTTTTTTGCGGTGCAGTAAATCGAGTTGACATCGCCCAGTCCCGTCCTGAGAGTCGCTGTCTACAGGCTAGCCACTCATCTGCCTAAGCGGCGATTTGATCAACCCACATGTTGAGATATGCGGTGTTCATTGCGCAGGTAGGAATGTGGCCATTGCAGTCCGTTGAGGAAACTAGATCCAGCCAAGGGTTGGTGCCTGTAAGCCAGGTTGTGACAAAGAGAGTAAACGGTTGCGCCACTGGTACTAGGGGATCTTGCGCGCCATGAGCGATGTAGCCGGGTGCATCGCCAGCGTCAGCCAGGGTCACGGCAGAGGCTGCCTGAATGGCATCGGCGCTGGCATTCGGACCGAGCCAAGCGCGCTGTTGAAGCTGTGCCACACCAGGAACTCGCAGGTCATAGATACCGGAGATAGCAATCCACCCGTCAACAGGTGAACTGTTACCGCGTGGGCTGTTGGTATTATTTGCACCCAGTCCAATGAGTGCGGCAAGGGTTCCACCCGCAGAGTGTCCAGCAATAAGGACAGTAGCTGGGTTGATTCCGTAGTTCGGCCCGGTTGATCGAGTCCAGTCAATGGCCGCTGAAACATCTGCCACTGCAGCGGGGAATTGATTCCGGTTGCCAGAAGTCAGCCGGTAGTCAATATTCAGCACGGCAAAACCGCGATCGATCTGATCCATGATTGGCGTTGCATAAGCCGCAATTTGCTGTCGAGAACCAGTATAAAAACCGCCAGCATGAACGAGGACTATCACCCCTTTGTTTCCTCCGGCCTGTGGCAGGTAGAGGTCTCCGGTTAGGCCGGGGGAGTATTCGACCGTTCCAGCAGACACATAGGGCGCCGTTGCGGAACGGCTAGTTTGCCGGCCCGCTGTTGGTACCACGCAAGAACTCAAGATGCACGTGATGAGGGTCAAACTCAGTGCTGCTAGGAGCTTGCGATGGCCTGGCGAGATCGGTAACACCCGTCCAGTGTGCCGTTAGACATGGGTAAAACCACCCAATCTGTTCTCCTTCCTACGACAATGAACGCAAACACAGTCTTGCTTGCGTTCACCGTTGGGCTGTATCTCATTGCCAAGGGCGTGAATGCGCTGGTTTGAGCCATCCGATTCGCCATCCGATTAGACTTTCCTTGTTCGGAATTTAGGGGGGTCTGTTATGGCTGACGTGTCTGATGTTGCTGAGATAGCTGATGTGGAAGAAGCTTCAACTGGGGTTGAGCAGCAGCCTGCTCTGGGGTTCTTGCTTGCCGGCTTATTGGCAGGCGCTGGAGTTATCCACCTGGTCATGATCCCCTCACACATTGGCGAGTCTTGGGCCGAAGGAATTGCCTTTGCCGCAGTGGGCTGGGCTCAGATTGCTGCAGGCATTGCGCTGCTCCTAGGTCGAGGGTCGCGCAGGCTCTACGCAGCAGTGATTTTAGGAAGCGCAGGGGTTGTTGGGCTGTGGGTTTGGAGCCGAACAGTCGGGCTTCCCTTCGGCGCACATCCAGGAGTTGTTGAATCAGTTGGACTAGTTGATCAGATTTGTGCGGCTCTAGAACTGGGGGCGGTACTTGTTGCCGGTGCAATGTTGTTCGCTCCGTCCCGCCTGCGCATCGGCATGCTTGGCGCCTCGGTTGCGGCCGTTGCTGTGCTTGGCCTTGCAACTGCGGCCATTGTCAGCCCGGATGCATCTTCTCATGGTGCTCACGCAGGTGGCCCTGCTACTGGCACTGCTACTGCTGCTGCTGGAGCAACCGTGGGCCATGCAGATCACGCCGCAGGATCAGGGCATGTTGCGCAGATGGCAGCGATTGACCTTGCGCGTTGCGACTTAGGATTTAACCCTCAGTCGTACTGGGATGATGCGGCGAAAATGGGCGTCGATACCTATGGCGGAGGAAGCATGCAGGTGACGTCTGCTCCAACCTTGAACGAGCTTGTTGCTGGAGGGGACCCTCTTGAAGGCCGGGGTTCCGAGGGCCTTGACAAGTTGATAGCGGCCACCTCGCAGAGTTCTGGTGGTGAGGGCGCGGCGGCGGGCTTGATTCTTTCCCTTTCCGATGCCACCGATGCCGACTACACAGCTTGGACTAGGTGGATGGGGGCAATGTCTGCTTCAGGTACGGCTGGCGGGGGACACGGTCACGCGAGTTCTGCAGCCGCACCCTCCGACAACGGTGGCCACGGTGGCCATGCTGGCCCGCAGCCTTGGACGGCAATGGTGGATCAGGAGCAGTGTGACACCTTGGACGCTGAGCTTTCATTAGCTCGCTCCACGGCACTGAAGTACCCAACCGCTGCCGACGCAATGGCTGCAGGCTGGGAGCGAGTGACTTTTTATGTACCCGGCATTGCGGCGCACTATATGAAGTACGGCGTCGTTGATGGCAAGTTCCAGATCGATCAGCCTGAGATGATTCTGTACGATGGGAACACTCCCGAGGCCAGAGTGGTTGGGCTGAGCTATTACATGATTCAGCCGGGCCAAGCCGAGCCCAGCCAGGGCTTTACGGGCGCTAATGATCACTCACATCGGCATGTTGGTTTGTGTAACAAGGCAGGCGTGGGGGTCATCGGTGATTCAACGCTCACTGCGGAAGAGTGCGCGGCAATCGGTGGCATCAAGAGCGATGGTTCAAAAGGCTGGATGAGTCACGCTTGGGTCGTTCCGGGATGTGAGAGTCCTTGGGGAGTGTTCAGCGCTGCTAGCCCCTTGTTGGACGGAAAGTTGGAACAGGCTTCGACCACAAATGCAGGAGCCTGCTCTGGCTCTGGGGTCAGAGACCGCTACGAATTGCGCTCTGGCCGGCCCCCGGTAGCGGGCCAATCTGGAGTAGAGGAGTCTGCGGCAGGGGAGTAGAGTAGGGGTATAACTAGCACTTCTTGGATCGCACCCCCGGAGCCTGAATGAACGCACCAAGCCCCAAACCGATTGATCGGTCGGCATCGATATTTGTGGCGGGCCACCGAGGCCTAGTTGGCTCGGCTCTAGTGCGTCGACTGCATGCAGAGGGTTATAGCCAGGTGCTAGTCGCAGGCCGGGAGGAACTTGATCTTCGAGATCAGGCAGCAGTCAATGCGTGGTTTCGGGCAAAACAGCCGCAGTACGTGATTCTCGCCGCAGGAACTGTGGGCGGCATTCTGGCGAACTCGACAAGGCCGGCCGAGTTTCTCTACGACAACTTGATGATCCACGCAACGGTGGTGGAATCAGCACGGGAAACTCAGGTAGAGAAACTCCTCTACTTGGGAAGTTCCTGCATCTACCCACGCTTAGCCACGCAACCCATAACTGAAGATGAGTTGCTGACTGGCCCACTTGAGCCCACCAATGAGGCGTATGCGATTGCAAAAATCGCTGGGATCAAGATGTGCGATGCCTACCGAACCCAGTACGGGTGCAATTTTATTTCTGCGATGCCCACCAATTTGTATGGGATCAACGACAACTTCGATCCCGAGTCAAGCCATGTCCTCCCGGCAATGATTCAACGGTTCCATCAAGCAAAACTGACCGGGGCCGAGTCCGTTGCCATCTGGGGTTCCGGAACGCCTCTTCGGGAGTTCTTGCATGTAGATGACCTTGCGGCCGCCTGCATGTTCCTGCTCGATCACTTCAATGAACCTGGTCCGATCAACGTCGGCGCCGGCAAAGAAATCTCGATCGGTGATCTCGCCCAAGTAATTGGGCAGATCGTTTACCCCGAAGCGCAGATCGTGTTTGACTCCTCCAAGCCAGACGGAACCCCTCGTAAACTGCTCGACTCAGGCCGGCTTGACGCGCTTGGCTGGCATGCCTCAATCCCTCTCCACCAAGGAATTGAAGACACGTACTCCTGGTATCTGGAACAACTTGCCTGAGTCAATATTGGTTGTATGTACTGCAAATATCTGTCGTTCGCCCATGGCTGAACTACTGCTGCAACGTGAAGCAGAGCAGCGCGGAGCTGTAGTTGAGATTTCATCGGCAGGAGTCCTCGCTCGGCCAAATATGCCAGCAGCCTCCGGTTCAGTTACGGCGCTTGCAGCGTATGGGCTTGATCTGTCTGATCACTTGAGTCGCCCCTTAGCTGATCTAGATGAACATGCGGATCTAGTGCTCACGATGGAGGCGGCGCATATTCCCAGGGCTGTGGATGGCCAGACTGGGTTGTTCCGCCGCACGTTCACTCTTCTAGAGATTGTGAGACGTTCTCGGAACGTTGGTCCGAGGGGTGATCTGGATCTTGAGGAGTGGATCGAGGCTCTGAACGAGGGCCGCACGGCTCACGGAGTGCTGTCCTCCGAGGATCTTGATGTTGCTGACCCTTACCGCGGGAGCTCAATCGGCTTTACATCCTGTGCAACTCAACTCGACAAATTGTGTTCTCAGTTTGCTCAGAGCATGTGGGGAAGCCCACCTGTGATGCCCTAAACTTTGCCTCTATGCAGCAGCGTGGCGAGAAGGGTTTGTGGGTACTTGCAATCGGAGTATCGGCCGTTGCCGGTTTTGCAATTGCTGGATTCCCCGGGATCCGCAGCCAAGATGTCGATGCACTCCCGAGAACTACGGTCGAACGCAGCAGTGCAAGTGCAACGAGCAGCACGAGCACAAGCACTCCTTCAACATCTACGACATCCACGACGTCCACTCCCGAAACAACGATCCCAGTAGTCGCCCCGATAGTTATCGTGAAGTCGCCTCAGGAGTTGACAGTCAGGGTTGGCAATGGCACTCGGACTTCGGGTGCAGCGGCAAAGGTCTCTGAACAGCTCGCTGCTCAGGGCTATACAACCCGCACGCCAACGGATGCCAAGGTGAATGATGTAGCGGCCACCACGGTCTACTACCGGGGTCCGCACCAAGCCGAGGCCGAGGTGCTCGCCAATGCAATCGGCTTGAGCGCCCTGGACGTTCTTCCGATTACGGACCCGGCTCCGATTGAGCCAGATGGCGCAGAGCTAGTTGTGATCGTTGGTGCCGATCAGGCTAGGTGAGGCTTCTTCGGCCTTGGGGCTGGAGCTTTTGGCGGATTTCTTGGCTGCATCCTGAGTGTTTTGAGCGCCGTATCCGTATCCGTAGCCGTAGCCATATGTGCTGCTGTCTCCCCTGAACCTATTCAGGACTGCTCCGATGAGTGGAGAGTCAACTTGTCTCAATTGGCTGACAGCTTTGGCTATCTGGTTGCGATCTGAATTGCCTACAGAAGCAACGAGGATGACGCCATCGGCAACAGCGGATAAGACAAGTGGGTCAGATACTGCAAGAACTGGTGGAGAATCGATGACTACTAGGTCTGCGACATCGGCCATGCTGGCGAGCAGTGCTTGGGCTCGTTTGCCAGATAGAAGCTCTGATGGGTCAGGGGGGATTGGTCCGGATGGGACCACCAACAAGTTTGGCTCGCCGGGGATTCTTTGACCGATACCTTCGAATGTTCCTTCACCAAGCAAGAGGGAGGTGAATCCGTGCTCATTGCTCAGGCCAAAGCAGCGGTGGACTTTAGGGCTGCGCAGATCGCAATCAACCAGAACAACCCTTTTGCCTGCTCGAGCGACGGCGACAGCGAAGTTGGCAGCAGTCGTGGTTTTTCCGTCACTTGGCCGCGGGCTGGTGACCTGTACTACGCGAATCGGCCGATCGATGGCAAGGAACTGCACGGCGGTACGAAGACTTCGGTATGCCTCAGCTGGGTATGAAGTTGGGTCTGTGCTGCTGATTACAGACATCTCATTGCCCTTGCTGTCGCCCTCGTAGATCGGAATCACAGCGAGAACATCTAGGCCAGACACACTCTTGAGTTCCTCCTCGGAGCGCAGGGAAGTGTCTAGGTTTTCAAACAGCAGAGCCATCGCTGCTCCGAGTAAGAGTCCTAAGAGCATTGCCACGGCAATGTTGTTCAGCATCTTCGGGGAGTATGGAGCGGAGGGGACTGTTGCCCTGCTAATGATGGAGGCACCACCACCTTGGAGGAGTTCCGCCGACAGGTCCAGGTTTGCGGTGAGCTGATCTAGACGGGTCCGCTCCAAATCCAATGCGGTTAGTCGAGCGGCATAGGATTCCGTGATCCGTGAGGCCTCCTCCGCTTGGGTGAAGCTCCGCGGAAGAGCAGCAATCGCATTGTCACGTTCAGCTTGCAAAGAACTTATTTTTTCATCGAGTTGGTCGGCCTGGGCCTGAATCGTCTCGGCTGCACCCACGTATTCGTCCACGAGCGAAGCTCGGCGAACATCAATGAATGCCGCCGCGTAAGCATTTGCGATGGCTGCGGAGGCAACTGCATTTGTGCTCGTCGCCGTAATGGTCATGATGTCGGACTCTGCATTGGCAGAGACGGTGACCTCGGGCTTAAATCCAAGCTCCTTCGTGGCAGCCTCAACCACTCGCAAGCTTCGAGCCAGACCGAGCTCGTTTTCCATCAAAGGGCGAGCATTTTGTGCCGATTGCGCAACCTCTGGATTCAACAGAGCAGAGCTACTCCCTTGACGAATCAATAGGTCCGACTCAGCTTTGTACCGAGGAGTCTGCAGGCTCGTGGCCACCACTGCAGTCAGGACCACAGTGATCACACAAGAGAGAATCAGCCACTTTCGTCGGCGAGCAACAGCAATTGCATCACGAATTCCATTTGTTTGTTCTGCAACTGACGCTGACATAAGTAACTCGATTCTACTCTCTGCAGTGCTCTGCCCGCAGCCGGTGAAATTTCTGGAAGGCTTAGTTAGGGCTGAAGGTCACTTCAACAGGGGTTCTCCATTGTGAAGGAACCAAACCAGTTGCTTGTCCTTTGAGAATGTCTAATTGGTTCGAGGCAGAAGCTTGGAATTGCTCCCCGTCGCTCACCGTAACGGCGTAGCGGTCAGGGTTGACCATGGGCTGGGCAGAAACATCAAGGCGGTACTCGGGTCCTGGGTTGATCTGGCCAGCGAGTTCATAGCTCAAATTCTTGGTCGCACCGGCTGGAACCTCGAGGATGAATCTGTAGGAGTAGCCGCCAAATTCCTCGTGGGTTTCAACAGGCGTGGCGACACCGTCAACAAGAAGCCCTTTGAGTTCAAGCGCAGAGTGAACTGTAAGCACCATCTTGTTGTTGCCGGCTGGGAAGCTGGCGTTCCCAATCACAATCGGGGGTAGGCCAGAACTGGGTGCATCATTTCTGATGGCGATCTGAGCCGTGGCCTGCACTGCGCCAGTCAGCGGGTCGAACACTGCTTTGTAATTGATAGTTCGGTGCAAAAAGGCGTCAATCTTGTTGGCATTCGCGTTGAATCCTCTGACTGAGATGAAGTCATGCCCCGGCGTGGTTCCAAACGCACCAGAGACTCCCGTGGCGGCCAGAGTCTGCTGCTCTTGGGGATCAAAAGAGATGAGCATGAGATGACCACCGCGAACGGCCGGCGCAAGAGTCGAGACTATTTTTGCCGGACCAGGTAACGGCCGATTGAACAGGGCTTCAGTGACTGCTCGAGCTACATCAACTAGCACGTCCGTTCGGCCCGAAGAGTCTTGTTCAAATTGCACGTATTGATCAGCTTGTAGGTACTGCTCCACGGTCTTGGCATCAAGCGTTCGTTCTGCAGCAGGCACGTCCACTGCTCCGGTGAGCTCCAACAGGGCTGCTACGCCAGTTGGATCGGCCAAGATCACACCATCTACCTGCGTACCAGTTGCGGCAGCGAAACCATCGCGAGCAGCCGTTGCGGCGAGAGAAAAATCAGCGGGAGCGGTGACGTTGTTGAAGTACCTATCCATCTGATAGCGACCGTAGATATTGCTGAACTGGGCGTCACCGATTTTTGGTGCAGCGGCGGAAAGGGCCTCATTGAGTTCGCTGGCCTTGCCGGACTGCAGGAGTTCAACCCGACCGTTGGTGACTGTGATGAGTACGTAGCCGCCGACAAATCCACCAAGCTCACGAGTCTCTGCAGGATTTGTGGCAAGCACCAAGTACGTTCTTGGTCCGTTTACCCCCAGGATGCCATCTGTACTGCGAAGCACTTTGGCAGTTGTTGCTGCTGCCGGAGCAGCAGAACTGAGTTCATCGGTGAGATCAGCTAACTGCTGGCGAACGGGGGGCAGTAGCCAACCGCTTGTTAGATTCGAAACCTCTGTCTTGGCTGTCTGTAACTCCCGTGCGGCTTGCTCCGCAATCGGCCGGTAGCTGCTGAGCAAGCTGATGTCGACTTGGCCATTCGACACCAAACTCTGCGAGCCATCGATCTTCTTCGCCGTGGCAGCGGCTGTTGAAGACAGTGACTCCCCTGCAGTGGCTGCGACAGTGGCAGCGCGAACGTGCTGGCCCAAGATGGGAACTCCAAGGCTGGGCTGTACCCACCAGGGCTGCAGGTTGTTCTGTGCTTGGGAGAACAACTTCTCTGCATTCCGAAGTTTTTCAACTGTTACTGCAGCTTCGTCCGTGGGGGCTTCTTGAACTGCGTTGCGGGCAAGGTCAGCACCCTGTGTCAGTTGTGGAGCTGCGCGCAGGATCGCTATCCCTGCTGCGCTGCAGATGATGACGAGAACAACAAGGATTGCCGCAATTGAGATCCCCCATCGACCCTTATTGCTGCTCGTGCAGTGACGGTAGCCAGAGATCAGTAGGGGCAGGCAGGCAACTACTGCAATGGCTGAACACGTGCCAAAAGGGCCAACCGGAGGCAGCCGAAGAAGGGCCTGAAAGGCAAGTGCTCCAGCTAGGGCTCGAACCCAAACGGGTGCGCGAAACGCAGCAGACAGAAGTGCAAGTGCAAACCCGGCTCCAGCCAGAATTGTCCACCAAGACGGTGCAGCCGCCAGAGTTGCCACTGCACCGATCCAGATGAGCGACGCGTCGCCCGCACGGCTCGCCGCCAAGGCAACGATCGCTCCGGCAACTGCAAGCAAGAGGAAGTCAACCCATCTACTCGCCGTCGGGCTACTACTCGCAAGAAAGGCAGAAGCGGCACTCAGAACCACCACAGCGGTAATCGCTGGTGTGGTGTTCGGTGATTTCTTTGTGACCGGCGGCCGACGGACTACTCCAGCGTCAGTCACCTATCGAGCAGGTATCAGACTGATTCAGTTTGGCGCTTACCTGCAAGCAGCAGGAGTCCGCCGAGAACTGCAATCACAACGCCGATTCGCACGAGTCCGGCGCTACTTGATCCGGTTGCTGCTAGTCCTGTTGGGCTAGCTGCGGTGGTGGTCGTAGTGGTGGCCCCTGCTGCAGCGACCGTAATGGTGGTCGTCACGTTGAGCGGTGCTCCTGATGGGTCAGTGCCGACGGCGCGAATGGTGTGTGCGCCCGCTGAAAGGTTGGCCGGCAAGGTAGTGGTCAGGGTGGCCACACCGCTAGAGCTAGCGACAGCTGACCCGAGGGCTTGAGGAGTTGATTCCACGCTGAACTGCACGGTAGTTCCCGGGCCGAACCCCTCTGCGGTAAGGGTGATGGGTCCACCTGCAGAAGGCGTAGAGGTATTAGCAGTAACTGTGGCTGGCACGTTGTACTGGGCGGATGCGGTGCCCGCAGAAAGCACGAGCACTGCGGTCAAGCCGCACAAAGCAGCTAGGACCTTGGTGAGGTTGGAGGAGGAGGGGGTTGGCTTCATCATGGTTGAACCTTTACCTTTCGAAAGACGCTTTTAAGTATACAACAACTTGGGCCCCCGCAATGGGGAAATCCTTGTTGGCCACTAAAGATCTAGCGGGAACCAATAGATCTGAAATAGTCGATTGTCTGGGTAAGACCTTGCTCGAGGTCAACTATCGGTGCCCATCCGAGCAGTTCTTGTGCTCGAGTAATATCTGGCCTACGGCGAACGGGATCATTCTGGGGAAGCGGTAACAACTGCACGCCAGCGGTTGAGCCAGTCAGTTCAATTACAATTTCGGCTAGCTGCATCACCGTATGCTCAGTCGGGTTTCCAATATTCACTGGGCCGGTTAGCTCGCTGTCGAGGAGCAACAAGATGCCCGCAGCCTGATCCTCTACATAGCAATAGCTGCGAGTCTGAGAACCATCGCCAAAGATACTGAGTGGCCGATTGGCAAGTGCCTGGGTGATGAAGTTGGGCACCACTCGGCCATCGTCGGCTCGATTTCGAGGACCGTAGGTGTTGAAAATGCGAACGATTCGAATGTCTAGGTCACGGTCTCTGCGATACGTATCTGCCGCGGCCTCGCCAAACCGCTTTGTTTCGTCATAGCAACTGCGCTCGCCCAGGGTGTTGACGTTGCCGAGGTAGGACTCGGACTGTGGATGCACCTCTGGTTCGCCATAGACCTCGCTACTTGAGGCAAACAGGTACTTTGCACCGGTTCGGTCGGCAAGGTCTAAGGCATTGAGCGTGCCGATGGATCCCACCCGAAGGATCTCAAGGGGCATGGTACGAAAGTGAAGTGGCGAGGCTGGCGAGGCCAGATGAAGCACAGCATCGAGCGATCCAGAAACATCAATCCCATCTGAGATATCTGCCTCGAGGAACTCAAAGCTTGGATGCTCCAGCGCTGCACCCAAGTTTGCTTTGGCACCAGTGAGAAAGTTGTCTACGCCAACGACTGCATCACCGCGGGCCAGTAAGAGATCGACAATATGGGATCCGAGCATGCCAGCGGCACCTGTGACCAAGATCCGCTGCTGCTGTGAAACTGCCATCTCTGTGGACCGTTACCTTGTTTGGCGCAACTGGAGTTGCCTTGTGAAGTCTTGCATCAGGACTCCTGAGGCAGAGCGTGAAATCTGGCACTTTTCGAGCAGAATCTGAAGCGTAGCTTCAGAGAAGTCCTCTGCTGGGCAACTGAGGGTTTGACTGACATGTTCGGATGCCGAGCCTGTGCCAGCGAACGCTTCAGCGAGCCTCGTTGCCCCGTAGGTCTGCAGCGATTCGGGCAGGTCAATCTGACTCAACCAGCGTGTCGCGACTGCATCTGGGTCTGGGTCTCTGTCTGGGTCTGGGTCGAGTTGGTTCTGAGGTACAGATATTCGCGGGATGTCGCGAGTCACTTCCCAAGCCGCACTCCATGGACGGATGACTCGTGGCGCAACTGGGGCTTGGCGCAGGGCTCGCAGAAAATCCGGTGCTGCCCCCCGGACAAACACTAGGTTGCCGATGAGGTAGCGCCGCCAGAGGCGCTTCGGTTCGCTGCATAGGCGAAAGAGCCATTCGAGGCCCCGTTGCTGCATCCACTTTGGTGCTTGTGACTTGTTTCCCGCCAAAAAATCAAAGGCGGCGCCGACAGGAATGAGCACTGCAGGGACCTCTGGTCGGAGCCGATGGACAAGTTCATCTTGTTGTGGGGTACCGAGACCGATCCACACCACATCCGCCTGACTCTCCCGAATCCGGGCGGCTAGGGACTGCTCCTCGATCCGCGTTGAGGGGCGAAATGGTGGAGCCTCGCTACCAACAATTTGAGCACCGGGAAAGCGAGTCTCCAGTCTCTCTTGCAACTGCGAAAGTGTTTCTTCAGTAGTTCCGTACAAGTAGTGGCGAAGCCCGCTGCTGCGACCCTGATCGAGAGTCTGGCTCATCAAATCCGGCCCGTACACGCGATTGGTGATTGGCAGTCCAAAGCGTTTACCCAACCAGACCAATGGCATGCCATCGGGCAGGTTGAGATCGCCCGAGTCGACACGGTCTGCATGCGCTGGGTCCTTGAGCCCGTAGGCCAGAGTCCATGCGTTGCACAGGTGCAGAGCCACGCCGCGCTGCTCATTCCGGTTGCTCCGCAGAGCACTTGCCTGAGCGATTATTTGCGCAACGGCTTCGTCTAGGTCGATGCAGTCAATCCGAATCCCGCACGTACGAATCGCAGGGTTTGATCTGCGGTTATCCACCGATCAAGTTGTGCTGTGTTTTGTGATCAGCTCGTTCTTTGAGATCCACCAACGTGATGACATCGCTAGAACCGAGGATCTGAATCGTGCGGCAGAGGATCCAGAAGTCAAGCTTCGCCGAGGCAGACTCAACATAGATGCGGTCGAACTCGGGGGATTCATTGATGAGTTCGGAAGAGGCCTCACTGATCTGCCAGGTCCCTGTCATTCCAGGCAGCACTGAAGTTCGCATCTTGACAAAGTCGGAGTCGAACGTGCTCGACAAGTCCACCATTTCAGGGCGCGGACCGACTAGCGACATGTTTCCGGCCGCTACTGACCACAACTGTGGAAGTTCATCGATGTGGCTTCGCCGCAGCAGGCGAGTCCACCTTCCATAGGTCACGGCATTGAGCGAGTATTTGTCGAGGGTGCTCAAGGTCGTCGTTGGCAGCGAACGAATCTTTGGCAAGAGGAAGGTTTGCTGATGGAGGCCCACGCGCTCCTGTCTAAAGACTGGATTGGCGCGGAACCTGATCGCCGAAATAACTAGACAAGGCAACACAAGCGGAAGTGTCAGCAGCGAGAGAAGAGCGGCCGAACAGCGGTCAACCACTGCTCTCCTTCGGCTCAGCGACCAGTGAGTTGGTTCCATGGCTAGGACTCGCAGTCTTCCTAGGGGGGATTCCCGGAACAGAGACCGTGATTATACTTGAAAACTCGACGGGGGAATGCCTAGTAGCAGCGCCGTTCTGAAATTGAACAAGCCCCCACAATTGCGGGGGCTTGCGGTGGTGCGCTCGGCGGGACTTGAACCCACAACCTTCTGATCCGTAG
>ERZ888423.2751-NODE-2751-length-12609-cov-24.827306_pt1 | contig 12609 bp, 8 predicted proteins | sample MGYA00520523_ERZ888423 | MGnify/ENA primary metagenome ERZ888423 (study PRJEB32303, sample SAMEA104408611) | aquatic metagenome | biome: Brackish water; feature: Pelagic; material: water | place: Baltic Sea | collected 2014-06-08T10:24:00 | depth 30,27 m ...
CATTGGGATGAAAAACTTGCTTAAAGCCTTGACGGGAAGCATAGTCACTTGTCAGCACCCAATCGATGACTTAATTTGGCAGCACCTAAATAAGCACTCGTGTTTATGACCGCGATGAGGTGAAAGCGGCCCTTAGGTAAACAACCAGATATTGAATGTCTGAGCCATTGGTCAGCCATGTAACAAACCATCCATACACTCTCTACAATTGAACCTTAGCGCCGACGCCGCAGACAGCCGTCTGCAGGCTAGTAACTTCCGGGCAAAAGTCTGCCCCGTTGGCTCTTCTATCTCGTCTTTAACTCCCAAGCATTGTTGACCTCAGACCCATTTCGGGACTATGTTATGCCCATAACTATAAAGGTGAGCACATGTTTAAGGCAATATTACCTGCGGCTTACATTGCAATATTTGCTGCCATTTCTGTGCCCCTCCGTGCCCAGACGGATGTGCAGAACCCGGTACCTGTGGTTCTCGAGGAGGTTCTGGTCACTGCGCAGAAGCGCACCCAAATTCTTCAGGATGTCCCCATTTCAATCAGTGTGGCAACCGCTCAAGACATCGCGGACATCAACGCATTCTCTTTTACTGATCTGGTGCAGCTTACACCAGGCGTTTCAATCTTCCCCGGCATTCAGTCGGCATCAATCCGATTACGCGGGGTAGGCCCTGGGTTTTTCTCAGTAGGCTCACCACAAAGCGTCGTGGTCTTTGTGGACCAATTCGCACAATCACAAATCGGTACCGTGTTTTCGACATTGGTTGATCTGGAACGACTGGAGTTGCTGCGTGGACCACAAGGCACGCTCTATGGCATCAACGCGCCTGGCGGGGCCTACAATATCATTACCCGGTCGCCCAGCATGGAGGGCACGGAAGGCTATCTGGAGGCAACTTACAGTCAATATGATTCCTCTGATTTGGCGGCTACAGATTTGCGCGGTGCGGTGAATATTCCTCTGGTCGATGACCAACTTGCGCTGCGCCTGGCGGGGGTGTATCGCGATGACGACGGTTATATTGAGAACGTTAACCCGATCTCGCCAGACAAGACCAGTGGCGGCAACGACACCAAAGCCGTGCGTGCAAAATTGCGCTGGCTCATGAGCGACACCATGCAGTTAGATACGATCGCCAACTATCAGGATCTCTCCCAGTATGTTTCCTCATTTAACTATCAAGGCGAAATACCTGGAACCGGCGGTGATACCGGCATTCCGGCAGAGTACGGAAAGTTTAAAGACCGAAAAGATTACGGTGAATTCGTCGGCAAGGTCGATGGTAATATCAAGGACATCAGTATCCATTGGTCTTGGGAAGCGGGCTTCAGTGACGTCGACTTCCTAGCAATGCATCAGCGGTTCGACAACAGTTCCAACGAAAACCGAAAGCCTTTTCCTAACTCCAATGAAATCTTCAACATCGACCTAGACTATAAAATCACCACGTATGAACTGCGATTCTCAGATGTTATCGGCGACCTTAGCTATGTGACTGGCCTTTATCACTTCACGCGCCCCGCCGACGGCGTGTTCAACGTCGTGGTGACAGACACAGAAGTGATTGGCGACTCGAGCAGCGAAGATACGGGTAACGCCGTTTACGGAAATATTAGCTACGCCTTTACCGAGGACTGGGAGCTGGGATTGGGCGCCCGTTATGACGATATCGAAACGACCATGGAAGGCGACATTCGCTTTCTGGAATATGTTGCCCTCGTAGACGATAAACTGGATTTCGATCACCTCTCATGGAGCGTGAAGCTCAGCCATTACTATAGCGACAATCTGACGTTTTATGCCTCTGCAGACAATGCGTTTAAGCAAGGAGGATTCAATCCGCTAGTGCCTGGCGTATTCGCACTGTCCGAATTTTTTCCAGAAATCGCAGCCTTCGGGCGCGAGGTGGCAGCCTTTGAGGAAGAGATATCAGATTCCTATGAACTCGGAGTAAAAGGACTGTTACTGGATAATCATCTACGGTTTACGCTTGCCTTGTTCTATCAAGAGTTTAAGAATCATCAGATCGGCTTTCCTGGCGAGGTACCCGCACTGAGTCCTTTAGGTGGCCTGTTCAACAACCAACTCGGCAATGCCGATGAAGTGCTTACGCGCGGGGTCGAGTTCGACGTTACCTATGTGTTTGCCCAGCACTGGGAGGCTGCCGTGCGAGGCGCTTACTCCGACCCTACCATTGAAGATTGGAACCGCCGCCTGTGCGAAGCGGGTGAGGAACCGGTACTTTTACCGGGTCAGGCCCCTTTCCCAGACCAATTATTCTGTCCCAAAAATGGTAAGCCTCTTAATGCTCTGCCCCGCTGGCAGACAAACTTTCAACTCGCCTATGAACACGACCTGGGCAGCAACTGGAACTTTGCCACGCGCCTGAACTGGACCTGGCAATCTAAACCAGCGCGGCAAACGCTGGCAGAGAGCAACAAGCCCGACATACCCAGCGTCAGCCGTTTTGACGAGAACAAGAGCCGCTTTGACGTGTCAGTGGTCTTTTTTGAGCCCAACCTAGGGGTAGAATTAAAGCTCTGGGCAAAAAATCTGACCAACGAAGACCTCAATGTCAATCCTGCCCAATTCGAGGACACACAGACCCTAGTGGGCATGCAGTATCCGGGGCGTGAATTCGGCTTTACTGCTATTTATACCTTTTAAAAACAGAATAACGTCTAGGGGCTCATTAAAAAAACGTAATAGTGCAATCGGCGACCAGATAGTACTCTAATGTTTAGGCATATCGCAGATTGCAGTCGCAAGACCAAAGGAAAGACATGAGATACATGTCCAGAGTATTGATCGGTGCCAGCGTCTTACTGTTGTTCGGTTGCAGCAATCCCGACCCCAGTGCAACTGGCGGCCCGCTGGCGATGCGGCGCCTCACAGGCGAACAATATCGAAACGCCATTGAAGACACCTTTGGTAGTCAGATTGAGGTGGCCGGCCGTTTCGAACCAGACAATCGTCAAGAGGGCCTCAACGCACTTGGGGCCTCACGGGTCTCAGTCACGCGCAGTGGATTCGAGCAGTACGAAGCCATGGCGCGCAGCATTGCTGCTCAGGCCACTTCTCCTGAACTGCGTGTGGACATCCTTCCGTGCGAACCCCAATCAGCAACCGCACCCGATCACGCCTGTATAACTCAAACGATCAGCGAGCTTGGTCGCATACTGCTGCGTCGCCCACTGACAGAGGACGATATTGGGCTTCGCGCTCAGGTAGCCTCTCGCGTTGCAGAAGAGCAACAAGACTATTATGCAGGCCTGCAACTCGCCCTCGCCAGTCTGATGGTAGCGCCTGATTTTCTGTTTAGAGTTGAAGTAGCCGAGCCCGCCCCGCTGCCAGATCAACCGGACAGGTTGCAGCTCACGAATCTGAGCCTAGCAAGCAAGCTCAGTTACTTTTTGTGGAATCGCGGCCCCGACGAAACACTTTTGGCAGCGGCTGAACGCGGTGAGCTGTCTAAGCCAGAGGGGCTGGCACGCGAAGTCAATCGTATGGTGGCCTCTGAACACATTGCCACTGGCATCAGCGCGTTTTTTGAAGATGTGTTTGTGTTTGATCAGTTTGACGCTTTGAGCAAGGATGTTGCCCAATATCCATTATTTAATAACCGAATGGCCGCTGACGCGCGCGAACAAACCCTGCGTTTTGTGGTCGATCAACTGGTAACACAAGAAGCGGACTACCGTACCCTGTTCACATCAAATCAAATACCGATGACTCGGTCACTGGGCCCGATTTATGGGATACCGGTGCGGGCAGTAGATGGCTGGGAAAGAGCCACACTCCCCGCCAATCAATCCCGCAGCGGGCTGCTGTCGCATGCGAGCTTCGCGATGCTGCACTCTCATCCGGGTCGCAGTTCACCCACTCTGCGTGGCGTATTCATGCGGGAGGCGTTGCTATGTCAAACCGTTCCTGAAGCTCCAGCGGATATCGATTTCACCCAATTTACGCAAGATGTGGCAGCGGTGCATAACACAGCGCGCGATCGCTTGGCGATGCATGCCACTGCGACCAGCTGCCGCAAGTGCCACGCGCTTACAGACCCTATTGGTCTCGGTTTAGAAAGCTTCGACGGCATCGGCAAGTTCCGACTAGCAGAAAACGAATCAACTATCGACACCAGCGGCGATTTCGACGGCGCTGCTTTTTCCAATGCCGCAGAGTTAGGGCAGGCGTTTGCTGAAAGCCCGTTAGTGAGCGCTTGTCTGGTCGAGAACCTCTATCGCTATGCCGTGGGCAGAAAACATACCAACGGCGAGCGCCGCCTGCTGCGTTATCTGGAGGATACCTTTGCTGGCCAGGGTTATCGTGTGCCGGCATTGATGGGTGACATCGCCACCAGTGAAGCATTTCGCACTGCGACCGCACCGTCGCCTCAAGCGCCCAAGGCACAGACTGTCAAACAGCAAACTACGGACATTGACAGAACCGAATTTGATGATAAAGCTCACGTCTCCCTCATCGTTAGCAAGAGTAAACCAACATGAAAAACAGTAAAAGCGGCGGCCTTAACCGGCGCACATTTCTGCGCGGTACACTCGGTGGTGCCGCCATTTCGGTCGGTCTACCCTTCCTCGATATTTTCCTTAACACCAATGGTAATGCTATGGCGGCAACCGGCGCACCATTGCCCCAACGTTTTGGTACCTGGTTTTTTGGCTGCGGCATGAACCCAGCGCGCTGGAATCCAAGCACTGAGGGACTTGATTGGGAGCTGTCGCCGGAATTACTACCCATTGCACCTATGCGTCATCGCATGAATATACTCAGTGGCTATAGCGTACTCCTTGACGGCGAGGCCAATCAGGTGCATCGCACGGGTGTGTTCGGCGCACTGTGTGGCGGCGCTCCCAAAACGGCAGACACCGTGACAGGCCCAACTCTCGACGTGCTGATATCGGACGCGATCGGCACCCGCACTCGCTTCAGATCTTTGGAAATGGCAGCGACAGGAAATCCTCGCCACAGTAACAGCCTACGCGATGTCAGCAGCGTCAATCCTGCGGAACCGAGCGCGCTGGGATTTTATACCCGCATCTTTGGGCCTGGATTCTCAGACCCTAACGCCAAAGATTTCTCTCCCGACCCCAGCGTACTGCTGCGCAAAAGTGCGCTGTCCATTGTGACAGAAGACCGCAAGCGTCTAGAGCGCCAGCTCGGATACAGCGACCGCGCTCGTCTTGATCAGTACTTCACCGCGCTACGCCAGCTCGAACAGCAATTAGAGTTGCAACTACAACAGCCGCCGCCGCTGCAAGCGTGCAGCACACCCCAAGCACCGGTTGATCTGCCACACGACACCGAAATTGATAACGTGATCGCGAACCACGGATTGATGGCGCAAACTCTGGCACTGGCTTTAGCTTGCGATCAAACGCGCGTTTTCAACATGCAGTTTTCTGATCGTGCTTCTAGCCTCCGTATGCCCGGCAGCACTGATACCCACCACACGCTTACTCATGAGGAACCACGCGATGCAGTGTTAGGCTACCAACCTAATGCAACCGCTTTCGTACTCAAGAGCATGGAGGCGTGGACGCAATTTTGTCAAACGCTGGACGCGGTGCCAGAGGGCGATGGCACATTACTGGACAATTGTCTGGTGATGGCGCACTCGGAAACCTCAGAGGCCAACACGCATAGCATAGTGGGCATGCCGTTTATGACAGCAGGCACTGCCGGTGGACGACTGCGCACCGGGTTGCACGTCAGCGGCGTGGGCGAATCGGTGAGCCGTGTGGGGCTTACGATGCAACAGGCAATGGGCCTCAATGTGGGCCAATGGGGTGCAGATCAAAATCAAACCGACCGCCCTATTTCAGACATCCTCGTTTGACAGAATCACAGACCGCAGCCCTATCATAAGAAGGAAGTGACAATGAAGAGCCTGATCACCACCGTTCTACTAATTCTGCTTGGCGCTTGCGGTGATAAGTCTGCCAGTGTAGCTCCGACGGACGCGGTTATGGCTGCCGCCGCACAAGAACAGGTTCGCGGCTTTGTGTTTACCGAGTGGTCTTATGACATTCCCAAAGAAAACCCTGGCGAATGCCCCGAAGGCATGAACATTACCGACGAAGATTTCTTTTCTGAGGAATACGCTGAAGTTCGCGACGAAGTAAAACGTCGATTCGATGCAGGTGACCGTGAAGGCGCACTGGGGCTGTTACCTGCCGATGCTTGCAAGGACCCGTCAGTGTGGCCAGACCCAGGCCACATTCTATTTGAAGGCGACGCTTCTGTCGCCGGTCTGGACCTGGATGGTGAAAACTCTCTCGCTAGCGGCGAAGGCCAATGTGCTCATAACGATTTTACCGGCGCTAACGGACAGACCGGCATCGACAATCAGCACTACCGGCTGATGGGTTGCGTCAAAGGGTTTCGCCCTGATGGTCTATTCGATCGACTATTTGATAGCAATAATTCCATTTTAGAGAATGGCTATGCAACACTACTGGAAATAAAGTTGGTGGAAGGCACTCGCGATAAAGGCCTTGTAGAAGCTAAACTATTCACAAGCGCCGGCCCCATTACAAAAGATGCCAACGGCCACGTGGTACCAGACATGAGCCAGCTCGTGCATGCGGACACAATGTTTCACAGCGCGGCATTTCGAGGAGAAATCAAAGATGGGATATTCACGGCCGGACCGGTTGATGCCAAGCTGAAATTCAAAGTCCAGGCAATTGATAACTACTACTGGTTTCGCGACTTACAGATCCGAGCCGAAATGCTCGCCGATGGCAGCATGAAGGGCGTGTTAGCGGGGTACTGGGATATTGAGAATACGTTCAACTTTTTGACGGAAGTTTATATCGGACCTGTCCATCTTGGGCGCGCCGCGGCTAACAATATTGGCTATCAGTGCGCGGGCATCTACCATGCGTTGCCCCGGGTTGCTGACGGTCACCCCGACCCAGAGACGGGCCAATGTACTTCCATGTCGACTGTCATCAGGTTTGCCGCCGTGCCAGCCTTTATCATTATGCCCGAGACTAGTCTGCAGGTTGCCCAGAAAAAGTGACAGAGCAAGCATTCACACGGCGCCAGCTATTGCAGCGTGGCGGCCTAATAGCCGCAGCGCCGCTATTGCATGCCTGCGATACCGCTGTCACCGCTCTTTGCGCAGACCCTGAGTTCCTCAGTCGAGGTGAGGAGCAAATGCGCAAAACACATCAATACTCTGAACGCTCTACCACAGCTGCTCAGGCCTGCAGTAGCTGCCAGTTCTTTAGCTCCGACGTCGGTGAAGGCCAAGAATGTGGCCATTGTGATATTTTAGACGGCGGGGTGAATCAGCAGGCACACTGCACCGCATGGGCCTTACGGAGCTGACCGCGTGGACTGGATAGACCTTATGGCGGACCCTGCCTACCGGCACGTGTTAATAAATCACATTCCTGTCATCGGGTTGATTATCGCATGGTTGATATTAGCAGTTGGGCTGGTTTTGCGTCAGACCGTATTATTATTCACGGGTCTGACGTTAATTGCCATTACGGCTGGCATAAGTGTCCCTGTGGCGAATTACGGGGATGCAGCCTACCCCGCCGTTTATGACCTACTCAACGGACGCAGCCGAGACTGGCTGGACTACCACGCAGAACTTGCCGAGACCTGGCTGCCGCTGCTGTATGCAAACTCCGCGCTTGCCATCGCGGCAATCGCGATCGGCTGGGCCCGCGTGCGCTGGCTCCCATGGGTTTGTCTTGTGATTGCGCTGATTACTCTAATCGCTATCGGCGGCGTCAGCATAGTGGCTAGCGCCGGAGGCAAGATACAGCACCCCGAATTCCGCATCAGTGAGCCACCGTAAATAGGTTCGAAACCGTGCCAGAATTTGCTTAGAAGCATCTTGCAGGTTTAAGAGATCAAGAGACGATTAATGGGTAGGCTTTTGACTCAGATGCTTCCACAGCAAGTACCCTTCAACAAAACCACCCAGCGACACTGGTCATGTTGTCTTTCAAGCCCGCCATAGCTTCTTCTTTGCTCTTACAGTACTACCTTATAGCTAGGTGTCGCCTCGGTGCTCTTTTTGTTCACGGTAAGAATGATATTTCTCTCGCACAGCGGTTGGTAAAGCCAGCAAGGCCGGCGTCGCAATCAGTGTCAAAATAGTCGCAAAGGTCAGTCCAAATACAATGGCCTGAGACAGAGGTGCCCAGAACATTGCCATCTGCCCATTCACAGTAATCGTGCGATTAATTAAATCAATCGACAGGCCGGCAGCCAATGGCAATAAACCAAAAACAGTGGTTACCGTCGTTAGCATCACCGGACGCAGCCGTCTCGATGTTGCACGCACAATGACCGAGCGAACATCTAACTCCGGATGCATCACACGCAAGCGGTTAAAGGTATCGATGAGCACAATATTATTGTTCACAACGATACCCGCCAACGCAACCACCCCCACGCCGGTTAACAGTGCACTAAACGGGTTACCCAAAAACAGCAGGCCCAGAAGGACCCCAGCCGTCGACATAATCACCGAAAGCAAAATTAATCCGCTCTGGTAAAAACTGTTAAATTGCGTCACCAGCAGCACGAACATTAGAATCAGCGAGAGAGAAAAAGCGACTCCCACAAAATCCATAGATTTAGCCTGCTCTTCGTTCGCACCTCGAAACCGCACTTCAAGGTTCGGGTCAAATTCCTGCTGCGATAACCAAGCGTCAATTTTTTTGACCATAGCATCTGCCAACACACCCGAAACCACATCGGCTCTTATCCGTTCCACAGGTACAGAATCAATACGTTCGAGGGTATCAAGGCCAGGTCCGGGCTTCATTTGGACAAAGTTGGACATCGGGATCAGACCCTGCGCTGTACTAATACGCATGGTATCGAGAGCCTTGATACCACGTTCGTGCTCAGGATAGCGGACCCGAATATCAACCGCGTCATCGGCACCGTCGGGCCGGTATTCGCCTATTTTTACACCGTTAGTCACAAGCTGAACTGCGATGCCTGCAGAGGAAACATCGGCACCATAGATGCCAGCCTGCGCTCGATCCACTTCTATGCGCCACTCAATAGTTGGCAGAGCAGCCGTATCGTCGATATACAACAACTCAGGCAGTGTATCCATATAGGCACGAATCCGCGCCATTGCCGGTTCCAGTAGCGCACGATTGCGCGAAGCCAATTCTATCTGAATGGGCTTTCCCACCGGTGGCCCCTGCTCCAGCGGCAAAATTTCAATGGCAATACCGGGTAGAGATGAAACCCGTTGTCTAATCTCCAGCTCAATATCATCGGCTTTCATTTCACGGTCACTTTCGGCTAGCAGTTCGAGGAAAATAGCGCCAATACGATCTGAACTGCTGTTTGAGCCACCCCCTGAACGATTATTTCCCGGCAGAATAGTGCTAGAGTTGACGGATCTTATGCCCTTTATCTGCAGTATTTCTTGCTCAGCCTCCCACACCAACTGGTTAACCTCATCCGCTGAAAAGTTTCCTCTGCCGAGCACTGACACCTGAAAGTACTGGGCCTCGGCATCTGAAAAGAAAATAGTACCAGCGCCAAACTTGCCGTAGCTCCAAAAAGCAGTCAATAGCGCAAACGAAATAACGCCCAGCGTGCGTATCGGGCTAGCACAAACTCTGCTGAGAAACCGCGCATAACCTCCTGTCACCGTGGGTAACTGTGTTGGGTCTCCTGTCTCTAGCACATGGATCATTTTGACAGACTTTTTATCGTGCCCGCTGGGTCTGCCGAACAAAGTTCCCAGTACTGGACCGAACAACAAGGCATAGAGTAAAGAACCCAGCAACACACTAAACACCGTAACCGGTAAATAGCGCATAAACTGGCCGGACACTCCGGGCCAGAACATTAAGGGCGCAAATGCAGCAAGCGTAGTGGCCGTTGAGGCTATAACGGGCCAGAACATACGCTTGACCGCCTGCGAGTAAGCTTGCCTATGATCCATTCCATCAGACATCTTGCGATCTGCATACTCGGTAACGACAATTGCGCCATCGATTAACATACCTAGGCCCAACAGCATCCCGAACATCACCATAAAATTGAAGGTGTATCCCAGCAGATACACAACAGTCACAGCGAACAGCAGGGATACAGGAATGCCCATACCGACAATTACACCGCTTCTAAAGCCCATAGCAGCGACTACCAGCACCATGACCAGCGCGAGAGCCGTGATGATATTACCCTGAAGCTCCGTCACCTGAAGACTGGCAAACTCGGCCTGATTTTGCGAAGCAACCACCTCGATACCTGCTGGCATTTCTGCGCGCACACGGTCCACTAGTGCCAGCACACTGTGCACGGTTTCGACGACATTGGCGTTGCTTCGTTTGGTGACTTCTATGGATATGGCCTCACGGCCGTTAAACCTCGCATAGCTGGTGCGATCTTTAAAGGTTCTGCGCACACTCGCGACATCCTGCAACGTGACTACCGTGTCGCCAACCGTGCGGATAGGTAGGCCGCCAAGGTCACTCGCCTCTTCGACCACAGAAGGAATTTTTACCGAAAAACGGCCCTTACCCGTATCAATGCTACCGGCCGGTATCAGGCGATTATTACGCTGCAATCTGCTGATAAGTTCTTCACTGGAAATCTGGTAGGCCTGCAATGCTTCGGTATTGATCACAACCTCGAGCACCTCTTCCCGATTTCCTCTAAGATCGGCGGCCAACACATCAGCAATAGATTCAATTTCGTCGCGCAACTTGATCGCAGCCTCATAAACGCTGCGCTCGTCAACGCCCTCGCCGAGCAGATTAATTTGCACGATGGGAAAATCATCCACTGTCAATTCGCGCACGTACGGCTCTTCTGCTGTGCTGGGTATCTCTGCCCTGCCACGATCTACCGCCTCTCGAACATCCAATAGAGCCTCTGAAAGGTCATACTGCGCGTCAAACTCTACCAATAATGTGGCGCTTCCTTCTGAGGCATTTGACGTGAGCTCCTTGACACCCTCAATTTTCCGCAATTCAATTTCCATGGGTTGAACCAGCAGACGCTCGGAATCTTCAGGAGAGATACCCTCGTGAATAATACCGACGACAAACAGGGGCAGCTCGATATGGGGATCGTTTGCGATAGGCAGCGCTGCCCTAGCTAACAGGCCACATAGGATAACCACCCCCATCATCAGCATGGTGGTGCGAGAGCGCTCTATCGCCGAGTCAATATAAGAAGTGATCACTCCGGGCTAGTCTCATCAGACGAAGATGCGGGATAAACCGGGTCGACAGTCTCACCAGTCAGCACATACTCCTGTCCGACGGTAATCAGTTTTACGGTATCAGGCAGACCAGTGACCCATACGCCCTCGTTAGTGTCCTCAATAATTTGAACCTTGAAAAAATTCACCACGTTATTCTCTGCAATAGTGCGCACGCCTAATTCACCTGCATCATTTAACGTAAACAATGCCGGAGAAATCTTGTGAGCATACACTTCGCCTAACTGCATTTTCGCCGTGGTTGTGAGCCCCGAGCGCAAACTATAATCGCTGTTTTCAACCGTAATTTCGATTGGGTAAGTACGCGTCATAGGGTCACTTTGCTTCCCGATAAAGGTCAGCGTACCCACAATCTGTGCACCACTGCTGGTGGCGCCGCTAACGCGCGTACCCACCTCCATATTGTCAACTTCGGCCTCCGTCACATCGGCACGCACTAGCATAGGGTCAAGGTCGATTAAGGTGGCACAAACCGCACCTGGCGTTGCGTAATCGCCCACGTTCATTTGCACGTTTTCAACTACGCCCCCGAAGGGGGCAACAACACGAGTTCTCGCCAAATTGAGCTGTTGCCGCCTTAGTTGCACTTTAGCAGATTCCAGATTTGCCTTTGCCTTGGCGATTGCCGTTTCGGACTGGAGGCCGCGCTGCTGGAGCTTGAGGCTGCCCTGATAAGAAATTTGAGCATCTTTAAGTGCGGCATCTGCCTCAGCAACTGCTGCGTCACGATCATCGATCGCCAACTGACAAAGCACGTCGCCAGACTCGACACGACTGCCTCGCTCTGCCGGTCGATTTATAACACTACCGGCTATTTCTGCCTTAACGTCTACACTGCGCTTACTGTCAGTTTTACCGCGCAAAACCAATATCCGAGCGCGTTTCTCTGCCTGCGACACTGCCGCTCGCACCGTTGCTCGCTTTTTATCCGTTTCCGGTTTCGCACGAAGTTGTTGCTCCGAAATTGCAGGCACGGGTTCACTGGCCGAATTATTGAAAATCAAGCCCGACATTAACCAGAGGAACAGCCCAGCAGAGATGAGCGACGCTATTATCAAATTTTTACGCATTAACCGACACCACAGAAATAAGATGTAAACCGTCAATTATAGCGACACACGCCGCTAAGTAACAGCCGAGTGCGCGACAATCGCGTCGCTTGCGCTAATGGAAAACCGGGGACAAGCGGAAAACCGGGAACAGACCACGGTTTCGTCAGCCCACGATTCACCTTTCGCCAAAGACCGTCTAGTTTCATTGTGGTCTGTCCCGGGTTTCCTTCTGGCAAATTGAGATGGCGCGGCTATATGAAGGTCTATGGTGTCGGCTTGAGGGGGGAGAACCACATCTAAAGTGGTCGAAACC
>ERZ888423.2752-NODE-2752-length-12606-cov-5.129233_pt1 | contig 12606 bp, 12 predicted proteins | sample MGYA00520523_ERZ888423 | MGnify/ENA primary metagenome ERZ888423 (study PRJEB32303, sample SAMEA104408611) | aquatic metagenome | biome: Brackish water; feature: Pelagic; material: water | place: Baltic Sea | collected 2014-06-08T10:24:00 | depth 30,27 m ...
ATCAGGCTGGCCAGGCACGCAGGTCAGCACCAGACCGGCGCTGCGATGCACCACTGGGGCCACCCGCAGCGCCCCCGCGATGTTGGCACAAGCTGTGCGCAGTTTCACACCAGCGACCGCGTAGCTGATCACTTTAACCGTGCCGACCAGCGTGCCTTTGGCCACGCGGGCAAAGGCGGGCAGCGTGGCAAGTGTGATCGCTGGATCGATGCGGTTCATGGCATGAACCGCGGCTGTGTCCATCACAACTACGCCGGGGCCCAAAGCGTGCAGGTTGACGCGCCCGGCATGCGCCAGCGTGACACCCAAGCCCAAGTGGGCTGGGTTTGGGGCGATGGCTGCGGCCAGCTGGGTTGCGGCGTCATTCTCTGCAATATCGCCCGGTTCTAACAACGCCACCACCACCGTGCTGCGCCCATCTGCGCGCAGCGCAGCAATGTCAGGGGCTGCCAATTTTGTGCCCTTGGCCAGCTTACGCCCGGCCAGCATCAGCGAATGTGCCAAAATCCCCCCTTCGGCTTGATCCAGCGGTTGGGGGCCAAATTTCATTGGGGTTGCCGCAGACTGGTGGTGATATCTGCCATGATTGATAGCGCGATTTCGGCGGGGGATTTCGCGCCGATGTTCAACCCAACAGGCGCGTGAATCCGTGCGATCTGGTCATCACTAAACCCTGCCGCTTGCAACCTTTCCACCCGAGCGGCATGGGTTTTGCGCGACCCAAGCGCGCCCAGATAAAAGATATCAGATCGCAGCGCCACATGCAGCGCAGGATCATCCAGTTTGGGGTCATGGGTCAGCGTGACAACTGCGGTGCGCGTGTCCAGCCCATGCGCCAGCAGCGCCTCATCAGGCCAATCTTCTAAAATTGTTTCACCCGGAAAGCGTGTTTGCGCGCCAAAAGCACCGCGTGGGTCAATCACCACTGGGTCATAGCCTGTCAGCCGCGCGATTTGGCACAGGGGCTGGGCAATGTGCACTGCCCCCACAATGGCCAACCGCAGTGGTGGATTATGCACGGCGATAAAATGTGCACCTTCTAGCCCAGAACGATCAGACCGCAACCGGTCTTGCACCGATATATCTAATGCGCTGGCCCCCGATCCTTCTGTCAGCCAGCGATCGAGACCATCAAGATTGGCAACATAAGCAATGGGTTTTCGGCCAGCGCGGGCCGTGACCAGATCGCGCAACAGCGCCAGCGGCATCGCGGCGCCGACGGGTTCAACCAAAATGCGGATCGTGCCGCCACAGGCCAGACCTACGGCAAAAGCATCATCGTTTGACACTCCAAAGCTAAGCAGCCGGGGCTGGCCATCGGCCAGCGCCTCAAGTGCTTCGGCGACGACAGCGCCCTCGACACATCCGCCTGAAACCGATCCCATGATCTCGCCCTTGCCGGAAATTGCCAAAAGACTGCCCACGGGGCGTGGCGCTGATCCCCAGGTTTCGACCACGCTGGCCAGCACAGCACCAACGCCCGACAAATGCCACTCTAGGGCTATTTCGGGAATTTGGTCGTGGTGGGTGGCGGGTTGCGGCGCATGTGTGTGTGTCATGATGCGAAATATGGCGCGGGGCGCAGGGTTTGACCAGCCCTGTCGCGCGTTGTTGGCCGCAGGGCGGTTATGCCCCTTGGGTCTCTGCCAAAGCGCGCATCAAACGGGCTTTTTCGCCGCTGTCGCTGTGGGCTGCCAAAGCTTGGGCCAATCCTTCAAGGCTTGCGATGTTATGGCCTGCGCGCAGGCTGTCCACATGGGGCAGCATCGCGCGAATGCCAGCGGCGCGGGGCGCAAAGCCGTGCCACCGCAGCAGGGGGTTCACCCAAACCAGCCGCCGACAAGAGCGGTGTAGCCGCGCAATTTCAGCACCAAGTTCGCCGGCATCATCACGGTCCAGCCCGTCTGTGATGAGCAAAACAATGGCCCCACTTCCCAGCACACGCCGGGCCCAATCCCGGTTAAATGTGCGCAAACAGGCACCAATACGGGTGCCGCCTTCCCAATCTTGGGCCTGAGCCCCTGCTGCGGCCAAGGCAGCATCAACATCGCGTGTGGCCAGATGACGGGTAATGTTGGTCAGGCGGGTGCCAAAGGTAAAGCCATGCACCGCGCCCCAGCCGGTATCGCGCCGATTGGCGGTCGCGTGTAAAAAGTGCAAAACGGCACGCGAATATTGTGACATCGACCCCGATATATCACAAATCACCACCAAATCAGGCCAGCGCAGTCGCTGGGCTTTTTGCGCAATATGCGTGATCTCACCACCACGTCGCAGGGCAGCCTGTAACGTGCGCCGGCCATCGGCCAGCGCCCCATGGCGGCTGGCTTGGGTGCGGCGCGACACCAGCGGTTGGGCCGGCAGCGACAGGCGGGCCAAAATCTGTTTGGCGCGCGCCATTTCCTCAACGCTCATCTGTTCGAAATCCAGACTGCGCAGCCGTTCTTCGGCTGACATGGTGGCGCGCGCGTCAATGTCAATTTTGCCGTCAGGGGCGGTGTCGTCTGGGGTCGGGGGTGGGGGGCGGTTGGCGCCATCCAGCAGGGCTTCGGCTGCGCGTTTTTCACCTGCGTCTGGTGGCCGATCTGTCTGAGCCCCGCGCAGGGCGGGCAGCATCAAGCTCATCATATGTTCCAAAAACCGCGGATCGCGCCAGAACAGACGAAACACTTGCGCAAAGACCGTGCGCTGTTCTGGGCGGTTCACAAAAACCGCATGCAACGCCCAATAAAAATCGCGCCGTTCGGTAAAGCCCGCAGCCGCGACTGCGCGCACTGCTTCTTGCACCCTGCCGGGGCCGATTGGCAAACCTGCTTTGCGCAACGCGCGCGCAAACCACACGATATTGTTGGCCAGCTTGCCGTCCGGGGGCACGGCCAGCTGCGGCAGATTGGGGTCTGCTGCTGGGTCTGCATCTTGCCCGTTTTCCTTCAGCGTCATGAAAACGCCAGATCGCGGCGCAGGTTTTCCAGCAGTGCGCTGGCCTCAGAGCCTTGGATCTTTTGAATATCATCTTGATATTTCAAAATCGCGCCAAGTGTATCGGCAATAACCTCTGGTGACAGGGCCACCGCATCAAGCGCCAGCAGACATTTTGCCCAATCAATTGTTTCGGCGATTCCTGGTTTTTTAAACAGATCTTCGCCACGCAATCTTTGCACAAAGGCCACCACTTCACGGCTGAGCGTTTGTGTAGCGTCAGGCACCCGGGCATGTAAAATCTGCATTTCGCGGTCAAAGCCGGGATAGTCGACCCAATGATAGAGACAGCGCCGTTTTAGTGCATCATGCACTTCGCGGGTTCGGTTTGAGGTCAGGATGACAATGGGCGGCTCGGCGGCATGAATTGTTCCCAGTTCTGGGATCGTTACCTGAAAATCTGAGAGTGCTTCCATCAAAAATGCCTCAAATGGGGCATCGGTGCGGTCAATTTCATCAATCAACAGCACTGGCGCACCGCCGGGCTGTGGGCGCATTGCTTCTAAAAGCGGGCGGGCTATCAGATAATCTTGGGTGAACAGCTCGCTTTGGAGCAAAGCGCGATCGGCGCCACCTGATGCCTCGGCGGTGCGAATCGCGATCATTTGGGCTGCAAAATTCCATTCATAAACGGCTGTGCTGGCATCTAGACCCTCATAGCATTGCAGCCGGATGAGGCGGCGGCCAAGTGCTGCGGCGATCGCCTTGGCAATTTCGGTTTTGCCAACACCGGCCTCGCCTTCTAAAAACAGGGGTCGACCCAATTTCAGTGCCAAGAAGACAACCGTGCCCAAAGCACGGTCACAGATATAGTTTTGCCCGGCCAGCAAAGTCTGCACCGCATCTACTGATGAAATATCGTCTGACATATGGCCCCCCAATGTTGCCGCCATGCTGCCCGGCTGGGGTGGTTGGCGTCAAGCCGTGGCTGCAATCTGTGGCATCAAACTGTTGGGGCTGCCTCTGCCATTTGGGGCGGTGCCAAATCTTCGTCGTGATCAATCAAACCGGCAGTGAATTGCAGTCGCGCCAACCGGGCATAAAGCCCACCCTCGGATACAAGTGTGTCATGCGTGCCCTCGGCCACAATACGGCCCCCATCCAACACGATGATTCGATCCGCGCGTTTCACCGTGGCCAAGCGGTGCGCCACGATCAGGGTGGTGCGCCCTTCGGCCAAACGATCTACGGCCATTTGCACGGCGCGTTCGCTTTCTGCATCTAACGCGCTGGTGGCCTCATCAAGCAACAAGACGGGGGCATCGCGCAAAATGGCGCGCGCAATGGCGATGCGCTGCTTTTGGCCGCCCGATAGCATCACGCCGCGTTCGCCAACATAGGTGTCATAGCCCTGCGGCAAGGCCGCAAGAAAGCTGTGGGCAGCGGCAGCGTGGGCGGCGGCCTCAATCTCGGCATCGGTTGCATCGGGGCGGCCAAAGCGGATGTTGTCGCGCGCTGAGGCGGCAAAGATCACGGGATCTTGTGGCACCAATGCGATGTGATGGCGAAAATCGGCGCGCGCCATGTCGCGCAAATCCACACCATCCAGCCGGATCGCGCCGCTGATTGGGTCGTAAAACCGCTGAATCATCTGAATGATTGTGGTTTTGCCAGCGCCAGATGGGCCAACCAATGCTACCGTTTCGCCTGGCCGCACCCGCAGCGATATCTCGGCCAGGGCGGAAACCTCGGGGCGGCTGGGATAGGAAAATACCACCTGATCAAACACAATTTCACCCTGAACCGGGTGCTGCAACGGAATTGGAGTTGCAGGGTCTTGCACAGAATCAACACTGCGCAGCAGCTCTTCCAGCCGCTCGGTGGCCCCTGCCGCGCGCTGTAATTCGCCCCAAATTTCCGAAAGTGCGCCTACGGCCCCAGCGGCCATGATGGCATAGATCACAAACTGCACCAGCGCGCCTGCCGTCATTTCAGCGCGCCGCACATCATGCGCGCCCACCCACAACACGCCGACAATGCCGGTAAAGACCAAAAAGATCACGATCACTGTCATCAGCGCCCGGGTGCCGACCCGCCGCCGCGCCGTGTCAAAAGCGCGTTCGGTTACAGTGGCAAAGGCGTCTTGGGTTTCGGCCTCATGGGTAAAAGATTGCACAGTTTGCACAGCTGAAAGCGCCTCGGATGCGTTGCCGGAACTGGCCGCAATCCAATCTTGGTTTTCGCGTGACAGCACCCGCAGCCGCCGCCCCAGCACCAAAATTGGCACCACCACCATGGGCACGATCAAAAGCACCAACCCCGTTAGTTTGGCAGATGTCAGCAGCATCAGCACCATCGCGCCGACCAGCAACAACAGATTGCGCAGTGCAATCGACACAGAAGACCCGATGACCGACAAGATCAACGTTGTATCCGTGGTCAACCGGCTGAGAACCTCCCCCGTCATCAGGCGTTCGAAAAAAGCGGGGCTTAACGTGATGACCCGCGAGAAAAGCGCCTTGCGAATATCGGCCACAACACGCTCACCCAAACGGGTCACAAGATAATAGCGCAAGCCCGTTCCCAAGGCCAAAAGCGCCGCAATACCAACGGCCGCCCCAAAATAGGAATCGAGCAGAGCCGCGTCCTGTGTCCCGAAATTATCAACAACCCGGCGTACCGCCAAAGGCAACACCAAGCTGACACAGGCCGTCAGCACCAAAGCCAACACAGCCAGCACCGCGAGTGTGCGATAGGGGATCATAAAGGGTGCAAGCCCGCGCAACGCGCCTATTTTGCGCGATTTGGGCCGTTCATCGGCAGAGGATTTTGCTTTGCTCATATCAGGGCCCATTCCATATCCTGTGCGGTTTAGGCCAGTGCGGCCATTGGGGCAAGGGTGGCATGGTCGCGGCCGGTCCAGAGATTTGCGCCCCTATGGCTTGAGAGCGGCCCACCTGTCCTATATGCATCGAACAGGAGATCATACATGCCCGTATTTCTGACGACCCAAGACCCTGATTTTGAACCGGCCTTTCAAACGCTTTTGGGTGCCAAACGCGAAGACGCGCCCGATGTTGATGATGCGGTGGCCGCTATTATTGCCGAGGTTCGTGCGCGCGGCGATGATGCGGTGATAGAGCTGACGGCCCGGTATGATCGTTTGACCCTGACGCCCGATACGCTGGCCTTTAGCCCCGATGAAATCGCCGCTGAATGTGCGCGGGTGACACCACAAGATCGTGCTGCGCTGGAATTGGCGGCCGAGCGTATTCATGCCTATCACGCACGGCAGATGCCACAGGATGCGTGGTGGCACGATGACGCTGGGGCGGGTTTGGGCTGGCGTTGGGGGCCGGTATCGGCGGCTGGGCTTTATGTGCCGGGGGGGCTTGCCAGCTATCCATCCAGCGTTTTGATGAATGCCATCCCAGCTCGCGTGGCCGGGGTAGAACGTTTGGTGATCTGCGCGCCGACGCCGGGTGGTGTTACGAACCCCTTGGTCATTCTGGCCGCCCAACTGGCAGGGGTGAAAACGATTTATCGCATTGGCGGCGCGCAGGCGATTGCGGCGCTGGCCTATGGCACCCAGACCATTGCGCCAGTGGATAAAATCACTGGGCCTGGCAATGCCTATGTGGCAGCGGCCAAGCGGCGGGTGTTTGGACGGGTGGGCATTGATATGATTGCCGGGCCATCTGAGATTTTGGTGATTGCCGATCGTGACAATGATCCTGATTGGATCGCGCTGGATCTGCTGAGCCAAGCCGAACATGACGCCTCGGCGCAGTCGATCCTGATCACGGATGATGCGCCTTTTGGTCAAGCTGTGGCCCGGGCGGTCACCGCGCGATTGCAAACACTGGAACGTCGCCAGATCGCGGGTGAAAGCTGGCGCGATTTCGGCGCGGTAATCACCGTGCGCGATATGGATGAAGCTGTGCAGCTGTCAGACCGTATTGCGCCCGAACATTTGGAATTATGCGTGGCAGATCCGATGATGCTCAGCCAAAAAATCCGCCATGCTGGCGCTATTTTTCTGGGTGGTTGGACGCCCGAGGCCGTAGGCGATTATATCGGTGGGCCAAACCACGTCTTGCCCACGGCGCGATCGGCCCGGTTTTCCAGTGGTCTGTCGGTGATGGATTTCATCAAACGCACCACGCTGTCGCAAATGACCCCGGCTGCGTTGCGCGCGATTGGACCTTCTGCAGAACGGTTGGCGGTCAGCGAAGGTTTGCAAGCGCATGGCCTGTCGGTGCGTGCCCGTCTGGACCGACTGAACGAGGTCTGAGATGCGGATCATTCATATTGATATTGATGACAGCGGCCTGCCATCGCCGACTCCGCAAATCGAACAAGAACGCCGAGTGGCGATTTTCGATTTGTTAGAAGAAAACAGTTTTGTTTTGCCACCACGCGAAGATCGGACCACCGCAGCTGGCCCCTATCGTTTGTCGTTGTCGATCCGAGAAGGGCGATTGGTCTTTGATATCAGCAGCGAAAGCGGTGGGCCGGTGGCGGCGTTCTTGTTGTCGCTTGGCCCCTTTCGTCAGGTTGTCAAAGATTATTTCCAGATCTGTGAAAGCTATTTTGAGGCCGTCAAGCGCCTGCCCCCCAGCCAGATTGAAGCCATCGATATGGCCCGGCGCGGCATCCATAACGAGGGCGCGCGGGTGTTGCAGGAACGCTTGGAAGGTAAGGCTGAGATTGATCTTGATACCGCACGCCGGCTGTTCACGCTGATTTGCGTTTTGCACTGGAGGTAGCGCGGTGACCGACAGGCTTCCCGGATCGGTGCTTTATTGTTGTGATCATAACGCGGTTCGCTCGCCTATGGCCGAGGGCCTGATGAAACAGCTTTATGGCCAGCGGGTGTTTGTGCAGTCAGTCGGCGTGAAAAACGATATGGAAATTGACGGGTTTTCAGTTGCCGTCTGCAAGGAGCTGGGGATTGAGTTGTCGCGTCATCGCTCGCGCAGTTTTGACGAAATGCAAGAATGGGGTGATGATCTGTCGGGGTTTGATCTGGTGGTAGCCTTGTCCCCGGCCAGCCAGCGCCGCGCGTTGGAACTGACACGTTATTTCCACCTAAGTGTGGAATATTGGCCGATACTTGATCCAACCGGTTTGGGTGAGGGGCGCGAGGCCAAACTCTCTGCCTATCGTCAGGCCCGAGATCAGATCCGCAACCGTATTCTCGATCGCTTTGGCCCGCCACCGCCCCAGCCCAAACCGTCCGTGGCCACAGCACCCCATACTTAAACTGTTCGGGGAAGGGCTGCATTTATACCACGTGTTTGGCAAAAGATGTTGATAAGACAGGGCTGTGACAGTTTCGCCTTGAAAATTGGCAAAATCGGGCGCATTTAGTGCCGCGCTCGCAGATTTGGCGGGCTGATCAAACTGGAGTGACCATGGCCAAGGAAGAACTGCTCGAATTTCCCGGAGTCGTAAAGGAACTCTTGCCGAATGCGACGTTTCGGGTCGAGCTGGAAAACGGCCATGAAATTATCGCACATACGGCAGGAAAAATGCGCAAAAACCGCATCCGCGTGTTGGCGGGTGATCGGGTTCAGGTCGAAATGACCCCCTATGACCTGACCAAGGGTCGTATTAACTATCGTTTCAAATAAGCGATGTTGATCTTGGGGTCTGCCAGTCCGCGCCGGAAGCAGCTTCTGGCGCAGATCGGGGTTATCCCTGATGCGATCTTGCCTGCTGACATTGATGAAACGCCACAACGTGGCGAATTGCCCCGCCCCTACTGCCTGCGCATCGCGCGGGAAAAGTCTTGGGCGGTTGCGGCGGGCCCAACCGATCTGGTGATTTGCGCCGATACCACAGTGGCGCTGGGCCGTCGCATATTGGGCAAACCTGCTGACGCTGGTGAAGCTGCTGCATTTTTGGTTGCGCTGGGCGGGCGTCGGCACAAGGTGATCACCGCCGTGGTATTGCGCCGGGGTGATCAGATTTGGCAGCGCGATGTCGTCTCGACCGTCAAGATGAAACGTCTATCTGATTGCGAACTGAACAGATATCTGGCCAGCGGCGAATGGCAGGGCAAGGCGGGTGGCTATGCCATTCAGGGCTTGGCTGGGGCATTCGTGCCGTGGATTGAGGGCAGCTTTAGCGCAATCGTTGGTCTGCCGCTTGCAGAAACTGCAACGCTGTTGCAATCGGCGGGCTATCTTATGGGAGAGGCGCCATGAAAGGCACGGTTGTCGTTTTGGACCAGATCGCGGGGCGTGCAGCTGCTGCGTTGATTATTGATGGCAATCTTGCCGATTTTTTGATTGACCCACCCCAAGAGGCACCGCTGCAGGCGGGGGCTATTTTGCGCGGCGTTGTCGATCGCCAGATGAAGGGCCAAGGCGGTGTCTTTGTGCGCCTGCCGGATGACACACGGGGCTTTTTGAAGCAGGTGGGCGGTCTTGCGCCCGGTGACCGTGTATTGGTTCAGGTGACGGGCCATGCCGAGCCGGGCAAGGCACTGCCTGTGACCACGCGCGTTTTGTTCAAAAGCCGTTATTGCATCGTGACCCCGGGTGTGGCCGGGCTGAATATTTCGCGGCAAATCCGGGATGAGGCGCTGCGCGACGATCTTGGTGCTTTGGCCGAAGCCGCGATGCAGGGCGCACCCGAAACGTTGGGGCTGATATTACGCTCAGTGTGTCGTGTGGCTGAAGACGATGTGATCGCGCAAGATATTGCGATGATGCGGGATTTGGCCGAGAAAATTGGTAATGATCTTGAGGGTCCGCCCGAGTTGCTGCTGGATGCCCCCGGGGCGCAAGAACTGGCCTGGCGCGACTGGGTAGACCCAATCCCAGATGAGGTGATCGACACCCCCCGCGCGTTTGATCAGCTGGGTGTGCGCGATATGCTTGATGCCCTGCGTGGGCCATCTGTGGCGCTAGACAATGGCGCAGGCATGATGATTGAACCCACCCGTGCGCTGGTGGCGGTGGATGTGAACACGGGCCCCGACAGCTCGCCTGCCGCAGGGTTTAAGGCCAATCTGGCCGCTGCTCGTGCGCTGCCGCGCCAATTGTTATTGCGAGGGCTGGGCGGGCAGATCACCGTTGATTTTGCCCCGATGCCCAAACGCGATCGTCATGTGTTGGAGCAAACGCTGCGCGCGGCCTTTCGCCAAGAAGGCAGTGAAACCACCCTGCCAGGCTGGACACCGCTGGGAAATTTTGAAATTCAGCGCAAACGCGATCGGATGCCGCTCAGCGAAAGCTTACCGCAATGAGCTGCCCCATCTGCAAACGTGCCAGTGATCAGAAATACCGCCCCTTTTGCTCAAACCGTTGCGCCGAGGTGGATTTGGGCCGTTGGCTGACCGGTGCCTATGCCATTCCAACAGATGAACCCGGCACTCTGGACAGCCCGTCAGACGCAAGCGCCGCGCCCAGCACGGATGAATGGGCAACACCGGGCAATACCCGTCTGAACTGATGACAAACGATGCGGCATTTTTGCCCCATTTCCCTCTGGACAGCCCCGCACGGCTCGCCTAATACACCAAGACCCAAAGCGTCCGCGCTTTCCCATGCCCGGGTAGCTCAGGGGTAGAGCAGTGGACTGAAAATCCTCGTGTCGGTGGTTCAAATCCGCCCCCGGGCACCACCTAAATCGTAAAAATGATTAATTTGTTTTATTCAAATAAATCATCAGAAATTCGTACCCACCTATTTATAAACCCTCAGCGTGTCGTAACCCCGCCATGTGTGCTGGACCTTGCCGTCGTAACGCGCGATGCAGGCGTTCTTCTGCGGCTGACCGGGTTGGATATATTGGATGTTAACCCCATATTTCTCAAAATCTCTCTCAGAGTGACACGCGCGCGTTGGCAACACTGGCAAATTGCGCGATGTGCTTGGAGATCAACATTCAGGATGGTGATGTGATCGTCTGTGGGGGCTTACAAAACGTCGACTAGGCGTTGACTGGTTTTTGGATTTTGAATTCTCAAGTGTTTTACAAGGAAACTAAGTGTTTGATAGGTAGTGTATTTTTGGTTTTGGGCCACAGATTTGAATCTGTGACCTTCAGATTATCAATCTATAATTTAATTAATTCAATAAGTTAAAAAACCAGTCACTTCGCCAATAGGCTCTCATTTCCGCAACATTTCCAACCCCGCATGTCGCCGACATTCACCATCATTTGACTGCAAACAGAGCGCTAAATTTGTATTTGCGGGTTGATGTGGCGTTGATGTAGGCAAGGCTTCTGCTCCAAATAATCATAATTGCTAACGGCCCAGAGTGGATTTTGGCCTGCTTGCCAATCGCTGCTGTGCAGCTTCCCAAGACCGGCCATTCGCGCAATACGCAGCATTTTGGTGCCTTAAACGACGGTTTTCGTTATTTATGCGCCATGCAGTTTGTGACATGTGCGCGCACTGTGGCCATGCTGCCAAGCGCACGAAGATGGAGCGGTGGCGTTTCGGGCTCGTTGGCTTGTAGCAGCAGCGTTGCACCCTATGTTTCTTAGAACAGACGCGGAGCATATCATGATGAGAAACCTAATCACCGCGGTTGCCGCCCTGCTGTCCTCGAGTGCCATTTCCGCCGCCCAAACCCCGTTTGGGGTTGAGGCAATCGCGACCTTAGAGCAACCTTGGGCCATGGCGGTCTTGCCGCAAGGTGGGTTTCTTGTAACGGAAAAGGCCGGGCGTTTGGCCCATGTGACAGCCTCGGGCGAGGTTGAGACGATCGCAGGTGCACCAAGGGTAACAGATGCCGGGCAAGTGGGTTTGCACGATGTGGCCCTGGCGCCGGATTTCCAGGCTTCGGGATTGGTGTATCTGACGTGGGTCGATGGCACCGACGGGGGCGCGTTGCACCTGGGGCGGGGACGGTTGGATCTGGGGGCGCTGCAACTGGCCGATCTGCAAGTGATCTGGCGTGCCACGCCCATGGGCGGCAACGGCCATCCGGGCGCCATGATCGCCTTTGGTCCCGACGGGCACCTGTTTTTGACCAGTGGTGATCGGCAATTGGGCGGTCCGGCACAGGCGTTGGGCGACAGCAGAGGCAAGATCCTGCGTCTGACGGCAGACGGCGCGCCCGCCAGTGGCAACCCCTTTGCCGATGCCCCCGAGGTCTGGACCCTTGGCCACCGAAACCCCTACGGACTGACGTTTGACGGCACTGGCCGACTTTGGTCGCACGAGATGGGCCCGCGGGGTGGCGATGAGCTGAACGTGATCGCGGCGGGCCAGAATTATGGCTGGCCGCTGGTGTCTGAGGGAAAGAAATATAGCGGTCGTTCCATCCCCCCCCATACGACGCGCCCCGAGTTTGCACCGCCACTGATCGAATGGACACCGGTCATCGCCCCGGCGGGGATGGTCTTTTACGATGGTGCAATCTTTCCCGAATGGCGCGGCTCATTGTTGTTGGGCGGGCTTGCATCGCAAGCCTTGATCCGTGTCGAGGTTGGCCGCGCCACCGCGTGGGAGGTTGACCGTTGGGACATGGGAAATCGCATTCGTGATGTGGCGGCCGATGCTGATGGTCAGGTCTATGTGCTTGAAGACGGCAGCGAGGCCCGCCTGCTGCGGCTGACCCCCAGCAACGAGCGTTAGACGAGAGGGGTGCGGACGTGCCAGTATCCACCCGCACAGCACGCACCTATGACTGGTCGAGCGCCCTCTCGTGCTGAGACGATGCC
>ERZ888423.2753-NODE-2753-length-12603-cov-6.915365_pt1 | contig 12603 bp, 13 predicted proteins | sample MGYA00520523_ERZ888423 | MGnify/ENA primary metagenome ERZ888423 (study PRJEB32303, sample SAMEA104408611) | aquatic metagenome | biome: Brackish water; feature: Pelagic; material: water | place: Baltic Sea | collected 2014-06-08T10:24:00 | depth 30,27 m ...
CCCAACTGGTACTTCAAGAATGCGGCCGGTTGTTTTAACGGCATCGCCTTCTGAAATGTTAGTGTAATCACCTAAAATAACGGCACCAACTGAATCGCGTTCAAGATTAAGCGCTAAGCCAAATACATTATTTGGAAACTCAAGCATTTCACCTTGCATCACGTCTGATAAACCGTGAATACGGGTGATACCGTCGGTAACCGAAACAACCGTACCTTGTGTACGAATGTCAGCAGTCGCGCCAAGCCCTTCGATACGGTTTTTGAGAAATTCACTAATCTCTGAGGGGTTTAGTTGCATATTAAGCTCCTGATTCTGGGGGCGGGCGTCAGGCTACCAGCGCATCACGCATTTGCGTGAGCTGGGCTTGAACCGAAGTGTCGAGTACATGGTCACCCACCGTAACGCGAACGCCACCTATTAATTCGGCGTCAACCTCTACGTGGGGCTTTAACTTAAGGCCAAACTTAGGCTCAATGAGCATGATCAGTTGATTAACTTGCTCATCAGTCATTGGAAATGCACTGACAATGTTTGCCTGTGCAACACCTTCAGACTGATCTTTAAGCATTTCAAATTTTGTAACAATCTCAGTTAATGCCGCTAGGCGGTCATTTTCAATGAGTAGAGCCAATAAGTTACTCATTTCTGCAACCAAAGGCTGAGATGTATATTTTTCAGCCAAATCACACAACATGCTATGGCGCTGTGCATCACTAACCTTTGGGTTGCTCATGGCTTGCTGAGCATCTTCTAGTTGCATAACGCTTGATACACATTGAACCTGACCAAGCCAAACCGCTAAATCAGCTTTCATTGACAAAGCAGTTGCGAACAAAGCCTCGGCATAAGGTCGAGCAACAGTTGAAATATCAGCCATATTTTAGTCGCCTATTACAATTGAGCTTTAATTTGCATGAGCAAATCAGCGTGTGCCTTTACATCAACTTCACGCTTAAGAATTTGCGCAGCACCTAAAACGGCTAACCGAGCAACATCATCACGCAAAGCCTCACGAGCACGTTGTGCTTCTTGGGCTGCTTCTTGCTGAGCTTGCTGAACAATACGTTCACGTTCAACTTGCGCTTGCGCACGAGCCTGTTCGATGATCTGTTCGCCATGCTTTTCGGCTTCGGCCATACGCTGATGTAAATCAGCTTTTGCGGCTTCTTCCATTGCGGTCACGTGGTTTTTAGCTTGCGCTAAATCGGCTTTGCCTTTTTCAGCAGCTGCCAACCCCGCCGCAATTTTTTGCTGGCGCTCTTCGATGGCCTTTATGAGAGGGGGCCACACGAATTTCATCGTGACCCAACCCAACACAAAGAACACGATCATCTGAAAAAATATAGTCGCATTCAGATTCACGGTCGTTTTCCTATGACACCTTGTGAACACATTGAAATTCCAATGTGCCACATCTTAATAATTCCCTAAGCTAAGCGTTTGCTTTCGGGAGAAACACATCAAAGGTCTTGACTAAACTACAAGACCTGTATTGTGTGGCGCTTTATACGAATGGGTTTGCAAACGCGAACAACATGGCAATACCGACGCCAATTAAGAACGCTGCATCAATCAAACCTGCCAGCAAAAACATTTTTGTTTGCAATGTGTTCATTAATTCAGGCTGGCGTGCTGAAGCTTCTAGGTACTTACCACCCATCATGCCGATACCGATACATGCACCCAAAGCACCGAAGCCAATAATCATCCCGCAAGCGAGGGCTACAAGAGCAACGTTGGTCATGACAACTCCTTTATTAATATCTAAAAAATGAATAAGAAAAAAATTTAAATAACACTGACTACTTTTTTTGTGAAGCCGGTATGTTAAACGTTATTGAACTCAACGTTGAACATATAACCAAACAAGATAAAAATTAATGACCTTCATGTGCTTGGCCAATATAGACCAACGTCAACATCATGAAAATAAATGCCTGCAACAGAACAATTAAAATATGAAAAATTGCCCAAACCGAACCAGCCACAATGTGAGCCGCACCCAACGCTATACTGGTACCGTTAAAACCTGTCCAGGCGCCACCCAAAAGTGCAACCAACATAAAGATCAACTCTCCAGCAAACATGTTGCCAAAAAGTCGCATACCTAACGATACGGATTTAGCTGCGTATTCAATTAAATTCAAAAAGAAGTTTGCTGGCGCCAACAATACTGCAGCGAAACCGTGAGCATGGAATGGAGCTGTAAATAATTCAGCCACAAAACCTGATGGCTTTTTGATTTTGATGCCATAGTAAAACATCAATAGCAAGACGCCCATTGCCATACCCATCGGTACATTTAAATCGGCAGTTGGTAAAATACGGTGGTTATAAAGAGGGTCGCCTTGATGAGCACCTATGCCAGTGAGTTTAAACACCCAACTTAATAAGTCTACAGGCACGAGATCGAGTGCATTCATAAGCACGATCCAGACAAAAACAGTCAAGGCAAGGGGTGAAACAAATCGACGGGTGACCTCACTAGGCACAATACTACGCGCCTGTTGATCTACCATGTCAACCATCATTTCAACAAAACACAGTAAACGGCTAGGCACACCAGATGAAGCCGTGCGCGCTGCACGCCACATAAAATAAACAGCAATAAAACCCATGAGGGCAGACCAAAACAGTGAGTCAAAATTAACAACTGAAAAGTCAACGATAACTGACTGTTTTTGGCCAATACTATTGTTATGCACTAAATGGTGCTGAATGTAGTATGACTGTGGGGACACGTCGCTATTAGCTGACATGATTTACCTTTGATCTAAAATGTTTCGCTTAAGAATACATAGCGACACGTTTACCTGAACCCAAGACAAAAACTTATTTAAGATAAGTAGCTTGCCTTACCAAACCTTTAACAACACTAAACAATGAACATTAAAGAAATTTACGCCCAAAAATTAGTAGTGCTATAACATAACCTTTCAAAGTGGCAATTAAACCTAGCAATACAGCTAACCAATTAACTTGCTCACCGCCGTAAATCGCCACAAAATACAACAACACGGCAGCCACCAACATCTTGGCTAAAAATATTACCAATAAAGCCACTGGACCTGAGCCTTGAGGCCTAAAGGAAGACAAAGCCAACCTTAATGCCGCTAAGGTGTTGGGCAACCAATAAGAGGCTGCACCGGCTAGCGCGCTAAGCGCTGCTACTTGCCCAGAAAAAATTCCAAACAATACCGATACAAATAACCCCGCCAACAACTGCGAGATGGCTAGCCACATTAACATCGCTCTTGACTTGTGAGCGATTAAGCGTTTGTCTTGATCGGAGAGCTGAATAGGTTCGGTTTCGAAAACTTTCATATGCTTCGGTACCGCCAAATTCTTTCTACCAAGAATAAGTAAACAGCCTTAATTTTTAATAAACGACTAAACAAAACTCAAGCATTATAGCGGTTTTTACCGATGATCGCAAAACTTGGTTGGCCTTACAAAATACGTTCAATTACAGCTTAAGATAGATTAAATTCTTTTAAATGTTGTTATTTTTATCAGCTTACACAAGACTGACGCAATGCAGCATTAGGTTTTTATTATGTTTATGTCTAAGATACAGTTATGAACCAAAAAAAAGCACTCAACACCACCCCTAAAGCGCTGCAATATTCCCTAAATCTCTTTGATTTGGCTGGCCATAGGCTCCGCGTTCACTTATGCATTGCCGAACCTGACCCCGTTGCACAAAAAGTTTTTCTTCCTAACTGGATACCCGGCAGTTACCTAATACGTGATTTTGCGCGCCATATTGAAACTTTTACCGCACATGACAAACAGGGCCCTTGCCATGTCACCAGACCAGACAACTATAGCTGGGTAATTCACGACAGCCGGGGCGCAATTGATATTGAAATCATTATCTATGCGTGGGACTTATCTGTTAGAGGTGCACACATTGATCAACATCACGCCTTTTTTAATGGCACGAGTGTTTTTCTGTGTGTTGACGGGCAATCTCACCTCCCTTGCGAGGTGCTCCTTACTATGCCTGCTGAATTTAATCATTGGCAGGCTTACACAAGCATGCCAAAACAACTCAAACAAACAAAGCTGGGTCACAATTTAGGCCATTTCTACACCCCAAATTATGATGCACTGATTGACCACCCGTTTGAACTGGGCACGCCTCAAACCATTGACTTTTTAGCTTGTGGCGCATCACACCAACTTGTTTTTACCGGTCACACACCAAACCTTGATTTAGAACGCATTCGTCGCGATGTACAACGCATTTGCGAAGCGCAAATCAAACTCTTTGAGCCCAAATCTCAACGCGCACCGTTTTTAGACTGTGCCTCAGTCTACTCATTTTTAACATTGGTAACCGGTGATGGCTACGGTGGTTTAGAGCATCGCGCCTCAACCGCTTTGCTCACTGCACGTGACAGCCTACCCACTTTAGGTCAAACTGAAGCCCCAACTGGTTACAGTAATTTCTTGGGCCTAGTCAGTCATGAGTACTTTCATACTTGGCACGTTAAACGCATCAAACCGCAAGCTTTTATTCCCTACGACTTAACTCAAGCTAATTACACCTCTCTACTTTGGGTCTTTGAAGGGTTCACTTCTTATTACGACGATTTAATGCTCGTGAGAAGCCGCGTCATGAGTGAAGACGCGTACTTTAAACGTTTAGGCGAAACGATTGCTGGTGTGTTACGTCAACCTGGCAGGTTTAAACAATCTGTTGCACAAAGTTCATTTGAAGCGTGGACAAAATATTACAAGCAAGACGAAAACGCACCTAATGCCATTTCAAGCTATTACGCCAAAGGTTCACTGGTTGCGCTATGCATTGATTTGTCCATACGTGCCGCGACGCACAACAAACGAAGTCTTGATGATGTCATGCGTTTAATGTGGAAGCACTACGGCCGTGATTTTTACCTACACGAAGGTGCTAACGTACCTAAGCAATTGGGCTTAACTGAAACGGGTTTTGCAGAAATCGTACAGCAAGCAACGGGAGTGAATCTCACCAAGCAAATCAACGCTTGGGCAGCTGGCACTCTTGATCTTCCTCTTAAAAAATGCCTGGGGTATGCGGGCATAACGCTAAATTGGAAAACACAACAAGCGCACCCATCAATTGACGCAAATGTGAAACCCGTCGGTACTCACTTAACGATAAGTCATGTTTTTGAAAACGGTGCGGCTCACCAAGCAGGGTTGTCAGCACACGATGTTTTAGTGGCTCTTGACGACTTAAAAGTTGGTGCAACGCGTGAGGCATTTAGTACATTGATTGCTCGATATCACCCCAAAGACGAGGTAAAAATAACAGTTTTTAGGGGTGACGTTTTACGTACGTTTAAGATTACTTTGGCTGCACCCGCCCTAAATCTTTGCACCTTGACTCGGGCTTAATTTAAATGACTTCACAAAAAGAATCGACCTCTTTACCAACGGTCTCCATCAGCGATGCACTTTTTATTCACGACACACCGATGCTTGATGTCAGGGCACCCGTTGAGTTTAATCAAGGGGCGTTTCCCCATACAGTTAATGTGCCCTTGATGACCGACGACGAGCGCCACCAAGTGGGTCTTTGCTACAAACAGTCAGGTCAGGAGGCCGCTATTAAGCTAGGTCATCAACTGGTATGTGGTGACATCAAAGCACACCGTGTAGAGCAATGGTTAACGTTTGCGGCACAACATCCGCAAGGGGTTTTGTATTGTTTTCGCGGGGGGCTACGATCGCAAACCGTGCAACGCTGGTTGGCCGATGCAGGGGTTATTTACCCCCGCATTGAAGGAGGTCAAAAAGCCATGCGTCAATACCTGTTGTCCACACTTCCTCAAAAAGTTGAAGCTTCTCAGTTTTTGATTGTGGGTGGCATGACGGGCACCGGAAAAACTGACGTGATCAATGTTTTGCCCAATCGAATTGACCTTGAAGCCATTGCAAACCATCGGGGCTCTAGCTTTGGCCGCCATGCGCTGCCACAGCCCAATCAAATTGATTTTGATCATCAACTCACGATAACGTTTATGAAGCAGCATGCCCAAAACCAACACCTCATTGTGCTGGAAGACGAGTCACGTATGATCGGTCGCTGCGCCCTACCCATACCATTGCGTGATCGTATGCTGAAAAGCCCATTGGCTTGGGTGCATGCTTCGCTTGACAACCGAGTTGATCGAATTGTGCGCGATTACGTGGAAAGGCTCAGCGCCGAATATGTATCACTTTACGGAGACAGCGATGAAGCATACGCCGCATACAGCGAACAGTTGCTGATTGCACTTGATAATTTACAGAAAAAGCTGGGGGGTGAACGCCACGCTGCTATGCGTGCCACCATGCAAACTGCCCTAAACCAACAGCGCCGAGGGTACGGCTTTAGCGCCCACCAAGACTGGATCAAACCCTTGCTTGAAAGCTACTACGACCCGATGTATCACTATCAGTTTGAGCAAAAGAAAGAGCGTATTGTGTTTGAAGGCGACACGGACGAGGTGATCAACTTTTGCAAAAATTACGTTTCATATTGAGTACAGTAGACTCTATTTATGCGAATGATAGTAGCCATGAACGACCACTGAACCCTGCTCACGAGTCTGCTAATCTTGCCTCAATTGCTTTGGCAGCCACCACTCCATCTGCGAACGCCGTGACAATACAGGGGTGCATGCGTTGAGCCACCTCACCAATGGCATACACACCAACCTGACTGGTTTGTGCCGTGTCGTGCTCTGTGGCTATAAAACCTTTGGCGTTATGTTCAAGTGCTAAATGTGTGGCGAAGTTGGCTTGGGCTTCCCAGCCATACAGCACGATTAATAAATCGTAAGCGCTACCGTTCACGGTTTTTGTTGTCGGGTCGACCAAGTATGGTCCAATATGCACATCACTGGCACTCACCCGCGATACAAATTGTTTTTGTGCACGAATCGATCGTGCATAAATATGAGCTTGTTTGGCACCGTTCGTTTTTGCAAACTCATAGTTTTCAAATGCATTGTCGCCCCCACCTAATAACGCGACATACTTTCCCGCAAAGTCTTGCTGCATAATCTGTTCGCCTGGGCCAATGATGACATCAGGCCACGACGCGCTTGCCCCAGGTTGAAGCTGACGTGGTTTAACGCCCGTTGCGACAACAACCGTACGGGCGTCTATATCAATCAAGCGACCTTCATGTTGCACTGAAACCACAAATGAGGGTCGAGCTTGGGTTTGATTTTGAGAAGGACATTCAGCATTTTTCACGACTGTTTTAACTGAGCTGTTCAACCAAACCTCAGCGCCACTGGCTTCAAGTTGAGATGCCATGTCACGTGCAATGTCGATACCCGTACGGCCTGAAAGAGTCGGCGTCCAAAGATCATAAAAAGGGTTGCGAGCAGACAAGCCGCCCACTTGGTCAGATGCTTCAAGCAACAGCGGCTCAAAACCCAAGCGCTTAAGCCAAATCGCACAACTTACGCCTGCTGGGCCCGCCCCGATTATGACGGCATCATATAATTTTTGCATGGTGTAACTTTTAGAATTAATAGATTCGTTCTAACTTCATTATTTTTCGTTCTTTGTCAATTTTTTGGTGCGTGAATCATTGGGATCGACATATTTGAAAACTTATTTTAAACCTCAATAATGGCCCTGACTGAATACCCATTCGCGCCTACAATGTGAGCACTTTATTTCAGATGCTTATTATGAAAACTCGCCGTATAATTTTTTCATGTATCAGACTTGACGCGCACATTGGTATTCTTGAACATGAGCGGTTAGCGACTCAACCTATTCATGTTGATGCTGAAATTGATGTTGATGTGACCCAAAGCGTTGATGATAACGACATTGGCACGGTGCTTGACTACCGTGCATTGCACGACGCTATCGTGCAAGAATGCACCCGCTGCCACGTGAATTTACTTGAAACCTTAACTGAGCAATTAGCAAATCGTCTGTTGACGCTTTTTGCCGAAACCAGCTCAGTCAAATTGCGCATTACCAAACCATCAGCTTTTGCAAACAGCGTAGGCGTGGCTATCGAGGTGCTTGTGCATCGCGATAGCAATTAAATGATTGAAAGTCCCCTCTCTTTTACGCCACACTCCCAGTCAAAGCAAGAAGAAACTGACCGCGTCACTGCCAATAAACTTCACAAGCGACTCATGCGAGAGCTTGGGCGAGGGGTCGCCGACTACAACATGATCGAAGACGGCGACCGGGTCATGGTTTGCGTTTCAGGTGGAAAAGATTCGTATGGCTTGCTTGATTTATTAATCACCTTGCGCGCACGCGCACCGATTAACTTTGAAATTGTGGCCGTCAATTTAGATCAAGGCCAACCGGGCTTTCCGGTTGAGGTCTTGCCAAACCATCTTAAAAAAATTGACATACCTTTCCATATCGAAACACGCGACACCTACTCTATTGTCAAGCGCGTCATACCCGAAGGCAAAACCACCTGTTCACTTTGCTCAAGACTGCGCCGCGGCATTTTGTATCGAGTTGCCAGCGAATTAGGCGCCACCAAAATCGCATTGGGTCACCATCGCGATGACATTTTGGCAACGTTCTTTTTAAATTTGTTTTATGGTGCAAAGCTCAAAGCCATGCCCCCTAAGCTGGTGTCTGACGATGGCCAACATACGGTCATTCGACCTTTAGCCTATGTGACTGAAGAAGACTTAATCGCTTACGCAGCGCAAAAGAAGTTCCCAATTATTCCGTGCACACTTTGCGGGTCGCAAAAGAACCTCAAGCGTAAAGAAGTCGGGCAAATGATTAAAGCTTGGCAAAAAACCAACCCGCAACGAGTTTGGAACACGTTCAATGCTTTGGCAAACGTGGCGCCATCACACTTGATGGACACCACCTTGTTCGACTTTGCAAACCTCAAACCAAACGGCGCCGCCAACCCAGACGGCGACACCGCATTCGATGAGGTGGCTTGAAAAATAAGCTTAAGGCCTAGGGTTTAGCGCATTAAGCTTAAAACTTACTGCTTTAAGCCAAGGCGCCTGATTCTTGCAGCATTTTTTTCAACTCGCCGCTTTCTTCCATTTCGCCAATAATATCTGAACCGCCAACAAACTCGCCCTTAATGTAGAGCTGAGGAATTGTTGGCCATTGTGAGTAGGTTTTGATACCTGAACGTACTTCTTCGTCGTCCAGCACATTAACGGTAACCAGTTTGGTGACGCCATTTTGACGCAAAATCTGTACGGCACGGCTTGAAAAGCCACACTGAGGAAACTGAACCGTACCTTTCATAAACAACACGACAGGGTTGCTCGTTACGGTCTCTTTGATAAAAGCTTGTACATCAGACATGGTAGGTTCTCTTGTCAGTAAATAGAATCATTTAAAAATAAATAACGACTTAAAAGTTTTTTGGAATTCCAGCTTATTATAGTAGCGACACTCTCAAACGTTACGATGTTACAGGCTGACAGATAGATACCCACCTGATACACGGGGTTTTTCACCTAGGTCATATAGAGATTGAATGCCTGTAAAGCCGGCTTTTTCAAGCATTCCTTGTACCTGAACGGCTTGGTTGTAACCATGTTCAACCCAAACCTGGCCGCCTGGTTTCAACCAAATTGGCGCCTGCTCAATAATTTTTTTCAATGCAGTCAATCCATCAGCACCGTCTGTTAGAGCCTGAGGTGGCTCAAAACGTAAGTCGCCTTGCGCTAAGTGCTCATCATCACATTGAATATAGGGGGGGTTTGAAACGATTAAATCGTAACGTTTATTAACTTCTAGATGTAAACCATTCACGACATGCTCAGCTTGATCAATTAGCTTGTCTTCAGTCATGCCTTTGGCTTTGTGCACACTTGAGGCTTGATTGGCCAATGCGTGATACCAATCACCCAGAAACCAGTTAACCTTTACCCCCAAACACTCTGCATTGAGTTGGGCAATGCCTAAAGCTTCAGCGCTGAAATCGGTCGCATCTATCTGAACATTGGGGCAAGCCTTAGCGATTGAAATAGCAATGGCACCACTACCCGTACCCATATCAAGCACCTGTATAGGCACAGCAACCTGAGACTCTGTTGAATCGTTCAGCTTGTCATTTTCGCGAATCACCTCAATCGCTTTATTCACCAATGTCTCAGTGTCAGGTCGCGGTATGAGCACATGGGGCGATACACAAAACGTCAACCCCATAAACTCTCGCGTACCTAGCAAGTACGCCATGGGCACGCCTGCCGTGCGGCGCGCGACCATAATGTAGAACATCTGCGCTTGTTGCTCGGTCAAGATTTCATCATCGTGCGCAATTAACCACGTGCGAGGCTGATTTAGCACCGCCTCGAGCAGCATACGCACTTCAAGGCGTGGCAGCGATGAGGCCGTCATCGCCTCTTTAATCGTCATGGTTTGAATCATTGAATTCAATTTTTAAACCTCTTGGCCTAATTCTGCCAATAAATTCGCTTGATGTTCAGCAGCTAAAGCTGATGTCAACTCATCTAAATCGCCTTCCATCATGTTGAGCAATTTGTACAAGGTTAAGTTAATGCGATGGTCGGTTAACCGACCTTGTGGAAAGTTATACGTGCGTATGCGGTCAGAACGATCACCCGTACCCACCAACGATTTGCGCTGAGCGGCTTCTTTGTCGTGCTGTTCACGAAGCACTTTATCTTTTAAACGGGCAGCCAACACTTGCATGGCTTTTTCTCGGTTGCGATGTTGCGAACGATCGTCTTGGCACTCAACCACCAAGCCTGTTGGTAGATGAACAATGCGCACGGCTGAGTCTGTTTTATTAATATGCTGACCACCCGCACCACTGGCGCGAAAAGTGTCAATGCGTAAATCACTTGGGTTAATAGCAATATCTTCTGCTTCGTCAGCCTCAGGCAATACCGCAACGGTGCAAGCAGAAGTATGAATACGGCCTTGTGATTCAGTAGCCGGTACGCGCTGTACTCGATGCGCGCCCGACTCAAACTTTAAGGTACCGTATACGCCGTCACCAGTAATCGCGACAATAACCTCTTTGTAGCCCCCCACTTCAGACGGGCTCTCAGACATCAGTTCTGTTTTCCAGCCACGTCGTTCAGCAAACCGAGTGTACATACGTAACAAATCGCCACTAAATAAGGCGCTTTCATCACCACCCGTACCGGCCCGAATTTCCATGAAAACGCTGCGCGAATCATCGGGGTCACGGGGAAGTAAAAGTACCTGCAGGTCAGCCTCAAGTTTTTCAATGGTTTCTTTACAAGCCAGCATCTCTTCGGTGGCCATCGCTTTCATTTCTGGGTCTACCATCATGGCGCGCGCGTCTTCAATGGCAGTTTCTGCGTTTTCTAGCTGACCAAACGCGCTCACAACTGGGTCAAGTTCGGCCCTTTCACGAGAAAGCTTTTTAAATTGATCTCGGTTACCCGTAATTTCAGGTTGCGATAATAAGGCGTCAATTTCTACAAGCCTGCGCGACAATTGCTCTAAGCGCGAACGCATGGATGGTTTCATTACTTGCCTATTTTTTTTAACATTACGATGTTGATAGATTGGGTGGTTCCTGATTCGGTGGTGCCGTTTAAGAGGGGACGGCTTGAGTACCCGACCTCAGAGTCTTAAAGTTACGCTTCAGGTACTTTTAGCTACCCACACGACCGATTGAGTACACAACGATTACAAGCTTAGCTAACGTCGCCGATCACGTGTGGGAAATAAGCGTGGCAACCAACTCATAAGTTGCTGCCTTTCAGTTGATTCGGTTTGATGCAAAGCATTAAAGGTGCCGTGCAAGTATTTTTGAGTCAAACTGTGCGCGAGCTGCTCAAGCACCGCATTGGGTTCATCACCTTTGGCCAAGGCTTTACGAGCACGCTCAAGGGCGGCTGATTGAACCGATTGTGCGTTGGTTTGTAGCGTTTGAATCATGGGCACGGTTTCACGCAATTGCAACCAATTCATATAACCTCGCACCCGCGTGTCAATAATGGCTTCAGCCTGTACCACAGCTGACTGGCGTGACTCGGTGCCAGACTGCACCACCGCCCCCAAGTCATCAACTGAATAAAGATATACATCGTCTAAACGTGACACCTCGGGTTCAATGTCGCGCGGCACGGCCAAGTCAACCATTACCATCGGGCGACGCCGACGTTGTTTGCTGGCACGCTCGACCATACCCAAGCCCAAGATGGGCAAAGTGCTGGCCGTACAGGAAATCACCACATCAAAATCGGCCAAATGGTCAGGTAAATCGGCTAAACGCATTGATTTTGCATCAAAACGGTTGGCCAGTTGATCAGCCCGATCAAGGGTGCGGTTTGCGACCACCATGCCTTTAGGTTGACGGGCTGCAAAATGAGTGGCACAGAGCTCGATCATTTCACCCGCACCAATAAATAAAATACGCGTATCTTTTAAATCGCCAAACACGCGTTCGGTGAGGCGCACCGCAGCAGATGCCAATGACACCGATTGCGAACCAATGGCCGTTTGACTGCGCACCTCTTTCGCAACAGAAAACGTGCGCTGAAAAAGCTGATGCAGTAGCGTACCAAGGGCGCCTGCGCTTTCAGCGGCGCGAACAGCCTCTTTCATTTGACCCAAAATTTGGGGCTCGCCCAAAACCATTGAATCTAGGCC
>ERZ888423.2754-NODE-2754-length-12600-cov-6.901156_pt1 | contig 12600 bp, 15 predicted proteins | sample MGYA00520523_ERZ888423 | MGnify/ENA primary metagenome ERZ888423 (study PRJEB32303, sample SAMEA104408611) | aquatic metagenome | biome: Brackish water; feature: Pelagic; material: water | place: Baltic Sea | collected 2014-06-08T10:24:00 | depth 30,27 m ...
TCGCCGTCTTCAGCGGTCAGCACCCGATAACCGGCTACTTCAAGCCTCATAGCCAATACCCGACGCACCGCTGGCTCGTCGTCCACTACCAGCACTGTGGGTTGCTGGGTAGGAAGCGCTTCGCCCTCGATCATTGGGTCGTTTAGTTACGAAGTGCAACCCTAACTTTCCAACCACAAAAAGTGAGCTATCTAATCAGTAATTTTTTTCAGCTTTCTAATTTTTTAATAATTGCTACTTTTGGCTAGGGCCACCTGGCAGCTGCGTAGGCATTCCACTCCTTTTCCGCTGCTAACAAGGCAGCTGAGCTGCTCAATTGGCCCAACATGGCCCGTTGCAACTGGCCGTAGATGATCGATTGCATTCGTTTTACACCTGGATCAGCAGGCACCAACACTCGAGCCTGGCCAAGGGTTTGGGCACTTAATAAACGGGCCTTTTGCACCAAATCTGCTTTCCCTGCCGATCCGGTTGCAAGCAATAGTTCCTGTTCAATTTCACGCAGAGCAGGCACAGATGAAGGCAACACTCGCGCTGCTCGAGCGAAACGCAATTGATTTTCTGGGTTAGTAATAAAAACAGCCAAATCCACCGCCTCCTTTGGGCGGCTTGTTTGACGCGTTACCGCCAAATTCATTACCGCCACATTTGCAACGCCGCTTTTGCCAACTAAGGGTGGATAGGGGGCTGTTTGGGCAGCAATTCGCGGCGCATTGGTTTGGATTGTGCTGAGGAATTCGGCACCGGTAGCCACTTGGGCCAATTCACCGCTTTGGTAAAGCTCAATTGCCCTGGCAAATCCCTGGCTCACCACCTCCCGCGGCAGCAAACCACGTCTATAAAGATCTGTCCAAAAAGCAAAAGCGCGCCTCCCCGCGGCACTGTTAAAACGCGCTCTATGGCGCATATCCAGAAACTCAACCCCCATCTGCACCATCGATTCCAATAATTCCGCCGAACCATCGGGCACAACCGTTACAAACAATGCGTAGCGGCCGGTGCGTTTTTTGATCTGCTCCGCATAAGCAGCTACTTCATCCCAACGGCGGGGTGGTTTGCTGTAACCGGCCTGCTGCAACAACTGCTGGTTAGCCAATGTGATGCGGGCGGTGAGATACCAGGGCAAGGCATAAAGCTCCCCCTGCTGCTCTCCCGCCTGCAGGATTTCCGGCATATAGGTTGATTTGGCTTGCCCCAAGCGATCCTGAAGCGGTAACAAACCACCTTTACTTGCCAAATTTGCAGCAAATAAAGGGTTCAGATTCACCACATCAGGTGCAGTGCGAGCAAATACTGCTGCCAGCACCTTGCGTTCCACCGAACCAAAGGGCAGATCGGTCCATCGCACTTTTACACCTGGATTACGGCTCTCCCAATCCGCCAGCATCGGCTTGATTAATGGGTCGAATTTTGGCGATAGCTGGATTGTCCAAAGTTGTAGCTCTGCTGTTTTTGGAGGGCGATTACAGCCCCCTAAGCCCACCAAGATCGCAAGAAGAAGCAGAAATTTCATTGCGGTGAGCGGGGTTGCAGGTATTGGGGGGAGATGCGGCGCCAAAACAGCACCAATAGAGAACACATCACCGGAGCGATTAAGGCGGTGAGCAAAGTTTGAGCGAGGGTTGTTTGCCAGGCCGCACGGCTGAATTCAGCGCGCCAATACAACTGCAAGGCATAGCTGCCATTAAGCAGCAAGGTGCCAAGCAAAGCCAGTAAACCAAGGGTGGTGCTGCGCTCAAGCGGACGACGGGCCTTTTGGAATTGGCCCCACCAAAAACCCAAAAGCGCCAGCACCGGCACCGAACTCAAATTGCTGCCCTGCAGGGCATCCAGCAGAAGGCCCATGGCAATCCCTGCCGTGGCTCCAGCCGCCGGACCCTCCACCACCGCCCAAGGCAGCAACCAAAGCACCACCCAGCAGGGGGGAATGCCATTTAGTTGCACCAGTGAAGGATTTGCCAATGTGAGCAGAAACACCAGCAGCCCGGTAGCAAACAATGCCCTGGAACGATCTAAAACAATTGCCACCTCAGCGCACCCTCACCCAATCGATTGCCTTAACAGGGGCACTTAGTTGAATCAACGCTTCTGGGGCCGGTGTTGCCTCAAAATCAACTTTTTGCACCACCCCCACTATCAAATTTGCTGGAAATATTGTGCTTGCAGGAGAAGTGATCACCACATCACCAGGCAGCACTTCCACATCTTTATCCAAAAAAGCTAGCCGCGGCCGGCTGGTGCCATCACCAACCAAAATCCCTTGCCCGCGCTTCCCCTGCAGTTCCACCGCCACGCGGCTGGAGGGATCGCCTAACAACAACACCCTCGCTGTGCTCGGGGTAACACTGCTAACGCGGCCTAACAAGCCACCTGGAGCTGTAACCGCAGCCCCCACCCGAATACCCTCCAAAGCTCCGGCCCCAAGTATTAACTGCTGCCACCAGCCTTGAATATTTCTACTTATTACCGCTGCTGTAAGCCAAGGGCCCTTTTGTAATTGCAAGGCTTGGTGCTGCTGTTGTTGTTGCAATTGGGCCTCAAGCAACGCAATGCGTCGTTGATCCTCAAAGCGTTGGGCTTTTTGCAGCCATTCCCGCTGGGCACTACCAGGCCAAAAAGGTCTTGTGGCCTGGGCATAAAAATCAAGCAGCAAGGCACCTTTGGAGATACGCAACACCGCAAAAGCGGCTAGGAGCAAAAGCCAGGGCCAGCTAGCAAGCAGCAAACGGGGATTCAGCAGGCGCTTGAGATTGGTTCTCAGCGCCATGGATCAGTTGGAAGAACGATGGAAATCAGCAGCATCCAAAACGCGGCCAAGGCGCTTGAAATCCTCTAAAACCTGTCCACAACCATTCACCACACAAAGCAGCGGATCTTCTGCTATGTGGGTAAGGATGCCGGTTTCATGGCTGATCAAATCGGCGATACCTCGCACTAGGGCGCCGCCGCCAGCCAACATGATGCCTCGATCAACGATGTCGGCAGCGAGTTCAGGCGGGGTGCGCTCGAGGGTGCGTTTTACCGCTTCCACAATCACGTTGAGGGGTTCCACCATCGCTTCTCGCACGTCACCAGATCGCACTGAAATAGTGCGTGGCAAACCAGAAAGCAGGTGTAAGCCGCGCACATCAATCGCGGTTTGATCAAATTCATCATTTGGAAACGCAGATCCAATCCGAATTTTGATGTCTTCTGCTGTGCGTTCGCCCACTACGAGGTTGTGCACTTTTTTTAGGTAACTGGCGATCGCATCGCTTAATTCATCGCCCGCCACTCGCACCGATTCAGATACCACGGTGCCCTGCAGGCTGAGCACTGCCACTTCTGTAGTGCCACCGCCAATATCAACAATCATTGAACCAACAGGTTCAGCCACCGGTAAACCTGCGCCAATTGCTGCCGCCACCGGTTCGTCTATCAGATGAACCTCACGGGCGCCACCTAAACCTGCTTCCCGCACCGCTCGCCGTTCAACGCCAGTAACACCACTAGGAATACCGATTACAAGGCGTGGAGCCAACATGCCGCGGCCTTCATTGCCCTTGCGGATAAAATATTTGATCATCTGCTCGGCGGCATCGAAATCAGCAATCACCCCGTCGCGCAGGGGTCTGATCGCTCGAATATTGCCTGGGGTACGACCCAGCATTTGTTTAGCTTCTTCCCCAACCGCTAGGGGGATGCCCTTATCAAGATCTATTGCCACCACTGATGGCTCCTGAAGCACGATGCCGCGACCTGATACGTAGATCAGGGTGTTGGCGGTGCCCAGGTCTATCCCGATATCGCGGGAGAACTGAAAACGACGCCAGAACATTGGGTAGTTGCTTAAGAGGGCGAATCATAGAGGCGCCTGGCGAACAAAAAAAATTAAAGGTGATACAACCGGCCCGAGCGGTGGAACTACTGGAGCTGTGTGCCGCCCTTGGGTGGCGCATCATGACCACTAAGTAAAAGGAAAAGTTCCATGGGCGTCAATTCCGTCACCCTCGTTGGCCGCGCCGGCCGTGATCCAGAAGTTCGTTACTTCGAATCAGGCAGCGTTGTTGCCAATCTCACCATTGCGGTAAATCGCCGCAGCCGCGATGAGGAACCAGATTGGTTCAATCTAGAAATCTGGGGCAAGCAAGCCCAGGTTGCGGCTGACTATGTGAAAAAAGGATCCCTTTTAGGGATCATCGGCTCTCTCAAGTTAGATCGCTGGACCGATCGAGCCAGTGGAGAAGAGCGCTCAAAGCCTGTGGTGCGAGTTGATCGACTCGAACTACTCGGCTCTAAGCGCGATGCAGAACAGACTGGTAGCTTCCAAAGTGGAAGCAATGAGGAAGACGTTCCTTTTTAGCTAAATTTCACCAGGATTTAACTAATTAAGCTCACCAAGCAAATTACTAAGCAAGTTCACTAAATTTTAAACTCTTACTAATAGAGTTTTTGTTAGTGAACTTAGTTTTTTGTTTAACTTAGCTTATAATTAACTTAGTTTTTTATTTAACGCCGCCGCCATGCTCTTAAACCAAGCCAGGAACCAAAAGCAAGGGCTGCAATAACTAAAATTACTTTCACAGCTTTAGTTACAGGTTCAAGCCATAGCTCAACATTGTCGTAGCCACTGCCCAAGGCCAAACCTGAAAGGGTGAGTATCAACACCCAGATCAAACTGCCCCCGGTAGTCCATAACAAAAATGGGGTAAAAGGCATTAATTCCATACCAGCTGGCACCGATATCAAAGTGCGCACCCCTGGCACTAAACGACCCCAAAACACCAGTGCAGTGCCGTAGCGATTGAACCAAATCCGGCTGCGTTTTAAATCATTAGCGCTAATCCCGATCCAACGGCCATGGCGTTCAAGCCACTGCTCAAGCCGCTCTTCATTAATTAATCTGCCTAAGCCATACCAAGGCAAAGCGCCTAGCACCGTGCCGCCAAGGCCAGCTATTACAACAGGCAGCAGAGCTAATTTGCCCTGCTGCACATAAAAACCCCCGAGGGGCATGATCATTTCAGAAGGAATCGGAGGGAAGAGATTTTCCAAAAACATCGTTGCGAAAATCGCCACATAGCCAAGGAAAGGGTTTGCTTCAACAGCTGAACCAATCAATTGGGGCAACTGTTGAAGCATTTCACTAAAACCCATCCGATTGCACCTCTTTTACGGATAATTAAGTAACTATCTAGTAACGATAGTGATCGAGCTTGTAAGGCCCTTCCACAGCTACATTAATATAAGAAGCTTGTTCTGAGCTGAGTTCGGTAAGTTTGGCTCCGATTTTATCTAGGTGCAAGCGGGCAACCATTTCATCAAGATGCTTGGGAAGCACATACACTTTTTTCTCATACTTCTCAGGCTTTGTAAATAATTCAATCTGAGCCAGGGTTTGATTAGTGAATGAATTACTCATCACAAAAGATGGATGGCCAGTGGCGCAGCCAAGATTTACCAAGCGACCTTCAGCCAACAGAATGATGCGATTACCGCTTGGTAGGATGATGTGATCCACCTGGGGTTTGATATTGTCCCATTCATATTGTTTCAAGGAAACAACATCAATTTCGTTATCAAAATGTCCAATATTACAAACAATTGCCTGATCCTTCATCTTTAATAGATGTTCATGGCGAATCACTTGATAATTACCAGTGGCGGTAACAAAAATGTCTACATCTTGCACCACATCTTCCAGCCGCACTACTCGATAACCCTCCATAGCGGCTTGTAAAGCGCAGATTGGATCAACTTCAGCAATCATCACGGTGGAGCCAAGACCCCTTAAAGACTGAGCTGAACCTTTGCCCACATCGCCGTAACCAAGCACCAGCGACACCTTGCCGGCCACCATCACATCGGTTGCCCGTTTGATGCTGTCTACTAAAGATTCGCGGCAGCCGTAGAGGTTGTCGAACTTACTTTTGGTTACCGAATCATTCACATTGATGGCTGGAAATGGCAAGCCGCCTTCCTTCTCCATTTGATATAAGCGAGCCACTCCGGTGGTGGTTTCTTCCGTTACGCCTTGGATATTGGCGAAGATGCGTGAATACCAGCCAGGCTGTTCGGATAAACGGGCACGGATACTTTTAAATAAAGCCACCTCTTCTTCGCTGGAGGGGTTATTTAAAACAGAAGGATCTTTTTCTGCTTTTGCTCCAAGCACGATCAAGCCAGTGGCATCGCCACCGTCGTCGAGGATCATGTTTGGCGTGCCGCCATCAGACCATTCCATGATGCGATGGGTGAAGGCCCAATACTCATCAAGGTTTTCACCTTTATATGCAAATACCGGAATACCCGCAGCAGCAATTGCTGCTGCTGCATGATCTTGAGTGGAAAAGATGTTGCAGGAAGCCCAACGCACCTCTGCGCCGAGAGCCACCAACGTTTCAATCAGCACTGCAGTTTGGATTGTCATATGCAAACTGCCGCAGATGCGGGCCCCTTTTAAGGGTTGTTCAGCGCCAAACTTCAGCCTTAGGGCCATTAAGCCCGGCATTTCAGTTTCAGCGATTGCAATTTCTTTGCGGCCGAATTCAGCTAAACCAAGATCAGCGATTACGTAGGTGTTCGTGGCCTGCAGGCCAGCCGTTGAAAAAATGTCGGGTGTAGCCACCATGGGATTAACACTTCCAGAGGAAGTGGCGATTGGATTTGGAATATCTGCGGAGACGCCGAGGCTTCGGGCTCGCTTGTTGAGAATCTACAAGAATGAACTGCTTCCTTGTTGATGCTGAAGCCACCAGGCTGCAGGGCCTGCAACTGGCTCAATACCTACCAGCTGGGGCATTGCTACTTCTTAGTGGCCCCTTAGGTGCAGGTAAAACTGCCCTTGTGCAAGGAATCGCAGCCGGCCTCGGTATTACTGAGGCAGTTACCAGCCCCAGCTATGCCCTTGCCCAGCACTACTTCTGCAGGGGCGAGAGCGCACCTGCGTTAATTCATCTAGATCTTTATCGGCTCGAGCAGGCAATTGCCGCTGATGAACTGTTTTTTCAAGAAGCGGAAGAAGCTCTAGCCTGCAATTCATTAATGGCAGTGGAATGGCCGGAGAGGCTGAGCGCACTGCCAACGGGGGCCTGGCTGCTGAAGCTAAGCCTGGAGGGGGAGGGTCGCCGTTTTCAGCTGCAGGCGCCCGGCTAATGCTGCTGAGTGCCTTCAGCTTCAGCGTGATGGCCGTATGCGTAAAACAACTGGAAGGGCGAATCCCAGTAGCTGAGGTGGTATTTGCCCGTTCGGTGGTGAGTCTTGGGATCAGCTGGTGTTTGATTCAGCGGATGGGGCTTAATCCATGGGGTAAGAAGCGCCGGATGCTTGTGCTGCGCGGGATAGTGGGCACCCTGGCACTTTTCTGCGTTTATTCCGCATTAGCGGAGCTACCGCTTGCAGCCGCTACGGTTTTTCAATACCTGTATCCCACTTTCACAACTGCCCTGGCTTGGGGGATCTTGGGAGAGATAACTGGCAAACGCATCTTTGCCGCCATGGCTTTGGGCTGGCTTGGGGTTTTTATGGTGGCCCAACCGTTTGCTGCTAGCCCATTACCAGCAATGGCAACAGCGATTGCAATCACTGGTGCGCTGCTCACTTCAATCGCTTACGTAACTGTAAGAAGCCTGGCTGAATACGAAAATCCAATGGTGATCGTGTTTTATTTCCCTTTGGTATCGCTGCCCATGAGCCTGCCTTTGCTTGTTTTAAATCCGGTGCTGCCAAGTGGCAGCGATTGGGCTTGGCTGATTGGTGTGGGAATTTTTACCCAACTAGGACAAATCTGGCTTACACAGGGTTTAACCCAAATGCCAGCAGCAAGAGCAACAGCAATTAGTTATGCTCAAGTAATATTTGCCGCCACATGGGGAGTGTTATTTTTTGGTGAAATATTGAACATATCCACTATAATTGGCGCCGCACTTGTGCTTGGAGCAACAATACTTAGCCTTAAAATGAAATAAAGATTGGCAAGCTAAGTATCAAGCCGCTACATAAGCAACAACTGTTTCACTTACGCGACGCAGGCCAGCTAGACCATCACGTTCCAAATTACGCACGCGATCACGGCTCATTCCTAATTCCCTACCGATACCGGTAAGACTCATCGGCTCTTCCACATCAATGCCGTAACGCATTTTTAATACTCTTCCTTGAAGTGGTGGCAATTGATCAAGCAAGGAACGCATATCGCCGCGAAGGCATTCTCCGTCGAGCAATTCATCGGGCATCGGAGCTTCGTTTTGCAGCAGTTCTTGCAACTCGGTGTCGTCGCTGTCTCCCACCTTCATTTCAAGGCTCACCGGCTGGCGGGCCCTACATAACAACTCCTTCACCTCTTCTTCTGGTAATTCCACATAAAGCGCCAATTCGGTAACAGTTGGGGTGCGGCCGAGATCTTGGCTGAGTTCCCTCTGCCCTTTTTTGAGCTTGTTAAGGGTTTCGGTGATGTGAATAGGTAACCGGATAGTGCGACTTTTTTCAGCAATTGCCCTTGTAATTCCCTGGCGAATCCACCAATAGGCGTAAGTGGAAAACTTATAGCCGCGGGTGGGATCAAATTTTTCTACGCCCCGCACTAAACCGATCGTGCCCTCCTGGATCAGATCGAGAAGCTCCATATTGCGCTTGGTGTATTTCTTAGCAACGCTCACTACTAAACGCAAATTTGCAGCCACCATTCTCTCTTTGGCGCGACGGCCATTTATCAGGCGGCGCCTGAGCACGGCCGGTGAAAGGTTCAAACTCACAGCCAAATCATCCCGGCTTGGAGGTTCTCCTTGCCGCATTCGCATCTCTTCTTCTGTGTCTTCAATGCGCATCAGCTCTTGAACTTGGCGGCCAAGGGTGATCTCCTGCTCATGGCTGAGCAAGGGAACACGGCCGATATCACGCAGGTAAGAACGAACTAGATCTCCATCAACAGGGGGGCGAAGCTCGGCGGTGGGAGTGGCCACTACGTTGAATCTTGAAGTTATGTAAACAATAGTCCCACGAAGGGTGGTTTTTCTCTCAGAAAACTCAAGTCTTTTAAGACTCAGCCCTTTAAACCCAGGTGCAGCAGCAGCCAAGCCGCGGTTTGCAGATATATGAAAACACCAGCCACGTCTACCACTGTTGTGATAAATGGTGCAGACATCAAGGCGGGATCTAAACCAAGCCGATCAAACAGCAAAGGCAGGCTGGCTCCAGCCGTTGCCGCAAGGATTGAGATGCAAAGCATCGAAACCCCAGCCGCCATAGCCACCAAGGGTTCACCACTCAATTGCCAAGACCAAGGCACCACCACCGCCGCCAGCAATAAACCGAGCAAAACGCCAGCTAAGGCCTCCCGCGCCACCGTGCGCCAGGGCCCCAGGGCCTGCAAACGGTTGGTGCTAAGGCCGCGGATCACAACAGTGGAGCTTTGCGCCCCCACATTTCCGCCAGTGCCAATTAATAAAGGAATAAAAGCAGCGAGTTGCACTACCCGCTCCATCACCCCCTGCTGGGAGGCGATCACCGCTGAAGTGCCGGTATTGGTGATGAGCAACACCAACAACCACAACACCCGCCTTTTTGCCACCTCAAACAAATTGCTTTGGAAGTAATCGTCTTCATCGCCGGCCTGCACAGCACCGGCGGCATAAAGATCCCTGGTGGCCTCCTGTTCGATCACATCGATCACGTCGTCAACGGTCACGATTCCCACCAGCCGGTCTTCGCGATCCACCACTGGAATAGCGAGAAAGTCGTAACGCTTGATCAGCCTTGCCACCTCCTCTTGGTTGGTATCGGTGTAAACGCGCACCACTTCACGGGTCATCACCGCACCGATCAAATCCTCCGGATCAGCCACCACCAAATCCCTTAAAGAAAGAATTCCAGTGAGCTGGCGAGCTGCATCGGTTACGTAAAGGCTATAGATCGTTTCAGTTGTAAGGGCGCGGCGACGCACGATGGCAAGGGCCTGGGCGGCGTTATGAAATTCTTTGAGATCAATGAATTCGGTCGTCATTAAACGACCGGCGGTTTCACTTTCGTAGCCAAGTAACTGGGCTGTTACGCGGCGTTCTTCTGGGCTTAATTGCTGCAGCAGATTGCGCACCACCTTGGCGGGCAATTCATCAAATAAACGCACCCGATCATCGGGTGACATCTGCTCCACAAGCTCCAGCACCTCGCCAGAACGCAAGCGTTCAAGCAACGACTGTTGCACCGTTGCATCGAGGTATTCGTAAACCTCGATCGCCTCATTTTTGGGCAGTAAGCGAAAAGCAATCGCTTGCTGCAGGGTAGGCAAATTGCCAATTGCCTCTGCCGCATCAGCGGGTTGCTCCGGCTCCAGCAGCTGCTTTACAGCGTCGTAATTGCCAGCTGTAAGCAAACGCTCAAGGTATTGGGTGAGTTCTGGAATAGCGGTTGTGTTTTCGACCATCGCCCGAGTGTATGGGGGTGGTTAGGGTTTGAGGGTTTGGATTCAATCCCATGGCCCCAAGTATTAAAGGTGTGGTTGTTGCTAACGCCGCTGGTAGCCCCCAGGATTTAGCTGATCAGGCCGGCCAGGTGCTGTTGCTTGTGAATGTGGCAAGCCGCTGCGGATTCACTAAGCAATATGCCGGCTTGCAAGCCCTACAAGAAAAATATGGCCCCCAAGGCTTCAAGGTAATCGGCTTTCCTTGCAATGATTTTGGCGCCCAAGAACCAGGCACCATCGCCGAAATCCAAGATTTTTGTAGCACCACTTTTGGGGTGAATTTTGAACTATTCGCCAAGGTGAGTGCCACCGCCGCTCCATTCGACACACTCACCAAAACAGAACCGGCCGGGGCGATCGCTTGGAATTTTGAAAAATTCCTAGTGGGCCGTGATGGCACCGTGATTGGCCGCTACAAAAGCGGTGTTACCCCAGAGGCCGCTGAACTCACCGGCGCCATTGAAACCGCCCTTAGCGCTGCCGCCTAACACGGGCGCTGAGGCTGTAGCCAGATGCTGCAGCCATAAGACCTAGGCAAAGGCTTAGAAGCAACACTAAAAGGGCCTGCAACTGCTGGCCCTGGTGTTGCAACAGGGCCATATCGAGCATCCAACTGGAAAAAGTTGTAAGGGAACCGCAAAAACCGATGCCAAGGGCAAGCAATAAACCAGAGGCGATTGCTGGTGGTGCCACCAGGTAGCCAAGCAATGCCGCGCCAATTACATTCACCAGCAAATCCGCGCCAGCGGTAGCGAAAGGCAACACAGGAGCGAGATGCACAGTTGCTTGCCAGCGCAGTAGGGCCCCTGGAATTGCGCCGAGGGCCACTAACAGAAGTTGACGTAATTCAGTGCCTAAATTCACGCCAATCCACCGATCAATAAACCAAATTCCACTGCAAATAAACCGCCAACTAAAGAAGCTAGAGCCAGCATTAGTGAGGCGGCCTTGGCTTGGCGATGCAGCAGCACAAGCAATTCCACAATGAAGGTGGAAAAGGTGCTGAAGCTACCCAAAAAGCCAGTGGCCAGCAGAAGCAATAGCGGCGTTGAGGGGCAGGTTTGATTTAATCCCACCAGTAAACCCAAAAGAAAAGAAGCGGACATATTCACCGCCAAAGTGCCCCAGTGCTTAGCGGGTATTAACGGCTCAAAATGATTAATCAATCGAAACCGCAACCAAGCCCCTGGCACCGCCCCAAGTGATACCAGCAAAATGCTCTTAAACATAATTAGTAGCAAAGATGGTTAGTTCAGGGAACTGCACCTAACCGAGTAACCAGCCCCGCAGCGAACCTTGGCGAACCCGGCACCAACGTTCACCTTCACTGCTAAACCAAGTTTGCAAAATTTCGTATGGCATACCTGCATCTGCATCAGCGCCCAACAGCGGTGCCTGGTGATGGGGTGAAATCTGTAGTTGCTGTGGGGCAGTTGCCAGTAGGGGTTCACCAGTACGGCGGCGGCGCAAGCCTGGCTGATCACGATCAGCGCCACCGGCTGGCAAAGCTATTGGGGCCATAAGCGCCAAGCCAAATAACCAAGCCAAACGCAAAGGCATTAAATATCAAGCTCCGCAAGATCTAATTCAGCACTATGGGCTTCGATAAAAGCTCGGCGTGGCGCAACTTTATCGCCCATAAGGATTGTAAAAATACGATCCGCTTCAGCGGCATCTTCTATCTCCACCCGCTTCATCGTGCGGGTGGAGGGATCCATGGTGGTTTCCCAGAGTTGTTTAGGCATCATTTCACCTAAGCCTTTAAAGCGCTGAATCGTGTAATTAGCCTTTTCACCAAAACCAGCAAGTACTTTTTTAAGATCTTGTTCGTTGTAGCAATAGGTGTGGTTTTTACCGCGTTCAACTTTGTAGAGGGGCGGACAGGCGATGTAGATATAACCACCCTCAACAAGCGCTCTTTGATAGCGGAAAAAGAAGGTGAGAATTAGGGTTCGAATGTGAGCGCCATCAACATCAGCATCGGTCATGATAACGATGCGATGGTAACGAAGATTTTTTTCATTAAATTCCTCGCCCCTAATCCCCAAACCCAATGCTGTAATTAAAGCCTGTATCTCGGTATTTTTATAAATCCTGGCATCATCTGTTTTTTCAATATTTAATATTTTTCCCCTTAACGGCAAGATAGCTTGATTGCGGCG
>ERZ888423.2755-NODE-2755-length-12592-cov-4.594560_pt1 | contig 12592 bp, 11 predicted proteins | sample MGYA00520523_ERZ888423 | MGnify/ENA primary metagenome ERZ888423 (study PRJEB32303, sample SAMEA104408611) | aquatic metagenome | biome: Brackish water; feature: Pelagic; material: water | place: Baltic Sea | collected 2014-06-08T10:24:00 | depth 30,27 m ...
GGAATTTTACTCAGGGCCTTTTGACACCCAAGACCAGCCTCATCGAAGCCGTTGCAATTGAAAGTAGATTAAAATGCATATCCAAAAAAGGGGGATAATCACATTTTGGTTAAGTCCCAAGGTGTAAGCCGTAAACCATATTCGAAAATATTTAGAAATATGTCTAAATAAAGGCAAAGCTTTTCAGCGAGACGTCTGAAAAACCGTAAAGAAAACAAAATGTTACCCCATCAAAAGATAGGTTATTTCGCAATTTATCTATCGAAAGTATTAAGTCAGATGATGAGAATTATATGCTTTTGAACCAAAACAACCTTGATTGTCTCAAAAGGTTAGTCAAACCATCATTTCTTTGGTGGCGCTCAACTTAAGGTCTGGAAAGTCACGGGCAATCCGATCGATATCCCATTGTAAACGCGTCAAAAATACGATGTCACCGTCACTGTCTTGGGCAATATGCCCTTTGTTTACGTTTACGAATTTATCCAAAGTCGTTCGCGGTCCCGTAACCCAACGCGCGGATGTGAAAGCCGAGCTTTCAAATCGAACAGGCAGGCCGTATTCCAGCTCAATTCGGCTGGCCAGCACATCAAATTGCAAAGCGCCCACAACACCGACAATAAAGCCAGAACCAATCATCGGGCGAAACACTTTAGCCGCGCCCTCTTCGGCAAATTGCAACAGCGCCTTGTCAAGATGCTTGGCCTTAAGCGGGTCAAGCGCGCGCACGCTTTGCAGCAATTCCGGCGCAAAAGACGGAATACCGGTGAACCGCAGCGGCTCACCCTCGGTCAGGGCATCCCCGATGCGCAACTGACCATGGTTTGGAATGCCGATAATGTCACCCGCCCACGCTTCTTCGGCCAATTCACGGTCTGCGGCCAAGAACAGCACAGGGTTTGTCACCGCCATGGTCTTTTTACTGCGCACATGAAAGAGTTTCATACCCCGTTCAAAATGTCCCGAGGCCAGCCGGACAAAGGCCACCCGATCGCGGTGCTTGGGGTCCATATTTGCCTGAACTTTAAACACAAACCCCGCAACAACCTGTTCTTCTGGGGCAATACCGCGGCTGTCGGCTTTTTGGATACGCGGCTCGGGGCCAAATTCACCCATACCATCCATCAGTTCTTTCACACCAAACGAATTGATGGCCGATCCAAACCAGATCGGTGTCAGATGCCCCTCAAGAAAGGCTTGGCGGTCAAAGGGCGGCAACAACGCTTGGGCCATTTCCAACTCTTCGCGCAGTTTGGCCAGCAAATCGGCCGGCACATGCGCAGCCAAGGCCGGATCAGATAGCCCCTTAATCTTAACCGATTCCGCCACACGGTTACGGTCGGCCCTGTCCATCAATTCCAATCGATCATGCAAAATGTCGTAACAGCCAATAAAATCGCGCCCAACCCCAATCGGCCACGAGGCTGGCGTGACATCAATGGCCAGATTTTCTTGAATTTCATCAATAATTTCAAATGTATCGCGGCTTTCCCGATCCATCTTGTTACAAAATGTCAAGATCGGCAGATCGCGCAGGCGGCAGACTTCAAACAGTTTGCGCGTTTGGCTTTCGACGCCCTTGGCACCATCAATCACCATAATCGCCGCATCCACAGCCGTCAGCGTACGATAGGTGTCTTCTGAGAAATCAGAGTGGCCAGGGGTATCCACCAAGTTAAAGCGATAGCCGTCATATTCAAACGACATCGCCGAGGCCGAGACGGAAATGCCCCGATCTTTTTCCAACTGCATAAAATCTGACCGCGTGCGCCGCGCCTCACCTTTGGCGCGCACCTGACCCGCCATCTGGATGGCACCACCAAACAGCAAAAACTTCTCTGTCAATGTCGTCTTGCCCGCATCAGGATGCGAGATGATGGCAAATGTCCGGCGCCGGGCAATTTCGGCAGACAAAGCGGGGCGGTTTGAAAGCGTGTTCATGGCATCGGCATATATCGCCCAGATGCGGCAATGAAAAGCGCGCGCGCGTTAATTCATCAACCCTTTGCCCAACACCCGGCCCCGGCCCAGACGCGCCAAAAGATTGGCGCCAGCTTCGATCCCAACATGTTGTTCTTGGGCCATATGGGCAAACTTTTCCCGCAGGTCAGCAGCAAGCGTATCGGGCAGCTGCGCCAATGTCTGCGGGGTCACCATCAAGCTTTCGATCGGCACCCCTTCGGCATAGATGATTTCATGCCGATCAAAGACCAATGAAAAATAATCAACGAACCCACCGGGGCGCACAAAAACTGTATGATCGTCAACCAAGTGCTTGGCCTGCACCAAAACCTCGGCGCCATCCAGCCCTTCAAGCCTTTGACGTTGATACAAAAAGACCCGCTGATGCTGTGAGACTATCAGGTCATCAACATTGCCAAGCGTGCCAGCCGTAATCACCACGGGGGCCATGCTGCCCTCCGCGCGCAGCGTGGCACGCCCCACCCATCGCAGGGGCTGTGGCCCATGATCACGGGTCAAAACCGGAACACCGGGGGCCAGGGCCTCAACCGGCGAGGGGCTGCCATCGGGCAGCAAAATCTGGGTGCCACGCGTGAAGGAAACACAGATCATCTGGGTCAGCGGCACATCCCCCGCCCCTGCACTGGCTTGGATCAATGTATACTCTAACCCCACCAGCATCGCCCCAAGCGGCATGGCAAAGACCGCCGCACGATCTTTTGCAAAGCGAAAAATCAGCACATCCAACATGCGGGCATCCGCCCCCATCAGGGTCAAGCGAGCCACCACGCAGATTTCATCACCCGGAGCCCCGATATCAGACCCAGACAAGATCCGCTGTACACGCTCAATCGCGTCAGATCCTGTGCGGGGCGGGGCCAAACGCAGCGTGGCTGCTTGGGCGCGGTGATCTAATTGGTACACATCCCCCGGACAGACCGCATCAATATCGCCGATAGCATCAAAAAGATTAGCCCCCGATTGCACCCTGATGCAATCAGCCGGAAAAACCTGACATGTAAATCCTAAAGATGTATGTGTTTCCATATCTGCAATATATGCGGTTATTTTAGGTGTTTCGTCAAGCAAACTTGCACCCAAGCTGCGGGTTTCACACAGACTGCGGCGATGGTATGAAGTTACGGTAAACAAAGGAGCATTTCATGGATCTGGGTCTGGCAGGAAAATCTGCATTGGTATGCGCGTCATCGCGCGGCTTGGGGCGGGGTGTGGCAATGGCGTTGGCCGAGGCCGGGGTAAACCTGACATTGAACGCGCGCACCCCCGGCCCGCTGGATGAAACCGCACAATTCTTGCGCAGCCGCTATAACGTGGCCATCACATCCGTTGCTGCCGACATCACAACCCAAGCGGGTCGAGCACAGGTTTTGGCAGCGGCGGGATCAGTGGATATCTTGGTCACCAACGCGGGCGGCCCCCCCCCAGGCCTCTGGAGCGACTGGTCACATGATGACTTTTTGCGCGCGCTTGAGGCCAATTTGCTAACCCCCATTGCCCTGATGCAGGCCTTGCTGCCTGCGATGATTGATCGTGGCTGGGGCCGAGTGATCAATATCACCAGCCAATCGGTCAAAGCACCGATTGCTCAGCTGGGGCTGTCAAACACCGCGCGCAGCGGACTGACAGGGTTTGTGGCGGGCACGGCGCGTCAGGTTGCCCCGTTTGGTGTAACCATCAACAATGTTTTGCCGGGCGCCCATGCCACCGACCGTATCACCCAACTTGACGCTGCCACCGCCAAAGCCGAGGGCGCATCAGCCGAAGCCGTGACGGCCCGGAAAATGGCCGCTATCCCTGCCGGACGATACGGTGACGCTGTTGATTTCGGCGCAATTTGCGCCTTTTTATGCTCGGATCAGGCCAAATTCATGGTGGGCCAGAACATTCTGGTCGACGGTGGGGCGATCAACGCCACCCTCTAGACGAAAACGCCTGTTGTGGGGCTGGGTTTAGACTGGCCCCACAAAAGCACCTGCAGATCATTGTAAAAATGGCATCGGATCCAGACTTTCGACCCCTTTGCGCAGCTCAAAATGCACAAACGCTGGGTTGCCTGCGCGCACTGATGCCATCGCTTGACCACGAGTGACCACATCACCCTTTTTCACCTTTATCGCGTCAACATTGGCATAGACGGTCACCATATTATCGGCGTGGCGCAACACCAGAATTGACACTTGTTCGGTGTCTTGCGTGATAAAGGTCACGGTGCCGTCAGCGGCGGCACGCACTGGCATTCCCGCTGTTGCAGCAATATCGATGCCTTCATTCTTACCCTTGGCGTAGGGGCGGATCACTTTGCCATCCGTTGGAAAAGCAAAGCGCGCAGCTGATGCCGCAGTCGTCTCAGTCGCCATGTTGGGTGAGGGTGGCGCAACCGGCTTGGGCACGGCCAGGGCAGCAGCAGGTTTTGCAGCAACGCTGGCAGCGGGCGCGGGGGCTTTGGCCGCAACCTGTGCGCGCGTAGGACGTTCAACGGGCAAGGGCAACGCAGCACTGGGCGGTGGCGGTGTCACACTGCCTTGACCAGGGGCGCTGGCCATTTCCAACACAGGCGTTGGCGCAGGCGCGTCGTCGGCGGCGGTTGGGATCAGCAGCACTTGCCCTTCGCGCACCACAAAATCAGATCCAAGCCCGTTCCAATCGGCCAAAGACCGGGCAGACACATTATAAAGCCGGGCGATGGTAAAGGCTGTTTCGCCGCGCAAGACCGTATGGCGCAGCGGTGCTTGCCCCAGTTGCGCGGATGCTGGCTTGGCCGACTGCAGCGGGCTGCTCAAAGCCCCCTGCCCCAACACAGCCCCCGTTTGCACAGGCGCGCCCGCGCCGGACGCGCTGTTGCGCGACAAAGCAGATGTCGCAATGCTGGCGATATCAACCGGGCCATTACCGCCAGCCACAACACCCTCAGGCAATAACAGCACCTCGCCTACACGCAGCTCTGTTTCAGGCTGCAGGCTATTTTGGCGGGCTAGATCGGCAACTGGCACGCCAACACGGGCCGCGACCGAGGCAATCGTGTCACCGCTGCGGGCCACCGCTACCTGATAACTGGGATAGGCAATCACGCCACGACCATCGGGTTCAGGCCGCGCCGATGTCACCTGCTGTGCCGCCGATGACGTATCAAGCCCACGCGCGCCACTGCGCAAATCAAAATCGGGCAAAGGGCCACAGCTGGCAACCGCCATCAGGCCAATCACGGCCACCAGTGGCCGTTTCAAAGGGCGGGTCAGTGCGGTGCTGCGACGCTCAAATATCATGTCTGTCCTCGGGTTTGGCAACCGATTGGCGGGGCACCGCAGGCTGCGCGATCATCTTTGGGCGGGTCATTCCTGGCCAAGCCCCTCAAGCAGCGGCACAAATCGCACCGCGCGAAGCTCTTCATATTCCAGACCTGAGCCGGTCTTAGTAACCTTGATCAGGCTTTGAACGGCATCAGACTGCCCCACCGGAACAACCATGATACCCCCCTCGCGCAGCTGCGCCAAGAGGGGACCGGGCGGATCTTCAGCCGCAGCGGTCACCAAAATACGATCAAAGGGCGCCTGTTCGGGCAAACCCCGACTGCCATCGGCGCAAAGCGCCGTGATATTGTGATAGCCTTCCAGATCAAACGTGCCTTGAGCGCTGCGCACCAGCTGACGATGACGATCAATCGTATAGACCCGGCGCGCCATTTGTGACAGCACCGCCGCCTGATAGCCTGAGCCAGTGCCAATTTCCAAAACCTTGTCGCGCGGCCGCACATCCAGCGCTTGCGTCATCAATGCCACGATAGAGGGCTGGCTGATCGTCTGGCCACAGGCAATTGGCAGCGGCATATCTTCATAGGCGCGCTCGGCAAAAATACCGCGCAAAAATTTGCCGCGATCCACCGCCTCCATCGCTTCAAGCACGCGGCCATCTGTCACCCCAGCGGACCGAAGCGCAAAGATAAACCGCATTTTCTGTTCGCCATCCCAGCTCATTCAAACTGCGCCCGCAAACCATCCAAAGCGTCATAGGCTGTCAGATCAGCGCGCAGCGGGGTGATTGAAATGAACCCATCCAGATTGGCCGCTGCATCGGTTCCGGGCGCGGTGGATAAATGCTGCGGGCCGCCCTTAATCCATAAAAATTTGCGGCCAGAGGGCGAGATATGCGGCACAATCCCAAAATTTGTGTCTTTGCGAAAGCCCTGCGCGGTAATCCGCGTGCCTTTTACATCCGCCGCAGCACAAGGGGGAAAGTTCACATTGTAAAACACCCGGTAATCCGCTTGATCCCACAGCCCCTTGTCCAATAGCGCCCGGATCGTGGCCACGCCATGCGTGCGGGCACATTCAAACGGATCGGCCAAGTCTTCCGTCTTTGGCCCCAAAAACTGCGACAATGCGATGGCAGGTAAGCCTTGCAGTGCAGCCTCCATCGCGCCACCGATTGTTCCGGAATACAGCACATTTTCTGCAGCGTTATTGCCCCGGTTCACCCCAGACAGCACCAAATCAGGCATCCCGCCCTGCAACACATCAAAAAGCGCAGCCAGCACGCAATCAGCTGGGCTACCCTCGGCCGCATAACGACGGGGTGCCAATTTGGCGATCATCATTGGATGGGTATAGCTGATGCAATGCCCCACCCCCGATTGCTCAAACGCGGGGGCAACCGTCCACACTTCGCCCTCTGGGCCAGCAAGTTCTAGGGCGATCTCGGTCAGGACCTCCAGACCGGGGGCATTGATACCATCATCATTCGTAATCAAAATTCGCATAAACCGCCCCCAGTGACTTTCTCCCTGATTAGAACAGCCATCCGTGGGCGTAAAGGCGCGATTGGGTTAATGGGCCTCTGCCCAATTTGCCCCCACGCCTGCATCCACCGTCAGCGGCACGCTGATATGGGCGGCAGGGGCGGCAGCTTGTTCCATCACACTGCGCACACGTGCAATCGTCTGATCAACCGCGTCTTCATCGACCTCAAAGATCAATTCATCATGCACCTGCAACAACATCCGCGCAGGTAAACCCGCAATGGCCGCAGGCATCCGGATCATGGCACGCCGGATCACATCGGCCGCGGTGCCCTGTATCGGCGCGTTGATCGCGGCACGCCGGGCAAAACCAGCGGTCGGGCCCTTGGCATTGATCTCTGGCGTGTGAATTTTGCGCCCAAAAAGCGTCTGCACAAAGCCGTTCGCACGGGCAAACGCGATCGTGTCATCCATATAGGCACGAATGCCGGGAAACCTTTCAAAATAGGTATCAATAAACTTCTGCGCCTGATCACGCGGAATGCGCAGATTGCGCGCCAGACCAAAGCCAGAAATGCCATAGATCACACCAAAGTTGATCGCCTTGGCCTGACGACGCACCGAAGGGTCCATGCCTTCGATCGGAACACCAAACATCTCAGAGGCAGTCATAGCGTGAATATCAAGCCCGTCGCGGAATGCCGATTTCAGCGCGGCAATATCGGCCACATGTGCCAAAATGCGCAATTCAATCTGCGAATAATCCAAACTTATCAGCCGCTTGCCCGGTGGGGCCACAAATGCTTCGCGGATGCGGCGGCCCTCATCGCTGCGAACAGGAATGTTTTGCAAATTTGGATCGGTTGAGGCCAAACGCCCCGTATTTGCCCCCGCAATAGAATAAGACGTATGCACCCGGCCAGTTTCGGGGTGAATATGGGTTTGTAACGCATCGGTATAGGTGGATTTCAGCTTGGACAATTGCCGCCAATCCAACACCCGCGCCGCCAAATCGCTACCCTCCGCCGCCAGGTCTTCCAGCACATCCGCCCCAGTGGCATAGGCCCCCGTTTTGCCTTTGACCCCGCCCGTAAGCCCCATCTTATCAAATAAGATCTCACCCAATTGCTTGGGACTGCCCACGTTAAATGGCGCACCCGCCAGGTCGTGAATATCGGCCTCAAGTCCGGCCATTTTCTGGGCAAACGCATTTGACATCCGCGACAGCGTATCGCGATCAACCAAAATACCCGCCATTTCCATCTGTGCCAAAACTGGCACCAAAGGGCGCTCCAGCGTTTCGTAGACCGTGGTGACCTGCGCCCGGTGCAACTGCGGTTTGAACAACTGCCACAGCCGCAGTGTGACATCAGCATCTTCAGCAGCATAAGGCACGGCATCGTCAATCGCAACCCGATCAAAAGTCTGCGCTGATTTACCACTGCCAAGCAAGGTCTTGATTGCAATGGGTTTATGGCCCAGATATTCTTGGGCCAGCGTATCCATTCCGTGACCATGCAGCCCAGCATGCATCGCATAAGACATCAACATCGTGTCATCAATCGGGGCAATGGCAATGCCGTTGCGCGCAAAAATCTTGGCATCATATTTCATATTTTGCCCGATTTTCAGAACTGCCGGATCTTGCAACACGGGCCGGAGCATAGCCAAAACCTGATCACGCGGCATTTGGCCGGGGCAAAGCGTGGCCCCACCAAAAAGATCATCGCCGCCCTGCAGGTGGCCAAGTGGAATATAGCACGCCTGCCCCGCCACCACGCACAGCGAAATTCCCACCAATTCGGCGCGCATTTCATCAAGGCTGGTGGTTTCAGTATCTACCGCCACATAGCCATGTTCGCGTATCCGGCCTATCCATCTCTCTAACGTGGCGGCATCGCGCACACAGCTGTAATCTGCCTGCGAAAAGTCTGGAAATTGCGGGGCCGCCCCCACATCAGACGCGCTGCGCGCAGCGGGCGCCACAAAAGGGGCGATCGGGCGTGGCGCAGGGGCTGACACGCCCAGCTTTCCCGCCAATCGGCTGGTCAGCGTGCGAAACTCCATATCATTCAAAAAGCCAAGCAGCACCTCGGGGTCTGGCGCGCGCACCTCTGTTTCTTCCAAACGCACGCCAACGGGCATGTGGCAGTCCAATTCAACCAACCGGCGCGACAGACGAATTTGATCAGCATGGGTCATCAAAACTTCACGACGTTTGGGCTGTTTGATTTCTGAGGCCCGCGCCAAAAGCGTTTCCAAATCACCGTATTCATTTATCAAAAGTGCCGCAGTCTTAACCCCTATTCCGGGTGCGCCGGGAATGTTGTCGACCGCGTCCCCGGCCAGTGACTGCACATCCACCACCCGCTCAGGGCCAACACCAAACTTTTCAAACACACCATCGCGGTCGATCACGCGGTTTTTCATGGCATCAAACATCACAATGCCATCCCCAACCAACTGCATCAGGTCTTTGTCAGAGGAAATGATGGTAACATCGCCCCCCGCATCACGCGCCTGACAGGCCAGCGTTGCGATGATGTCATCGGCCTCATAATCCTGCACCTCAATGCATGCGATGTTAAAGGCGCGTGTGGCATCGCGCGTTAACGGAAACTGCGGGCGCAGATCTTCGGGCAAATCAGGGCGGTTCGCTTTGTAAAGCGGATAGATATCGTTGCGAAAGGTCTTGGATGAAAAGTCAAAGATCACCGCCGCATGGGTCGGCGCATCTGGGCCGCTGTTGCCCTCTATGTAACGCGCCAGCATGTTGCAAAACCCAGCAACCGCCCCCACGGGCAAACCGTCTGACTTGCGCGTCAAAGGCGGCAGAGCGTGATAGGCGCGAAAGATAAAGGCCGATCCGTCAATCAGATGCAGATGGTGGCCCTTGCCAAATGTTGCGCCAGGTGCAGGGGTCATCATCATTCCTTTTGCCAGATCAGGGGCAGACGTTGGAAAATTTCAAAGGGGATAAGTTCAAAGGCACTGTTGAACCGCTTTTTTCTGGGCTTGGCCCGTCAAACCACCCTCAGATCAGGCTGCCCGATCCTCAGGGCCCTTCAGCACAAAACGTTTATCACAATAGCCGCATTCCACAAATTCTGTCTCTTCGGGAATGGTCAGCCAAACGCGCGGATGCCCCAAGGCACCACCGCCACCATCACAGGCGACACGGGTCTGGGTGACGATTTCAACTTCTGGAACGGGTTGGGTCATTTGGCAGCTCCGCGCAGATCATATTTTCATTGTTCATAAGCCACCAACCCCGACAGAGCAAGGCGGCTGGCGCATGGCCGCAGCCGCTTTGCCACTGAACAAGCCGGGGGCACACGGGGTTCCCCCTGCGCCCCCAGCCCATCAGTTATGATGTCAAATCATAGGCGCGTTCGCCATGCAGACTGATATCAAGCCCGGTCACTTCGGCCTCAGCGTCAACCCGCATACCCACCATCGCGCGGGTAATCCAAACCACAGCCACCGTGACCACAAAGGTAAATCCACCCACAATCGCCAAACCACCCAACTGCGCCGCCCAATTGCCATGCCCCAAAAGCGCAATCATCAGCGTGCCGAAAATGCCCCCCAAACCATGCACCGCAAAGACATCCAGCGTATCATCGATTTTAAAGCGATTGCGGACCAAATTCACCGCCTCTTGGCACAAAACACCGGCCACCGCACCAATCACAAGCGCCTCAAGCGGTCCAACAAACCCCGAGGCTGGCGTGATTGAGGCCAAACCCGCAATCGTACCCGTCACAATGCCAACCAGGCTGGCCTTGCCGTATTTTAGCCGTTCCCAAAGCGCCCAGCTGAGCGAGGCCGTTGCGGCAGAAATATGCGTCACCGTCAGCGCCATCGCCGCACCACCATCAGCCGCCAGTTGAGAACCACCATTAAAGCCAAACCAACCACACCAAAGCATAGCCGCCCCCAACATAACAAAACCCGGGTTGTGCGGCGGTTTGCCACGATCGCGGCGCGGCCCAACCATCACGGCGATAATCAGTGCCGCGATGCCAGCGGTTTCATGCACAACAATGCCACCCGCAAAATCGCGCACGCCCTGCTCGCCAAAGATGCCGCCATCGGCCAAAAAACCACCGCCCCAAATCCAATGCACCACCGGCGCATAGCAAAGCAGCATCCACAGTGTTGAAAAAACCAGCACAAACGAAAAATTCGTCCGCTCAACATAGGCACCCACGATCAGCGCCGGCGTGATAATGGCAAACGTCATTTGAAAGGCAAAAAACAAAATTTCCGGCAAAGTACCCACCAGAGTATCCGCAGTGATACCAACCAAAAACGCCTTGTCAAACCCGCCCCAAAGCCCAGTCTGGCCGCCGCCAAACGCAATGGAATAACCCAGCGCCAACCACGCCACACTCATGACACAGGCAATCGCATAACAATGCATGAACACACTCAGCACATTGCGCGCGCGCACCAATCCACCGTAGAAAAGCGCAAGCCCTGGCAATGTCATAAACAACACAAGCGCCGTCGCCACGATGATCCAAGCCGTATCCGCTGCCACCATTTTTCCGTCCCCCTAAAAGCCTGCCGTGCAGCAACCGCACATGCCACGCCGGGAAAAGAGGCAGCAGATATCTAAAGGGCTAAAATATTAGGCATTTCTATAAAAGCTTATTTTTTGTGCTTTATTGCTATCAAAAGCCCGAAAATCAGACAAAATTAAAATCACTGATTCAGCGCAGAAAAGCGTATTTAAGAAGACAATCGCGCCGCTCTGCCGCCGCGCCGTTTGGCCAACTTTGGTGCCCGCGATGGCAGCTCGTCCATCACAGCCGCACGGGCCTCAGATGTCAGGCGCGACCACGCGCCAATTTCATCAATTGTGCGATAGCAGCCAACACACAGCCTGGCCTCTGGGTGAATCACGCAAATTTTGATGCAAGGGCTTTCAATTTCATCACGCGCCCAAATTTGATCACTCATTCCCAGCCTCATCTTTGTCTTGATCACGGATGAGCTGACGCCGAATAAACGCCATCCGATCAAGCGCACCTTGCAAGATATAGCCTGCAGCCACGTGATCAATCACCTCTTTACGACGCTTGCGGGAAGTATCCGCCTCAAGCAGCGCACGCTCCGCTGCAACGGTTGACAGACGCTCATCCCAAAACCCAATGGGCAAATCTGTCAGCCGCGACAGGTTACGGGCAAACGCCCGGGTCGATTGGCAGCGCGGCCCCTCTGACCCATCCATGTTAAAGGGCAACCCCAAAATAATGCCCCCAAGCCTGCGTCCCTGGGCAATTTCTAAAACCCGCGCAGCATCAAGCGTGAATTTCACGCGCCGAATGGTTTCCAGCGGGCTTGCGACCGACAAATAGCTGTCAGACACCGCCACTCCAACCGTTTTTTCGCCCAAATCAAGCGCCGCCACCGCCTGCATCGGGGCAAGGCTGGCGGCAAATGCCTCAATCGTTTCATAAACACTCAAGGTGCAACCCCAACAGCACGTGCCGCCGCCCGGATCTGCTCTAAATCAGCTGTCCCAGCAAACTGTGCCTGCGCATCATTCCAGGCCATCACGGCCGAGTCGCGGTCGTTGAGCATTGCATAAGACCGGATCAGCCGGGCCCATTCTTCGGGCGTGCCCCCTTCGGTGGTCAACCGCTCAGACAGGCCCACCACCATTGTCGCAATCATTGCTTGGCGGTCCTCAGTGCTCATCTGCTGCGCAGCCGCAACATCTGCCGCTGTTGGGCCCGCCAATTGTGGTGCAAACTCAGGCTCGGGCAGAGTAAATTTCACCCCCGCTCGTTGGGCAACGTCCGGCAAATCTGAACGCAAGGGGTCCATCCACGGCGCATCCGCGGGGCTATCTTGCAACAAATCACG
>ERZ888423.2758-NODE-2758-length-12583-cov-12.761255_pt1 | contig 12583 bp, 11 predicted proteins | sample MGYA00520523_ERZ888423 | MGnify/ENA primary metagenome ERZ888423 (study PRJEB32303, sample SAMEA104408611) | aquatic metagenome | biome: Brackish water; feature: Pelagic; material: water | place: Baltic Sea | collected 2014-06-08T10:24:00 | depth 30,27 m ...
GAGATCAGCGATATTGGCATCAGCCAACTCGTCGATCCGTGCTGCGAACATGTGATTGATGATAGCATAAGCAATCGAACACATCTTCGGCCGCGATGCTTGCAAAAGAATAACCCAGCGGTCGACGTCAGCAGGTCACACGGCATCGCAGACCAGGCGTTACACCGTCGCTTCGACCGAGCTCACGACCCGCCCACACGACACGCCGTGCGCTGCACAGACCCGCATCCAGGCGGGCCTGTGGTGCACCTGCTGCCACAGAAATCTCGAAGAAAAGCTGGGAATCTGGTGCAGCGCGCCCCTCGCGACACGTCCCATCACCGGCCGACGGGCCGGTTGGTCATTCGCTACGACTCGGTCAGAGCGAAATCGACACCGCGACAGCAACCGGGGCAGCGACGGCGTCGGACGCCTGCTTGGCGTGGTAGCTGCTGCGGGTCAGCGGGCTGGCTTCGACATGGCCAATGCCGAACGATTCGCCGATCTGCTTCCAGCGGTCAAACTCAGCCGGGTCGGCGTAGCGGGCGATCGGTAGGTGGTTCGACGTCGGCCGGAGATACTGACCAATGGTGACGATGTCGACGCCCAGGTTGGCAACGTCAGCGAGCAGGCCAACGATCTCGTCATCGGTCTCACCGAGGCCTGCCATGAACCCGGTCTTGGTGATCAGGCCAGCCTTCTTCGCCCGAGCAAGCACGCTGAGCGAACGGGCGTAGCTGGCAGACGGCCGAACAGCGCGCTGGAGCCGGGCGACAGTTTCGACGTTGTGGTTCATCACGTCGGGGCGCGACGCAAACAGCAGCTCAAGCGACGCTTCGTCACCCTTTGCGTCAGAGATCAACGTTTCGATGTTCGCTGACGGGCGGCGGAGCCGAATTGCTTCGACGCACGCCGCGACGTGAGCCATGCCGCCGTCTGCAAGGTCGTCGCGGGCAACCATTGTGAGTACCGCATGATCGAGCGCCATCCGGTCGATTGCCTCAGCAACACGTGCAGGCTCATCGTCGGCGGGCAGCAGTGGCTGACGCGTATCGACCAGACAGAAGCCGCAGGCACGAGTACACCGCTCACCCAGCACCATGAAGGTTGCCGTGCCATCGGACCAGCAGTCAGACAGGTTTGGGCAGCCGGCGTCTTCGCACACCGTGACAAGGTCGAGCGAACGAATCGTCTTTTTCAGTTCCAGCACTTCGGGGCCGAGGTTGACCTTCGGGCGCAACCAGTCGGGCTTACGCGTCTCGATCGACAGCCCTGCGGCGACATCGACACCGGCAGCTTCGAGGCGACCGGTGGCGCGTGCTGATACGAGTTTCACCTGGTCACCGGGACCCTCACCACGTGAGAACGCAGTGAGGTCACGCCCGTCAGCAGCGTGCTTCCACGCAACGTCTTGACGTTCGACTACCCCACGGCCCGCATCACCAGGAGCGGCATCAGCAGCAGCCCAGCGATCACCAGCCAAGCGGGCAACAATGTCAACGACGTCGGCCATCGATACGTCGACACCCTCTTCGGCCAGCGAGGTGACCGGCTTGTCGCCGATCCCGCACGGCACAATGTGCTCGCGCATGTAGGTCAGGTCAGTCGTGACGTTGAGGGCAAAACCGTGCATGGTCCGCCCTTTCTTCAACCGCACGCCGATCGCGCAGATCTTGCGTTCGCTCGTCGTGCCTGCGTCGAGCCAGACGCCCGCGTAGCCATCGAGCCGACTCGCGTTCGCCACGCCGAGTTCGGTCAGCACGTCGATAATCAGACCTTCGACACCACACACATGACCCGTTGCCCCAAGCGAGTTATCGACGTTCAGGATCGGGTAACCAACGAGTTGGCCGGGACCGTGATACGTGATGTCACCACCGCGTTTGGCCGCAATCAGCTCGGCACCGACAGCAGCGGGCTCACACTTCAGGTTGGTCGTGAGGTCGGTTGTTCGCCCGTAGGTAAAAACGTGCGGATGCTCCAAGAGCAGCAAATGTTGATCTGTGCCGTGTTCGAACAGCGACGTCTGGACCGCGAGCGCTTCGCGGTAAGGCACGCTGCCCAACCATCGGACTCGCAGCGGAGCAGTTTCAGTTGGGGTCTGACCCCAACTGAAACGGTCGTCTCTCACAATTCGGTCGACCAGTCCTTGGTCTCGAGGATCTCCTTGACCCGCTTCAAGAAGCCCGCAGCGTAGGCGCCGTCGAATGCACGGTGATCCCAGCTCATTGCCAGATTGCCGACCGGGTGGATGGCAATTGCCTCGCCGCCATCGGGACCCTTGGTGACGACCGGCTTGCGGACGATTGCATCCGTCGAGATGATGCCAACCTGCGGCTGGTTGATAATTGGCATGGTGAGCACTGAACCGGCCGAGCCATTGTTCGACAGCGTGAAGGTGCCGCCAGAGATTTCGTCAGGGCTGAGCTTGCGGTCGCGGGCCCGGTTGGCGAGATCATAGATTTCGGTGGCGATTGCGCCGAGGCGCTTGGTCTCGGCGTCACGGAGCACCGGTGCGAGCAGACCCTCGTAATCCAGGTCGACCGCGATACCGAGATCGATGTAGTTGTGGATGATCAACTCGTTGTCACCGACGCTTGCGTTGAGGTGCGGGAACTCACGCAGGCCGTCGATGACTGCGCGTGAGATGAACGGGAGGTACGTGAGGCTGAAGCCGTGCTGTGCTTTCCAGCTGTCCTTGACCGCATTGCGGGTGATGTCGACGCTGGCGAAGTCGACTTCGACGACGCTGAAGGCGTGCGGGCTGACCGCCTTGCTCATAATCATGTGATCGCCAGTGAGCTGACGGATCTTGGAGAGCCGGATCGATGTGTCGCGGGCGCCTACATCGGCTGTGGGAACCGAGATTGGCGCAGCGGCCGGAGCTGGTGCCGGAGCTGGAGCAGCGGCTGCCGCTGGCGCAGCGGCCGGGGCTGCCTTGCCGCCGCCGGCATCGATGTGATCGAGCACGTCGTCGCGGGTGATCCGGCCGCCAGGGCCGGTGCCGGGAATCGAGTCGGGATTGAGACTGTTCTCGTTCACCAGACGGCGCACGACCGGCGAGAGCAGACGATTGTCGCCAGCCTGTGCCGTCGTTGACTGAGCGGGTGCTGCCATCGGCGCTGGAGCGGGTGCTGCCATCGGCGCTGGAGCGGGTGCGGGTGCGGGAGCCGGCTCAGGTGCGGGTGCGGGAGCCGGCTCGGCGGCGGGTGCAGCCGGAGCAGCGTCGCCACCGTCGCCGACGACGGCGATCACGGTGCCGACGTCGACAGTCTCACCCTCCTCGACGCGGATTTCCATGAGCGTGCCGGAGACCGGCGACGGCACCTCGGTGTCAACCTTGTCGGTCGACACTTCGAACAACGGCTCGTCTTCAGCGACTTCGTCACCGACCTTCTTAAACCACTGAGTGATGGTGCCCTCGGTAACCGTTTCGCCGAGCTGGGGAAGAATGACGTCTGCCATGGTGAGTCCTTATTGAAATGCGAGTGTGTTGCGAGTGAAATGACTGAAGAGGCGGGGGTCAGCCGCTGAAACTGCGGCCAGTGAGCGAGAGCACTGTTTCGCCGAACAGTTCGGAGAGGCTGGGGTGCGGCTGGATGAACTCGGCGATCTCGTCGACCGTTGCTTCCCAGTTCACGGCGAGGTAGCCGCCTGACAGTTGCTCGGTGGCCCACGGCCCAACCATGTGCACCCCGAGCACTTGACCCGCTGTGCCGTCGGCGTTCTTCTTGGCAATGACCTTGACGATGCCTTCGGTCTCACCGAGGATTTGCGCCCGGCTGTTGAACTTGAAGGGGTGCTTGCCGACGACCACGTCGTAGCCGGCATCTTTGGCCTGCTGCTCGTCGGGGCCCGCCCATGCGACTTCTGGGTGGCAGTAGATCGCCCACGGAACCCGGTCGTAGCGGATCGGCATGGGGCTCTCACCGAGGAGGTGCTTAATGGTGAGAATCGCCTCGGCGTAGCCGACGTGCGCGAGCTGCGGCGTGTTGATCAAGTCGCCAATTGCGTACACGCCCGGTTCGCCGGTTTCGCAGTACTCGTTGACCTGCACAAAGCCACGCTCGTCGACGACGACTGCGGTGCCGTCAAGACCGAGATGGTCAGCGAGCGGCCGACGACCGACCGACACCACGACAACATCAACCTCGACCGAATCGCTTTCACCGTCTTTCGGGCCAAAGGTGACGGTGGTGCCACCAGAACCGTTCGGCTGATGGCCGGTGACCTTGATGCCTGTCTTCAATGCGATCTTCTTGTTCTTGAACGACCGCTCGACGACCTTGGCAACGTCTTTATCGAGGCCGGGAAGGATCTTTGGTGCTCCTTCGAGAATGGTGACCTCGGAGCCGAGGTCGGCAAAAGTCGATGCGAACTCGCAACCAATGGCGCCGCCACCGATCACTGCGACCCGGTTGGGCACATAATCGAGATCGAGTACCTCGTCGCTGGTCATGATCGGGCCACCCCGATCGAAGCCCGGAATGGTGCGCGGTACCGAGCCCGTGGCGAGGATCACGGAATCGCCGGTGATGATTGCCTTTGAGCCGTCTTTCATGGCAACGCCGACTGTGCGGCCGGGGCCGAGGGAGCCGATGCCATTGAAGACCTCAACCTTGCGACCCTTACACATTGCAGCGATGCCGCCGACGAGCCCGTCAACAATGCCCTGCTTACGCGCTTGCGTCCGAGCGAAGTCGACCGTGGACTTCTTACCTTCTTCATGGCCGGGCGGGTTGATCCCGAACTCGGCTGCATGGTCGACATGACGCTTGACTGCAGCGGTCTCAAGGAACGCCTTGGCAGGAATACAGCCTCGGTTCAGGCAGGTGCCGCCAAGGGCATCCATCTCGACGAGGGCGACATTCAGCCCCGCCGATGCTCCGTAGAGGGCAGCCGAGTATCCACCCGGACCGCCACCGATTACTACGACGTCAAATTGATCGCTCACGACGTTTACGGTAGCGCTCTCGCAGCGTTCTGTCCGGTAAAGCCGGTGGTCAGAGCAACAGGTTCACCAAATCGTTCCGAAAGTCGTTCCGAAATGCGACGCTCAGGCCCGCCGCTCAGCCCAGACGCCAGGTGGCTTGTTCTTCGCCGCGCCGCAGCACAAGGACGCGGCTCGTCCCCTCGCTGGCGCTGATGTCGAACTCGATTGTGCACGCCTGGACGGCAACGCTGATTGAGTCGCACCGGCCGTCGGCCTGTGCTGCGATTGGATTGAGCCGTTGATCACCCGTGACCAATCGAAAACTGACGATGCCATCGTTGTCGTCGACGCCGCCGATCTCGACCGACACCACGAGCCGCTCGCCGGTAACGGCAGCAGAGACGACGGTGACGTCGACATCGCCGATCGTTGTGGCCGACCCCAGGCTCGTTGCTTCCGTCGTCGACTCCTGGTTGGAGAGCTGCAACAGCAGCGCTCCACCGGCGAGCAGAATCATCAGTGCGGTACCCACCGACAGGAGGAGCAGTGTGCGCGTCTTCATCGAAGTCCAGGCTACGTGCGCTCGCCGCTGTCTGGAAGTGCCACTTGACAACGAAACCTCCCAGAAACTCAGCCCCTGGTCAGGCAACCTCAAGCGGATCACTATTACTGTGCACCGGATGAGAGGCTCTCGATTTCTTGCAGCGCTGGCAGTAGGCAGCCTGCTGATCGCTGCATGTAGCGGCGGGTCAAGCAATGACGGCACCGCAGCCAAGGCAGAGCCCGCAACCGACGTTCCCGTCACCGAAATACCGCCAACCGAGCCCGCCGCTGGCGATGTTGTGACCGCGCCTGCTTCACTGCAGTTCACCGCTCCGCTGGTCGGCGGCGGCGAGATTGATGCTGCGACGTTGGCTGGCAAGCCGACGCTGTTCTGGTTCTGGGCGCCCACTTGAAGCAGCTGTCATCGTGAAGCTCCCTCGGTCGAGGCAGCAGCAAAGAAATTCGCTGGCGAAGTCAACTTCGTCGGTGTTGCATGGACCGGCGATGACGACGATTTCCAGGGATTCATTGACAAGCACAGCCTGACGTTCCCGCAGATCAGCGACAACGCGGGCATCGTGTTCGACCGATTCGGCGTCGCGTTCCAACCGGCGATATCAATCGTCAAAGCCGACGGCTCAATCGAGTCGATCGCCGGCGCCGTGAGCGACGACCTGCTTCATCAGATCATCTCCGAAGCCTGACCGTTTTCTCTTCCTGGAAGCCTGGCCCTCGAAGGCAACGGGTGGTGGAGATTTGCCGTGCACTAACCGGGTAGCAACCGGGCAATGAGGGCACGGTGACGCGGCCCGCGTTGGCCAGCCGTAACCTTCATGTTATGCGCGTTGCCATCACCGGTTCCTCAGGTCTCGTCGGTTCGGCCCTGATCAGTCACTTCGATTCGCTCGGCCACACATCTGTGCCCGTAGTCCGGCGGGCCGCCAAGGCGGGCGAAATCACCTGGTCACCGAGCGACGGGACACTCGACCCAGGCGACCTTGAGGGGATCGACGCAGTCGTCCACCTCGCAGGCGCCGGAATCGGCGATAAGCGGTGGTCCGACGACTACAAGAAGGTGCTCATCGACAGCCGCCTCGACGGCACGGCACTGCTGGCAACTGCCATCGCTGCATGTTCCGACGGCCCAAAGGTGCTGCTGTCCGGCTCGGCAATTGGCTACTACGGCGCCCGTGGCGACGAACAGCTCGACGAATCGTCGACGCCCGGCACCGGTTTCCTCGCCCAGCTCTGCATCGACTGGGAAGAGGCTGCCGCTCCCGCAGCAGCCGCCGGAGTCCGAGTCACCCTTCTCCGGACGGGCATCGTGCTCTCCGCCGACGGTGGCGCGCTCAAGAAGCAACTCCCCCTCTTCAAGATCGGTGCGGGCGGCACCATTGGCTCGGGCGCCCAGTGGCAAAGCTGGATCTCGATCGACGATGAGGTTGCAGCAATCGCCCACCTCCTCACGGCCGACATCGAGGGGCCTGTCAACCTGACAGCACCCAACCCGGTAACCCAAGCGACCTTCGCCAACACGCTCGGCAAGGTGCTCAATCGGCCGACGTTCCTCCCGATCCCGAAATTCGGCCCAAAGCTGATCCTTGGTGGCGAGCTTGCCGAGAACCTGCTGTTCACCGGGCAGCGAGTCAGCCCGACCGTGATGCTCGGCGACGACACGTTCACGTTCCGTCACGCCGAACTCGAACCTGCGCTGCGCGCCATCCTCGGTAAGTGACCGTCGCGGTTGTCGGTGCTGGCCTCGCTGGCTTGGCGTGCGCGACAGCGCTCCACAAAGCGGGCATCGAGGTCGACGTCTACGAGGCCAGTGATGGCGTTGGTGGACGCGTCCGGACCGACCTCGTCGACGGCTTCATCCTCGACCGTGGATTCCAGGTCACCCTGACCGCCTATCCCGAGATGCAACGGCAGCTCGATATGGACGCCCTCGATCTGCAGGCGTTCGATCCGGGCGCATTGGTCTGGCGTCACGGCAAGGGGTCAGTCGTGTCCGACCCGTTCCGGATGCCCACCTCCTTGTTGGGCACGGTCACCGCGCCGATTGGTTCGCTGTTTGACAAGGCCCGCATTGGACTGCTCCGTCGCCGGGTCCGCAGCGTCCACCCGGCACAGTTGCTCCGTGGCGACGACATCAGCACCGGCGATGCACTCCGCGAGGCCGGTTTCAGTGACAAGATCATCGAGCGGTTCTTCCGGCCTTTGGTTGGCGGCATCCAGCTCGATCCGGACCTGAACGACAGCCGTCGCATGTTCGACATCATCTTCCGCATGCTCGCGGACGGCGACTCTGCGGTCCCGGCGGCCGGCATGCAGGCCATTCCCGACCAACTGGCAGCACAGCTCCCTGATGGGTCAATCCACCTTGATCAGCGGGTATCCGCCACCACAGCGACAAGCATCACGATCGATGGCAGCACGCAGGTGCACGATGCCGTCGTCGTCGCAGCCGAGGGCCCGGCCGCGGCACAACTACTCGGTCTGGCAACGGTGGCCTCGAAGTCTGTTGGTTGCGTCTACTTCGCAGCCGATACTCCGCCGACCAATAAGAAGCTGGTCGTCCTCGACGGCACCGGGGTTGGCCCAGTCCTCAACGTCGCGGTGATGAGCAACGTCGCACCCACCTATGCGCCGCCAGGCCGGCACCTCATCGCCGCTGCAATTCCTGGCGCATTTCCTGAAGGCGATCTTGCCGACGCCGCTCGACGTCAGTTGCGCGGCTGGTGGGGTGACGCTGTCGACACGTGGGATCATCTCGCCACGTACCGGATCGCTCATGGCCAGCCCGGCCAGCAGACGCCGTTCAGCCCGAAGCAGGCAGTCGATCTCGCCGACGGCCGGTTCGTGTGCGGCGACCATCGTGATACGGCCTCGAGCCAGGGTGCGCTGTACTCCGGCAGGCGCTGTGCCGACGCTGTAGCCCAGCAGCTCAGCCGACTGTGATGCCAACCGTGATGCCGACTGTGACCATTCAGAACTAAGATGACCAGCGTGGACACGACGACGGATGTCAACTGGTTGAACCCCGCCGAAGCTGGTGCATGGCGCTCATATATCGAGGTCCAGTCCGATCTGGTCAACGTCATCGAGCGTGATCTCGGCGAGCACGGCCTCACCCTTGGCGACTATCAGGTGCTGGTGTACCTGTCCGAAGCGCACGACAGCGCGATGCGGATGTGCGACCTCGCCGACGTGCTCCAACTCTCACCAAGCGGCCTGACCCGACGGCTCGATGGCCTGGTTGCCGGTGGTTTTGTCAAGCGCGAAGGGTCAGCTGCTGACCGCCGGGTGATGATGGGTGTTCTCACCGGCACCGGCCGCGAACTCCTCGAGCGAACTGCGCCGCACCATGTCGAAAGTGTTCGCCGCCGGATCTTCGACCACCTCGACGAGAGCCAAGTCGCTGCGCTGCAGTCGATTTTCGACGCCGTCGCAGCTGGGCTCGCCGCCGACGCCGACGCCAGCGCCTGACCACCGGCCAGCGCGATCTGTCGCAATGGCCAGCTCGAACCGGGTCGAACCAGGCCGTAGTCTGTCGAACATGATTGAACTCCCGAGCGGGTTCTCCGCGTACGTTGCGAATATCGGCATCAAAGACAACACCGATGACCTCGTTGTCATCGCAGCCGACGCTGCGGTTTCCACCGCTGCCGTGTTCACGACCAGCCGCTTCGCCGGGCCGAGCGTCACGTTGAGCCGCGAGCACGTTGCGAACCACAGCGCTCGAGCCGTCGTGGTGATCTCCAAAAACGCCAACGTCGCCACCGGGCCTGACGGCATCGCCGACGCCAGCGAAGTCGCGACGACAGTCGCCGCCAGGCTCGGCTGTGACCCCACCGACATCGTCGTCACCTCGACCGGCGTGATCGGCCGCCGCTATCCAATGGAGCGCGTCCGCGCCGGCTTGCAAGCCATTCCCAAGACGCTCCCCCGCCGCGATGCCAACGGTCCTGCACGCGCGATGATGACCACCGACACGGTCGTCAAACTGGCCGAGGCCACACTGCCCGGCGGCGCACGAATCGTCGGCATGGCCAAGGGCGTCGGCATGATCGAGCCGAACATGGCCACGCACATCTCACTGCTCTTCACCGACGCCGCCATCGATGCTGACGAACTCGACGCCACGTTCCGACGCGTCGTTGACCGAACCTTCAACTGCGTCAGCATCGATACCGACACCTCGACCAGCGACTCTTCGATCGTGATGGCCTCCGGCGCCGCCGGACCCGTCGATGCCGCGCAGTTCGAAGCTGCGCTCTACGCAGTGGCTATCGACCTCACCAAGCAGATCGCCCGTGATGGCGAAGGCGCGAAGTCGTTGATCGAAGTACACGTCGGCGGGGCGATCAACCCGGCCCAGGCCAAGCGCGTCGCGAAGGCGATTGTCAACTCGCCCCTGGTCAAGACAGCCGTCCACGGCGGCGATCCAAACTGGGGCCGCGTCGCAATGGCAATCGGTAAGTGCAGCGACCATACCGACGACCAGTCGATCGATCAGACCGCAGTCACGATCCGTTTCGGCACCGACGAGGTCTATCCCCGCCTGCTCGATGAAGCCGCCCTCGCTGCGTTGTCGGGCTACATGTCGGGCACCGACGTACTGATCCACGTCAGCCTCGGGCTCGGCGAAAGCGAGTCAACGGTGTGGGGCTGCGACCTCTCCGACACCTACGTCCGCTTCAATGCCGACTACACCACCTGAGCTAAAACACCACCCGGCCTGTAACACCACCCGGCCAGGCGAAACCTGCCTGAACGTCAGGAAACGGTAACGACGCCGTAAAAGGCGACGTGGTCTCTGATTTCGGCTGCTTTTTCCTTTGGCGCAGGGTAGTACCAGGCCGCATTCGACTTCGTTTCGCCGTCGACGGTGATGTCGTAGTAGCTCGAATCACCCTTCCACGGGCAGTGCGTCGAATGATCGGTCGGCGTGAAGAATTCGAGATTCACCGACTCGAGCGGGAAGTAGTGATTCCCCTCGACGATCACGGTCGCGTCTGACTCAGCAAGAACAGTTCCATTCAGTACAGCTTTCATAGAGAGCACAACTCCGCATCGACACAAAGTGTTCCCAGGAACGCAAACGGCCGAGCCCCATCCCCCAAAAAGGAAGAGGCCCGGCCGCAGCAAATTCAGATTTTTAGCGTGTCACTTTGGGGGCATACGGATACCACCGTCGACACGGATCGTTTCGGCGTTCATGTAGCTGTTGGTGATGCACTCGATGACCATCGATGCAAGCTGCTCCGGATCGCCGAGGCGCTTCGGGAACAGAACGCCCTTCTGCAGGTTCTCCTTGAATGCTTCGCTGCCCTCGCCCTCACCGTAGATCGGCGTGTCAATGAGCCCTGGTGCAACCGTGTTGATGCGGATACCCGATGCGGAGAGGTCGCGAGCGATCGGCAGGGTCATACCAACAACGCCACCCTTCGATGCCGAGTAGCTGGCCTGGCCAATTTGCCCGTCGAATGCTGCAACCGATGCGATGTTGACGATGGCGCCGCGCTCGCCATGTTCCATTGGCTCGGTGATGCTCATGGCGGTGGCGGCGATGCGGATGGCATCGAACGAGCCGATCAGGTTGATTGCGATGACCTTTTTAAAGGCGTCGAGGTTGGCAGCAGAATCAAGGGTGCCGTCACGGCCGATCGTGCGCTGCGCCCAGCCGATACCCGCCGAGTTGACCAGCACGCGGACCGGGCCCATCGACTTGGCCATCTCGACCGCCTCAATGATCTGATCGGTATTGGTGACATCGACCTTGGCGAAGGCACCACCGATCTCATCAGCTAGCGCATTGCCAGCCTCTTCGTTCAGGTCGGCAATGACGACCTTGGCGCCACGGGCGGCCAGCATGCGGGCCGAGGCGGCACCAATGCCTGACGCTCCACCAGTAACGATTGCACTTGCTCCAGAAATATCCATACCCGCAAACTATTCGGGCAACTCACCGAGCGGACAATCGGGCGACCGGGTCAATCAGACCGGGAGGGGGCCGACCCCAAAACGAGTGTCAACAAACCGTTTGGGAACCGCACCGGTGAACCCGCCCCTGCCGGACGTCGGGCCGGTCAACCAGCCCGAGATGTCAACAATGATGTCGGCGGGGCTGAGCGAGTAGATGCAAATCGACCCATCGGGACCAATGGGAGCAATGACGCCGTTGCCTCGGGTGTCTCCTGACAGATACACAAGGTTCGCTGCGAGCGGCACATCGCCGGCGCAGGGCCAAACGGTGACGAAACCAGCATCGTCAGGATCGGCCACGACGACGTTGACAACTGCCGCAGTTGCCGTGGCCGGGACCGTCGTGGCCACGCCAGCAATGGTGACAGCAGCGCCGTGCACAGGGACCGTGAGCTGCGAAGACGCGGTCACTTGGCGGCCCGACCTGGTGTCAACCAGTCGGCTCGGCGTGACCGCAGTGAACGGTGCGGTGGACTGATCAGGAACCACCCAGCCCTGAACGTCGACGACGACATCGGTGCTCGTGAGTGAGTAAATACAAACTTGGCCGTCTCGGTCAACACCGGCAAAGACGCCGTTGCTGACCGTTGCACCTTTGTCGTAGTTGACGCTCGCAGCCAGCGGAAACGGCTCGTCGCACGGCCAGACCGTCAAGAATCCGGGCCCGCCCGGGCCGGTCGCTGTCACGTTCAAGCTCACGGCAACCACATCAGATGGCGCCGTGACCGACGTGCCGTCGGGGCGCGTGGCGGTCATGCCTGCCACATCGATGACAATGGGGCTGTTCTCAGCCACCCTGCGGGGCCATCCAAGGCCCCGCCGCGTATCGACGACGCGCTTCGGCGTCACGCCGACGACGCCGGTTCCTGCAGCCACCGCACCCGCTTCGGCAGTGAACCAACCGCTCACGTCGACGATCACATCGGTCGTGACGAGCGAGTACAGGCAGATAGTGCCGTCATCGCCGATGGGGGCGAGCACGTTGTTGGCAATTATCTGGCCACCGCCGTAGTTGAGGTTCGAGGTCTCGGGCCGATTCGACCCACACGGCCAGACGGTCACGAAGCCAGGTCCAGACGGCTGGAAGGCGGTGATGTTCAACGCAACCAATGTCGCCGAGTTCGGCACGGTCACCTGATTGCC
>ERZ888423.2759-NODE-2759-length-12576-cov-6.277454_pt1 | contig 12576 bp, 8 predicted proteins | sample MGYA00520523_ERZ888423 | MGnify/ENA primary metagenome ERZ888423 (study PRJEB32303, sample SAMEA104408611) | aquatic metagenome | biome: Brackish water; feature: Pelagic; material: water | place: Baltic Sea | collected 2014-06-08T10:24:00 | depth 30,27 m ...
CTCCGAGTTAATCTACTGTGCGGCGGGCGAAGTCTTGAGCATGCAATTTCGTGTGGCATGTACGAGTTCATGCGGGAATCTATAAAGCAAAATGATGCTCAAAAGGTCACAGTCTGCAATGTCTTTTTTATCGATCGACAAGGCAGACTCTTACACTTCGAGATTGGTGACAGTTCACTGCCAACCTTAGACGAGATCCGTCAACGTGGCAAAGCTTTCAAGCTAGAGAAGCTTACTGAGCTACTCGCTGCGTCAGATGCTTTTACATTCTCTCTCCTACAGGGGCAAGATGGCGAAGACGGGACAATTCAAGGCGTAGCCAAATTTTTTCGACTACCGTGTAATCTTTCATCACCCGGTGTGGTGGGGCTCGCCTTTGACAAACATAAACAAACGCTAATTGCTGAGGCCATGTGTGTAGATCTTCTGCAACCGATGCACGGCGTATGCATCGATGCATTGCAATGGCACAAGCAACGCGCTGATCTGCAACCTATGCTTGGTCGCCCGTGTGTACTGAAGCCCAATATGGCTGGTAGCTCCTATGGCGTGCAAATGTGTGATGCGCTAACAGAGTCAGTCATCGCAGAATATGCCAAGGCTGTCAGTGGGTACGATGACTTGTTTGTGGTGCAACCCTACATCGAAGGGCGCGAGGTGACTGTAGGCGTGCTTTGGTCAGCTGAAGCAGATGAATTTGTTGAGCTTCCCGTCATCGAGATTTCAACAACTAGCAAGTTGTTTGACTTTGCACAAAAATGGTCATCAGGTGCGCTAAAGTTATCGTTTGTAAACCCTTTAGATGGCGCCTGTTTGAAGGCGGAAAAGGCCAGTCGCCGGCTGTTTCGATCTCTCGGGATGCTGACATACGCCCGATTTGATTATCGCATTGACAATGATGGACGTGTTTTTTTCCTTGAGGTAAATACTAGTCCGGGCTTGATGGAGAGTAGCCTTTTTTCAAAAATGTTGCACGCAAACAAGCTATCTGTGGTCGACTTAATACTACTATCTTATGACGCCTATCGTTGGCAAGAAAGTCGAGAAGAAAAGAAGCGTTCCACCATTGCAACCCTAAGAGGTGCAGGTCACCAACAACACATGACTGATTAAATCTAGTTACAGGTGTCGCTAAACCAAGCCATATTAGTGGCATGTTGTAGCGAATGCTCATCGCTGATTTTAAGTTTTTTTACAACAGTTATCCTCTTGAACCTCTAACAAACCAGATAGATAACAATGCTCAAAGTTATCGGGCACCACACTCAACTAAAACATATGGTTAATCATGAAAAAAATCATTACGTTATTTAGCCTCTTACTACTATTGCTGACATCGACCGCTGCACGATCACTGACATCGACCGCTGATCAGCAGCTACCATCTCTAACTGGCCCTGAGGTGGTCACTTTAGGCACAAAAATGCCGGCGTTCACACTCCCAACGCTTCAGGGCACTGAGCTTAGCTTGGTGGATTACAAAGGCAAGCGTCTGTTGTTGATTTTTCCACGCGGTAAGGTCGACGATGATTGGTGCCAGATCTGTCACTACCAATATGCGGAGCTGGTTGATTTTGACCAACGTACGGATTTCAGGGCGCAGCACAATATTGAAATTGTATTCGTACTCCCCTATCCAATGGCTGAGGTACAGGAATGGAGCACGTTATTTCCTCATCAAATGCAGGTAATCGAAAGCTGGAAGAATCCTAAAGACCCCGCCAGTCTTTCTGAAGGGCAAAAGCGTTTTAGCCGTCAAGTGCGCGAGTTACTGCCACATCAATTTTCCTACGTGGCAGGTGAGGAAATTCCACTTCCGTTCCCTATTGTTGTTGACGCCAATAGAACGCTGGCCAAACGCATGGGGTTATTCACCACAGAATGGGAAGGCTCTAAGGCTGACCAGATGGTGCCTACAGTTTTTTTGCTCGATGAGAGCGGCGTCGTTCAGTTCAAGTACTATAGCCAGTCTAGCTTTGACCGGCCCCATCCGACGTATCTTAAAAATTATCTAACTAAAATAATGACGGACAAATGAGCAAGCCCATAATTTCTATATTTATTCTGCACCCATCGTTCGTGCACAATAAATTAAATACGGCCAACACCTTCGGCCTGAGCATTAAGGTAAATTCAGCGATATGAGTACTATTCGACAACACAACCAGCTTGTTGATTCGGAGCAAGAGTTGCTAGCTACCATTGGTCGCGAAATTGGTGCCGGAGATCACAGCGACATTGTGATCATGGCAGGCCATTTTATGTTGTTCATGGATACAAAGCAGAACAAACTTGTTCCTGGTATTTTGGAGGAGCAACAGTCAGATGAAATGCGAAGCCGTGTTGCCCAGCGAGTAGGGATTTTCCCAACCTATACTTGGCAGCTCGGTCTGAAGCTTGCTCAGAATTGGGCGATAAATGATCGAAAAGTTGGCTTACTACTTCTCATAAACGACTGGCAGTATGTGCCGACAAGTAGTTCTGCGGCAGAATTAAGACAAGCATTTTATGAAAATTTTTCTGCTTTGCCGCCAAGCTATGAAAGCGAACTCAAGCAGCGGGGTCTGTCACAAGCCAGCCTTATCAGTAGCCGCAAGCATCCACTGGTATTTCCTGAGACCTGGCTCAAATATCGCTTTCAGAAAATGGCTCAAAAGCTCGTCAAAGCGGGGAAATTAAACAAGAAAGTACTAGATGCTAGTCGGAACGAATCTGAGGTGTCGTTTGTCAATAATGATGGCAATAGCCTGCCATTAATTTCCTGCGGCGTGACCGGATGTGCAGGAGAAATCACCGAGATGATCGCCGAGGTCTATGCTGCGGGCCACCGATTCATGGTTATCTTTGCACCTGAAGAATGCTACCAATCGGTCCACACTGGGGTGGACGTTGCACTGAGCCTCTACCAATTCGCCGGCATGAAGGTAATCATTGCCGCCCCAGGAGGAAGCGGTGAAATGACGCAAGAAGAGATCTATGCAAAAATGGTCCATGTTGCTGTCCTTGAGACGGCCGCGAGCTGAGTTTGTAGGAAAATATGATCTACCTCGATAATTGCGCCACAACGACCTGTGATCCAGAGGTTGTTATCGCCATTTCAGATTGTCTGACAGAGACCCTTGGCAATCCCTCTTCATCGAATGTTGCGGGAAAAAGAGCTTTAAGGCTCATTCAACGAGCTAGGTTACAGATCGCAAACCTTATCGATGCAAATCCCGATGAGTTGATCTTCACGTCTGGTGCTACCGAATCGAATAACCTCGCCCTACTTGGCAGCATCGGCCAACATGAGCAATCACCTACTAATGTGGTTATTTCTCCGATAGATCATGCCTCTACAACACAAGTTGCAGCAGCGCTTGAGCACCGCGGCCTTCAGGTAAAGCGCTTGCAAGTCGATTCGCATGGCATAGTTACAGAGGAAGAAGTTGAGCGATGCATTAACCACGACACAAGACTCCTCAGCCTTGCAATGGTCAACTCAGAGATCGGTACAATCCAGCAGGTAAATGCAATCGGTGCACTTTGCCGAAGTAAAGGCGTTTTGTTCCATGTTGATGCAAGCCAGGCGATAGGTCGAGTTGCCGTCAGTGTTAGCGATATATCGGCAGATCTTCTGTCTCTATCGGGTCATAAGATCTATGGCCCGCCAGGTATAGGTGTTCTCTATGTACGGCAAGACGTCAGAGAGCGGCTGCACCTCTTAACATTCGGTGGCGGGCAGCAGCAGTTGCGAAGCGGCACGCTGCCAACCGCACTGATCGTGGGGCTAGGGCTCGCGTGCCAACTGGCTGCAACCAGACGAGATACTGATACCGCCCTTGCAATTACATTACGAGATAACTTTTTGCGCCAACTTCAGGCCGTCGTACCCGACATAGAACTAAACAGCAGTCTAGTCCACTGCGTGCCCCACATCTTAAATTTTCGCGCCGCAGGGTTGAACGCGGAAACACTGGTAGTACGGCTTCATGATGTCGCGATCTCAGCAGGGTCGGCATGCTCTTCCAAAAGCGCAAAACCCTCAGCAGTGCTCACTGGGATTGGGCTTTCCGCAGAGCAAGTAGCGGGCTCTGTACGTGTCTGTTTCAGCCGCCATCTAAATAATTTAGATGTTCAAATGGCGGCATCGAAGATTGGTAGCGCAATTCTCGCCATACGTGGCGATTGGAGCGCTGAGCAAGCTAACTCAGGGGTATAGCACTGAGCATTTGAAAAAATGCGGCGATTCACGCAGTACCTCAAGGTAAGTGTTGCATTTCGTTTTTGAACTCAACCCTTTTGCACGAGCAAGTCTGTGGTTAGATAAAGTCGCCATAGTAAATAACAACATCATTAAAATCCATGTCTCCCCTATAGGGCATGTCTTCGAAGGCGATGATGTCAGAGGCGAAAGGAATGGCAGCTGCGGTTGATTGGCCAAACAAGTCAGGGTTGGCCTCATCCATGCTAAATAGAACATAATCTGAACTGGTGCTTGACGAGTCGAGTAGGTTTTGTAGGGCATCCTGAGCGGTGGCTGTATTGAGGGTAATGTATGAGGCGTAGTAGCATCCCGCGATGAAGCCATCGAGTTCATAGCTAGCTGTTGTGCCGTAAGCTTGAGTCAGGGTGATGTCCAAGTTTTCATTCATGGACCTTGACAGTGCGACCTCGGCATAACCATCAGCACCAGGTGTGATCCCATCGATTTTGCCAAATAGGTCATCCACTCTAAAAAACCCAGTGGCTGATTGCATGCCCCCAAGTTTGGCGACAACGATTTCGCCACTGCTTTGCTGGGTAGCAAATATGCCCCCATAGCCGACGTCGAGTACGACACCTTGGTTGGCTTGTGTGGGCGTGAGGTTAATCACGTTGCCATCGAAGCTCGCGGCATCGCTCGTTGTGACTTTCAGTTCCCCATCAGGGTATTGAATCGCAATGCCAACCAGCGGATTTGCGTTCAGAATGCCGGCTCCATAAAGCTCAGGCATATTGACCGTCAAGGTTGTTCCAAAGTACTGGCCTTCGGTACTGAGAAAATCCGATATGGAGCCTCCTAAGAACATATTAGACAAGTCCTGCAATAACAATCCCTTATCGTCGCCTGCATATTGAGCGGTGAGTGGGGCGCTTGAGTCCAGTGCTCGAGACAGAACGGCCTCAAGATAGTTCTCACTCGAGGGTAAGTATGTTTGGTCATCGATGATGATGGCACCGTTTAAGTCGTCAACCTGATAAGCAAAAACATGGGTGCCCTCAGGCAGGCCTCCAGGCAGAGCTGCTTTGATTGCGAAAGGTAGCTTTTGAAAGGTAACGCCATCGCCAAAACTAAACCGCGCTTGAAAAATGGCACGATCTTCGGGCATTAATCCTGTGAATACAGAGAATGTAGGTGAGCTGCCGTTGGGCACCAAGTCAATCGAGGCACTGACGGTATCGATCACCGCATTGTCAGCGTCCAATAACTCAACCCGATAAGGTAGAGATATCGTCGGTAGCTCCTGAGCATTAGATTTTGTCTTAAATTGTCCTACCCGCATGCTGGCAAAATCGTAGAAGGTGAACTGCTCACGAATTTCTTGGAGGTCATTATCAAGAAGGTTGAAGGGTGATTCGATGCTGGTGTAGAGCGACACACCGTCTAGATGGGTGCGCCACAGGTCAGCATCTTCAATAATGAAACCAATTCGCGCGGTACCCGCCTGATCGAAAGCAGAATCGGGTAGCTCAATGAAAAACCCACCTTGTACTGGGTTGCCTCGCTTGTCTAAAGTTTCAGCAGCGTTTTGCGGCACACTGGTTTGGCTGACATGCAGTTGTTCAATGCCGATAGGTGCTTCGCCAAGCTCACCGCTGCGGCTATACAAGAACGACCCACTGCCTAGCACAGAGGCAATTAATACATCATCATCGCTGCTGTAGGTCAATTCCATGATGGCGCTGCCGTATTGCGTCTGCTCGGTCAAGCCATCGATGCTCATGGGTGTGAACCCGGTTGGCATACCCAAATCATCTAACTCTGACGCAAACAAGCCATGCTCGCCACCCACCACCAGTTGAGCGGCAAACCGTTCGCGTGCAGGCAAGAACTCGATGGCAGTTGGCCCCCAAAAATCACCTTGGCGTACCAATTGGTCTAGGCCGGGTGTTTCCGCATACGGCAGGCGTGTCAGCTCACCACCACGTGCGATCACAAGAGCCCCTTGGTCTGCACTGGGGGAAAATGGCGAGTTCGTTCCAGGGATTTGAAGGTAACGAAGCGAACGGCTAGCTTCAAGCCAGTAGATTGTTTCTATTTGACCTGCGCTATCGGTTTGGATAGCGGTGTCTGAGATGAGTTGCTCAGAGGTGAGCGTGGCAGCCAAACCAATTGATTCAATAAAATCTTTGTCGACTTCAGCTAAAGAAGCTGGTGCGCTATCGAGCGTGAGGGCATCGCGATACCAAATGGTTGATTGCTGTGTGACGGAATCCCAAGTCGTGGCAACCATAGCGTCCCAAAAGAAAGGCTTCTCTGGTGCGATCGTGCCTGCCTTTGTTGCGGTGGTTCCCAGACTGATGCTTGTGACTGATCGGTTGGCCGTGTCAAAAGGAATCAGCGGTAGCATCTGCAATGTGCCGCTATTCTGGGCTTGCGCATAGTGAGACCAATTAGGTATGAATGTTTCGTATAGCCCTGAGTTACCGGCCAACACTACATCTCCTGGGCGGTAGGGGTTAACCATGCTGGGAAACGAAAAGCTGCCTGAGTCAGATGACATTCCCGCGTACAGTAAGGCGTAATTCTCAAACAATTCAATGGGTTGCACAGACGAGCCGTTTAGGTTCGTGATGAGCCTTAACATTTCGACTTGACTGATGGCCCCAGAGGGTTCTAGTGCCATACCCGCCACGAAACCGCTCGACATGTATTGTTGAGCATTCACATATGACCATACCTGGGCATTCTCATCGTTGGGCAGGGCGCCATCCACGATCGCTAAATTTCCATCTCCTCCCCACACATTACTTAAGTAAGTGTCTTCAAGTTGCGCAATTGAAACAGCATTGTCTTGAAACGCCTGCACGAGCGAGTTGCTACGTGCATCCCATCCACTGCTCATGGTCTCGAGGCTGTGTAGCCCGGGGCGATTCAACGATTGCCAACTCAGGCCGCTGGGCTCAGTTTCAGAGGCAAGCAGTTGCCAAACACCACCGTCGTCGCTCTGAATGACACGTTCACCAGTCAGTGTTCGAAGGTGGATTAAAGTGCGACTGTCTGCATGTGGCGCACCAATGAAGACACTGTCGTCAACCAACTGGCCCTCAGCATCTGCGTAAGGCCCGAAGACAGCATGAATTGCCCCTGCTGTAAAATCACCTCTAATCAAGCCGCCGGTATAGGCATAAGGGGTTGCGCCGTCGGGGTGACTTGAAAGGTATTGATTGCCACCGACGTATATGGTGTTCAATGAATCATCGCGTGGGTCAAAGCCAAGCGCGTAGTTACCGTATAATGAGGCTGGAGACGCCTGCGAGCTGCCAGCTAGGCCAGAGAAATCGATGGATTCGACGGCGGTGACCGTGTTGTCAGCGTCTAAGGTCAGGCGATCGACGTGTGAAATGCTACCTGTAGTAATATTATTTTCATATTGATACCAACCAATCAATAAGACCCGACCGTCAGGATCAAGGGGATTGATCTCACTGACTAGCCTACCGATCGCTTCACTGTTATCAAAACGAGTTGCATAAAGCGTGTTCCAATCGGTGCTTCCCGCATCAATTTTGCTTGATGCACCAGCGCTGTCTATGGAAAAAATGCCTTCGTACAAGAAACCATAGAAAACCGCGCTGTCGCCAGTTAAGTTGCCATCGAGTGCCATGGGTAGAAAAAGACTACTTACCTGTTTGGGTGGCGTGAGGAACTGCCCAGTCTCGTCAACATCGAGCTGGTAGATTTTGCTGACGTCACCCTTCACTCCTGAAATGGCAATATACAGCCCGTCGTCTCGCCACACAAAATCGCGGGCATTCCATAACTGGGGATATCCTGCCAAAAGATCAGGTGAGGGTGGTTTAAGCCACTCAATTGAGCCGTCTAGCTGAATGCTTCCAAATTGCAGCCCTACGCCATTAGGCGTGTAGGGGCCGAAGTTTGATGAGTTGCCCATTCCGACTGCAATCATGGTGCCGTCAGGTGAGAGAGCGAGAGCACCTATGCCTTGATTGCCTTGAAAGCCATCTGCAGAACCGGAGGGCTGACTGAGCCAAGTCCATTGCGTGGCCCAACTATCAGTGCTGTAGTCATAATTAAGCGAATACAAACCGCCATTGGTTGTGCCGGCGTATAAAACGGCATCACCTTCAGTGGCTGAGCTGTCTATTGCGTTTTGTTTGAGCACAAGTGCCTGAGTCGCACCTGAAACATAGGTCGTTCCAAACTGTTCTTGAAATCCGAGGCGTCCACTGATGGCATCACGAATCACAGCAGGGGAAAAGATGGACCATTGGCCTGCTTTAATGGATGACATTATTCGATTCTTAGTCTAGTGTTGTTAACAGTTGCAGAATTCTTCGTATTCTAGTCAAGCGGGCATTGCTTTGGAACATATTTAGCCTGAAAAGCCGCAGCTGAATGCTTTTTTCATATGATCTGTCACTTACAACTATTAGTCAAATTAAATACAAGCATCTTAACTGTGAAGAGCGAACATTGATTCAGTTGAGCCTTGAAAGAGGTTGCACCTTTCGGGCCATTGCCCGCAGCTCTGATCGTTACCCCTGTTCTACGAGCCGAAAGCTGACAAAGTGTTGGTGCGATTAAACGAAATATATGTCATTGCAAGCGTTTTTTTCGACCGTAGCAAACGCGTGGTGTCGATTAACTGCAGTCTGCACAAGTTAATGTTAAACGGGAAGGTTTGTAAGTTTTATTATTTTACGGTTTGAATTGAGAATCTTTTTCTAGAACCTGATAATTTCCGGTGGAAAAAACCTTCCTGTAATGATTTCTGATGTGTTCATCTAACGCAAAAACGCCACTCGAAACAGCGCTTGCATTATTTTCGTTAGATTGGGGCATAGCCGCAATTACGATAACCCTTACTTTTTTTTCATCTAAATTTTTTATAATGTTTTCTTGCACATCTTTGGTGGTCACAATGCCAGGGTGCATCTCATTCCATTTAATCGGTATTGGGTTTTTTAATAAAAAATAGAGTGAGGCATCGTTAATGAATATTTTATCGTGCCGAGTATTGCCTACAAAAATATAGTCAGTCGGCTGATAATTTTTATTGATAAATTCAACGATCTCTATTTGATTTTTATCAGCTTTCATACAGGGCTGAGCGAGGTGATCGCGGGCACATACGAAGATAGCACTGTAATTTATATGACGATGATATGTCGTGACAAAGATCGAATAAATAAACAGCAACCCAATCAAGCCTAAAGAGGTGGCTCGGTATAGTCTGGGTGAAAATTGGGGTTTGATTGAAGCCAGTACAACGAGAAAGCTCAATGCAAAAATTATTGACGGGGCGGCATGCGGCATGTCTAGACGATTATGAGCCTGCAGGGTAAGCAATAAAGACATCACGGCAAGGGTATAAGTTGCGATTGAGATGCAAAACCCTTGATTCGCACGTGCAAACCATTTGTTGAAAATCCCCACCAAAATAATGATTGAAACCAGCCATGCTAACAACCACTGGCCCTTCGATGCACCAAAAAAATCTAACAAGCCGGGATAAGGCAACAGTCGATTTTCTCGCATTCCAGTTGCTGGAAACACGATCGCTTGCTGAATAAAATGGTTCCAACCGCTGTAGCTCAATAGCGTAAAAATAATGACTAGGGTTGTTGCTAGGAATGAAGCCAAAAAAAACAAAGTGTTCCGGGTGCTTGTGCTTTTTGTTGTGTCAGCATATTTTGAAAATAGGGTCATGATTAAAGCAAGCGATATGGACAAAAACAGATAGCCTGCAAAATCATGCCTAAACAACACAATACAGCCAGCAATCAACCCGCCTATTACTGACATTTTTTTGCTATTAAGATCAATTCCTTTGGTGAAAAAAGCGAGCGCTGTAAAGATAAGCGCTAAAGCGGGGGTTACAGAGTATGACGGATACAGCGCCGCAGATAACCAAAAAGAGGCGATAACAGTGGCCGTCAGGCTTAGCAAAATCGAGGCAAATTGCCTCAGAAGAATATAAAAACCACTTAGAATGAAAATTGTCCAACTGAGATTGACAAGGCGGGCGATCAATAGCGTTGGTTCAAAAAATTTAAACGCCATAGCAAGAGTTAGGGACGTGCCAGGTGGGTAAGCCGCCCAGTAGTCAAGATGAGGTGTGTCTCCTTGCAATATTCGAAGAGCATTGGTCAATGAAAACCCTTCGTCATAAATGCCTAGTGGCTTTATGAAAGTGTTTGTCACGGCAATTAATATCAGTGCAGCAGAAATCAATACATACAGTGATATAAAAATGTTGTTGCTGTATTTAATGTTTTCTCTTTCTTGCCACATGACTAACGCCTCACGACCAAACGTACTTCAGCCCAGCCCAGACAAACGCCATGCTCAGGTCTATATTCGATCGCTTTGACCCACTCACTTGACATGTTCGCCTTTATTGAGATTGAGAACGAGGTGGCAAGTGAGCGCACCATGCTGCTGATGACGATTAAGCTGGTTTTCATAAAGATAAGTCGAGTGTCAGAAAGTACGCAGCCAGTGTAATAGCCAGTATCATAAACAGGGTAACGAGGCTGCCCTTGTCTTGGATGGCATACACCACTGGATCGTCATGCATCTCACCTCGGGAAGTTTTTACCCAAAGGCGCGCCAACCAGTAAATCAACCCAATAGCTACCAGCCAAAGGAGCGCGGGCGTTTCATAGCGCCCCTGGGTTTCATGTTCGCTGATGAACAGCCCGAACATCACCACAGCAAAAAGTGCCGTCCCGACCCCCAGTGGCCACAGCATGACCAAGTCGGTCACTCGGTAACCCCGTCCGGGGGTAACTTTTGCGCCATTATTCCTTAGCCAAACCAGTTCGGCGCATCGCTTAACCAAGGCTAAGCTGAGGAATATGAAGACCGAGAAGGACAGAAGCCAAGAACTGGTCGTAATCTCTACAGCCGCAGAGCCTGCCAAGATACGCAGGGTATAAAGCATTGAGAGAATCAGCACATCGATCAGAACGTACTTCTTCAGTCCCCAGCTATAGGCGCTGGTCAGCACCAAGTAGATTAAGAGTAATAAGAAAAAACTCGTTGGCAGCGCACATGCCAGAACGAAGGCCAGAATCAGCGCACCCGCCGCGACAGCCAGTCCGTGCAAGATCGGCAACTGGGCGCTGGCGAAGGGACGAAATCGCTTTCGGGGGTGTGCCCGGTCACTGTCTATATCCCATATGTCGTTGACGATATAGGTAGCAGAGGCCACGAGCGAGAAGGCTAGGAAGGCCAGAGCCATAGCTGCTAGCTTATTGATGTCCATAAAAGAAAAAGCAGTGAGTAAGGGCACGAATAGGAGCAGGTTTTTTAGCCACTGGTGAACGCGCAAGGCGCGTAACCATACCGATATTCCGGCGTCATCACTGAAGAACTCACGCTCTATCGGTACGCTTTGTCTGACTGTTTCCGCTGTACGTTTAGACACGTTTACCAGCACCGCTGCTTGAGCAGCCTTCCAGATGGGTAGGTCGGCTTGGCTGTCACCCGCGTAGACAAAAGATGCGCCTACTTTCTCTTTGATGGCTTGCAGTTTTACCTTACCCTTGAGGTTGTGGCCCGTTTCAGTGGCCAAGACTTGGTCAAATAGACCTAGATGCTTAGCCACGCCATCAGCAATTGAATGGTGCGCGGCTGTCGCAAGAATTATCTGGCGACCCTTAGCTTTCTCTTGGCGTAAATAATCTATGAGAGGTTCGCAATAAGGTAGATGCTCGGCAGCTAAGCCGGCATGGGCCGCGATGGCATCTTTGAAACCATCTCGGCCTTTCATAAGCCAGAATGGCAAACGCCACACATTAAAAGGAGCTTGTTTTACCACCTTGATTAATGACTCCACGAGGGTGTCAGTGGACGTCAGCGTGCCATCTAAGTCTACGACTAGCGGTATTTGCTTTGCGTTGATCACCCACGCCCTCTAAGGTTTAAATTGAGCATTTAAGCATAAATGTTGGCTAAGGTGAGCCTGATGGCATGATTTCTTCTGAAGTGGCTAATGATGTCGCTATCGCAATGAAAGCCGTTCGCCCCGTGACGTTCCGCCAGGTGACGCAGAAAGCATGGGAAGCATTCCGTGCGAATGGCTTGCACGTGACTCCCAATGAGGCTGATGCTTGTATAGCCCGGCTCGAACAAGGTCACGACGTTGAGCCGCCTGAGTTCAAGCCAGAATCTGTCTTGGTTGACTTCACTTACATCACCGAAGGCAACCACATCACGATACCTGGAAAGATGTAAACCAACACTACCGCAAAAAGCATAATAAGAATAAAAGGCAAAACGCCTTTCGCAATGACCCCGAGTGGCGTTTTAGCGATAGCCTGAATAACAAATAGATTGAGTCCAACAGGCGGCGTGATAAGGGC
>ERZ888423.2760-NODE-2760-length-12574-cov-10.064861_pt1 | contig 12574 bp, 7 predicted proteins | sample MGYA00520523_ERZ888423 | MGnify/ENA primary metagenome ERZ888423 (study PRJEB32303, sample SAMEA104408611) | aquatic metagenome | biome: Brackish water; feature: Pelagic; material: water | place: Baltic Sea | collected 2014-06-08T10:24:00 | depth 30,27 m ...
AAAAAAGGTCAGTCATCACTGACCTTTTTTTATAAACTTTACTGAATTTAATACAATTGATTTTTTTTAAATAACTACACATTGATATTTTAAAATTAGGACAACTCAAACGGTCTTTCTGTTATCTTTTATTTTACCTATACAATAACACAACATTCCTGATACTTTTAAGTGTCCTAAATGCGATAAAAGCTTCGTTTAAAGGGCTTTATTATCCTATTTTTAGGATTTAGCTATGTATGTTTATTGTTGAGGTCTTTTTTCAGTTTATTAGGATGAAACATTCTAGATTTATAAAATAATTATTATCAAAAATTAAAATCCATAAAAATCTTATTGAAATGCAACCTAATTTACAGGATTTAATTTTTTATTTTTTAAAAACAACATTATGAAAAACATTTTTTTGAGATTGTTATTTTTCTTATTAGCATTTCATGTTTTTGGTCAAACAGATAAAGTATCTGTTGTTAAAAACAATCAAGGATCAAAACTAGTCGTAAACGGAAAAGATTTTATCGTTAACGGTATGAATTGGGATTACATTCCTATTGGTACAAATACTGTCAATGCAGATTTTTGGAATAAATCTGATGAAGTTATCAAAAGCGCACTTGACGCTGAAATGATGTTATTAAAAAACATGGGTGTAAACGCCATTCGTCAATATACAGGCGTTCCTGCAAGATGGATCAAGTATATTTATGAAAAACATGGAATTTATACCATGTTAAATCACTCTTTTGGTCGTTATGGTTTAACTTTAGATGGTGTTTGGACACCAGTTACTGATTATTCTGAACCAAGAACTCAAAAATTTTTACTATCTGAAGTTGATAAACTAGCAAAAGAATACAAAGACACTCCTGGTATTTTAATGTATCTACTAGGGAATGAAAATAATTATGGATTGTTTTGGCAAGGTGCTGAAACAGAAGATTTTCCAGATGATGAGAAGGAGAGACAATTTGTTGGTGAAAAAAGAGGAAGACCAATGTATCGTTTGATGAACGAAGCTACAAAAAAAATGAAAGCAATAGATATGTCTCACCCTGTGGCAATTTGTAATGGTGATACATTATTTATTGATATCATAGCTGAAGAATGTAAAGATGTTGACATTTTTGGAGTTAATTCATATAGAGGTCCTTCTTTCACAGATATTTTTCAAGTAGTAAAAAGTAAATTAAACAAACCTTTATTATTTACTGAATTTGGTTCGGATGCTTTTAATGCTATTGATAATCAAGAAGATCAACTCTCTCAAGCATTTTATATGGTTGAAAATTGGAAAGAAATTTATCAAAATACTGCTGGTTTAGGAAAAGCTGAAAACTCGATTGGAGGCTTTACTTTCCAATTTAGTGATGGGTGGTGGAAATTTGGTTTTGAGAAAAGAGAAGGGGCTGATGTTCATGATAACACCGCTTCTTGGTCAAATGGTGGGTATCAAAGAGATTATATTCCGGGAAAAAACAACATGAACGAAGAGTGGTTTGGAATTTGTGCAAAAGGGCCAACTAACGAAAGAGGATTATATACGTTATATCCAAGAGCCGCTTACTATGCTTTAAAAGAAGCACACAATTTAAATCCATATGCAAAAGGAACTTCTTTAGAGTCAATTACTACCTATTTTAAAAATATTCAATTGATGGATGCAGTTTTAATAGCAAGAGGTGATAAAGCTGCTTTAGGTGGAAATAAAAAAAATTAACCAAAATTTAATGAATACAACTGTTTCTAACCAAGACATTTCAGCAATTTCTAACCATATCAAAGGGGAATTAATTACTATCAATAACGAAACTTTTTATAAGATTTCAAACTCACATTTGATGCGTCCATTTTTTATGACAATTGTATCAGACTCTGATCATTGGATGTTTATATCTAGTAATGGAGGATTAACTGCTGGGAGAAAAAATGCTGAATTTTCTATATTTCCATATTATACAGATGATAAAATTACTGAATTAGCGGAGATTTCGGGAAGTAAATCAATTTTTAGAATTCATAAAAATAATAAAATTCACCTTTGGGAACCCTTCTCTATTCGACAAGAAGGAATGTACTCAATTTCAAGAAATTTATATAAAAACATTTATGGAAACAAAATTATTTTTGAAGAAATTAATCAAGATTTAGGTGTCGCTTATAGATACCAATGGAACTCTAGTGATGAGTTTGGTTTTATAAGAAAAACGACTTTAGAAAATATTTCTGGAGAATCAATGGATATTTCTTTGTTAGATGGAGTTCAAAATTTGATGCCTTATGGTGTAAGTTCTGATTTGCAAGCAACCAGAAGTAATTTGGTAGATGCCTATAAAAAATGCGAATTAGAAGCAGAAGTAGGCCTAGGAGTTTATGCATTAAGTGCAATTATTGTAGATAAGGCAGAACCTAGTGAGGCATTAAAAGCAAATACAGTTTGGTCATCTGGATTAGAAAAACCAACGTATTTACTATCTTCAGCTCAGTTATCTGATTTTAGACAAGGAAAAAAATTACAACAAGAGGTTGATGTAAAAGCAGAAAAAGGAGCGTATTTTTTAACTACAGAAATCAACTTATCTGCAAATGAACAAAAATCTTGGATGCAGGTTATCAATACCAATCAATCTGTTTCTAATGTGGCTTATCTAACTAACCTGATAAAGACCAATGCAAATATTGACCAATTAATACAGAACAGTATTGAGGAAGGAACAAAAAAATTAATCGAGTTAGTAGCTGGATCAGATGGATTACAACTTTCTGATGATCCTTTAGTCAATACTAGACATTTTTCTAATACTCTTTTCAATATTATGAGAGGTGGTATTTTTGACGATAATTATAAAATTGAAAAAGAAGATTTTAGACAATATATCGCTAAAGCGAATAAAAAAGTACTAAAGAAAAAGGAGAATTTATTGGCAGAATTGCCAGAAGAGTTTGACTTAAATTATATTAAAAATATAGCAATTCAAGACGAAGACTTAAACTTTAAAAGACTTTGTTTTGAATATTTACCCTTAAAATTTAGTAGAAGACATGGAGACCCGAGTAGACCTTGGAACAAGTTTTCTATTAATACTAAAAGCGAAGATGATGGATCTAAAATTTTAGATTACGAAGGAAACTGGAGAGATATTTTCCAAAACTGGGAAGCATTAGCACATCCATATCCTGAGTTTATTGAGAATATGATTCATAAGTTTTTGAACGCAACAACTTTTGAAGGTTACAACCCATATAGAGTTACCAGAGATGGTTTTGATTGGGAAACTATAGAAGAGCATGATCCATGGTCTTATATTGGCTATTGGGGAGATCATCAAATTATCTATTTGTTGAAGTTTTTAGAGTTTATTGAAGCATATTACCCAAGTAAATTAGCTTCTTATTTTTCCCAAGAAATTTTTGTGTACGCAAATGTGCCATATAAAATTAAATCGTATGCAGATACTTTAAAAAACCCAAAAAATACGATCGATTTTGATTATGAATTAGATAAAACGATTCAACAAAAAAGAGTTGAATTAGGTTCAGATGGCGCTTTGTTGAGAGATGAAAATTACTTTATTTATAAAGTGAATTTAGTGGAAAAATTATTAGCGACTGTGTTGGCAAAAATGTCAAATTTTATACCAGAAGGAGGTATTTGGTTAAATACACAACGTCCAGAATGGAATGATGCTAATAACGCACTTGTAGGAAATGGGGTTTCTATGGTTACCTTATTTTATTTAAGAAGATTTTTACACTTTTTTGAGGGAGTGGTTTCTAAATCTGATGAAAATAGTTTTGATATTTCAACAGAGTTGGTTCAGTTTTTTAATGGTGTTTCGATGACCTTACAGGCTAAAAGCAGTATTTTATCTGGAAAAATTTTTGATAAAGACAGAAAAACAGTATTAGACGGTTTAGGTATTGCAGGAAGTGATTATAGAGCACAGATATACGACAAAGGGTTTTCAAGTGATAAAGGGGTTATTACAAAAGCAGATTTAGAAAGCTTTTGTAAGGTGTCAAAAGATTATTTAGATCATAGTATTAGAGCGAATAAGCGTGATGATAATATGTATCATGCATACAATTTAATGACGGTAGAAAATAAAGAAGAAGTTTCTATCTCCTATCTTTCTGAAATGTTAGAAGGGCAAGTAGCAGCATTAAGTTCTGGATATTTATCGCCTAAGGAAGCATTAGATTTATTAGATGGATTAAAAGCCAGTGCGTTGTTTAGACCTGACCAATATAGCTATATTTTATATCCGAATAAAAACTTACCAAGATTCACCAAGAAAAATAACATTCCATCAGCAAAAGTTTTACAATCAGACTTGTTGCAACAATTAGTAAAAGACAATAATAAATGGTTGATTGAAAAAGACGTTTTAGGAAATTATCATTTTAATGGAACTTTTAACAACGCAAATAGTGTTCAAAAAGCATTGCAAAAATTGACTGAAAATTATGGAGATTTAGTTGCTAAAGACAGCAAATTTATCTTGGATATTTTCGAAGAAATTTTTGATCATAAATCATTTACAGGTCGTTCAGGAACATTTTTTGGATATGAAGGTTTGGGTTCTATTTATTGGCATATGGTTTCAAAATTGTTATTAGCAGTTCAAGAAAACTGCTTATTAGCGGTAAATTCGAATGAAGATAAAGTTATTATTGGAAAATTATTAGACCATTATTATGAAATCAATGCGGGAATTGGGGTTCACAAATCTCCAGAATTGTATGGTGCTTTTCCAACAGATGCTTACTCTCACACACCTGCTACAAAAGGAGCTCAACAACCAGGAATGACCGGTCAAGTAAAAGAAGATATCCTCAGTAGAATTGGAGAATTGGGTGTTTTTGTTGAAAACGGAAAAATCTTTTTCAAACCAAGTTTATTGAAAAAATCAGAATTTTTAGAAAATCCAAAATCATTTGATTATATCAATTTGAAAAATGAAAAACACACACTTTCTATAGATAAAAATCAGTTGAGTTTTACCTATTGTCAAGTGCCTGTTGTGTATCAATTAGCAAACAAAGAAATGATTCAAGTTGTTTACAATGACCAATCAACAACTGTTTTTGAAAGCTTATTATTAGATGCTGAAACAAGCTCTAAAATATTTAATAGAACCAATGAAATTCATCATTTAAAAGTAAGTTTAGTAAAGTAAATAAATGAAAATCAATCTAGGAACATATTTGTTGAGTTGTTTTTTATTGATGGGTTTTTCCTGTAAAAATAAGATGAAAGTAAGTAACGAAATTCTTATTGAACAAAAAGCAGCAACACTTTTGAAGCAAATGACTTTGGAAGAAAAAATCGGACAAATGTCGCAAATTCGTCATTTTGAAGAAAATGCTGATGCGCATGTTTCAGAAAAATTTATTGGTTCAATCATTCATACGCAAGGTCCAACTCCAGGAAAATCAGCCAAAGAATGGCAAAAACGTTTTATTGAATTACAGAAAAAAGCACTTTCTACACGATTAGGAATTCCATTGTTATTCGGAGTAGATGCAGTTCATGGCCAAAACACTTTTGAAGGAGCCACCATTTTTCCTCATAATATTGGTTTAGGAGCTGCAAATAATGAAGAGTTGGTTTTTGAAATTGCAAAAATCACAGCTTTAGAAAGTCAAGCAACTGGATTTAATTGGGTTTTTTCTCCTTGTGTTGCGATTCCTTATAATGAAAAATGGGGAAGAGTGTATGAAGCTTTTTCTGAAAACACTGAAATTACTGAAAAACTAACCAAAGCATCTGTAAAAGGTCATCAAGGAAATTTGGCAGATGCTACAACTGTGATGGCTACTGCCAAACATTTTATTGGTGATGGTGCTACAGATTTTGGAGTAGAAGGTGGAGAAACTTCGCTTTCTGATTCAGAAATTTATACCTATTTATTGCCTCCTTACAAAGCTGCTGTTCAAGAAAAAGTGGGAGCAGTTATGGCATCATTTAATAGTATTAACGGAATTTCGATGCACAATCACAAAAAATTAATTACAGATAGATTAAAAATCGGGATGAAATTCGATGGAATTGTAGTTTCAGATTGGAAAGCGTATTCTCGTTTCAATGGAATTGAAGTAATTAACGCAGGAATTGATATGGTAATGGCAGTTGATGGTGATTTGGAAGATTTTCAAGAAGGTTTGAAAAAAGCGGTTGAAGATAAAAAAGTTTCTATGGAAAGAATTGATGACGCAGTTAGAAGAATTCTTCGTCAAAAATTCAGATTGGGGTTATTTGAAAATCCATTTCCTGATACGACTTTGGTTTCAAAAATTGGTATCAAAAAACATAGAGAAATTGCAAAACAAGCTGTAAGAGAATCGTTGGTTTTACTGAAAAATGAAAACCAAGTGTTGCCAATTTCCAAAGAAACTAAAAAGATTTTAGTTGTTGGTGAACACGCAAATAATGCTGGTTTACAATCTGGAGGTTGGAGTATCAATTGGCAAGGAAACCTTGAAAATTATAAAGGCGCAACCACTATTTTGGATGGAATCAAAAAGCACTCAAAAGGCGAAGTTGTGTATGATAAAAATGCTACAGAAAATCATTTTGATGCAGATATGGCGATTATTGTAGTTGGTGAAATTCCCTATGCAGAATTTTTTGGAGATATTGGTCACGAATCCAATCAATTAAAATTGACTTTGACAGAGGAACATCAACAATATATCAAAACATACACTGAAAAAGGTTTGAAAACATTGGTAGTTTTAATTTCAGGAAGACCACTTGTTGTTTCTGAACAAATCAATAGTTCAGATGCATTTGTAGCAGCTTGGTTACCAGGATCAGAAGGAGATGGAATTGCAGAGGTGCTTTTTGGAGATTTTAATTTCAAAGGAAAATTACCTCATTCTTGGCCAAAAGATGTAAAAGATTATGAATACAAATACGGTCCTAATTTTTGGGACAAAACCCTAAAACCCCTTTACGAATTTGGTTTTGGAATGACATATGAATAATAAAAATTAGGAAACTATTTAATTGCAAATTTTAGTAAAAACACACAGATGATGAAAAATATAATGAAAACTTTTTATACCTATTGCTTGTTGTTCTTATTATTTCTTGCGCAAATAAAGAATCAAAACAAAAAACTATTTTGAGTACAAAAAAAGAACTAACAGCAGCAGATATTTTAGGAAACCCAAATTATCAAGCAATTTCATTTGGAGGATACAGAGAAAAAACGAGAGAAATTCAACCAACAATTGCTCAGTTAAAAGAAGATATAAAACTATTGCACGCTATGGGAATTCGAATTTTGAGAACCTATAATGTGCAACCAAAATTACCTCATGCATCCAATGTTTTAGAGGCAATTCATCAGTTAAAACAAGAAGATCCCACTTTTGAAATGTATGTAATGTTGGGTGCTTGGATTGATTGTTTGAATGCTTGGACAGATCAAGAACCAAATCACGATATTGAAAGTCCACAAAACGAAGGTGAAATAGCAAGAGCAGCAGCTTTAGCAAATAAATATCCTGATATTGTAAAAGTAATTGCTGTGGGTAATGAAGCCATGATTCGCTGGGCAACAAGCTATTATGTGCAACCTAGTGTGATTTTGAAATGGGTAAAACACCTTCAAAATCTGAAAAAAGAAGGAAAACTTCTTAAAGATTTGTGGATAACAAGTTCTGATGATTTTGCTTCTTGGGGTGGAGGAGAGGAAAGTTATCGTGTGAAAGATTTGGAAGAAATCATCAAAACGGTTGATTATGTTTCCATGCATACGTATGCGTATCACAATTCGCATTACAATCCAGAATTTTGGAAAATTCCTGAAACTGAGCAAAATTTAACAAACCTTGAAAAAGTGAATTCAGCCATGAAAAGAGCTTTGGATTTTGCAAAAATGCAATACAAAAATGTGTCTGATTATGTGAAAAGTATTGATTCTACCAAAACAATTCATATTGGCGAAACAGGTTGGGCATCCATTTCTGATGGACATTATGGAATAAATGGTTCTAGAGCAACAGACGAATACAAGCAAGGACTGTATTATAAACACCTCAGAAAATGGACAACAAAAGAAAAAATTTCTTGTTTTTATTTTGAAGCATTTGACGAACAATGGAAAGATGCAGGAAACAAAAACGGCTCTGAAAATCATTTTGGATTGATCAATTTGAAAGGAGAAGCCAAATTTCCATTGTGGGATTTGGTGGATAAAGGAACTTTTAATGGCTTAAACCGCGATGGAAAAACCATTACTAAAACCTTTAATGGAGATAAAAAAGCGTTATTAAAAACAGTATTTCCTCCAAACACAGAGTATCCAAGATAGGTAACAAATGAAGGTAACAAAATACATACTATATATAGGAATATCATTTATGATAGCAAGCTGCAAAATCAAACAGGATGTATTGATTGTAGATGTTTATGAAACCTCTGCAATTGGAAATAATTTAAAAAAATTAGCTGATTTTTCCATAGAAGGAATTCAAAACAGTTTGGTAAAAATCAACCTTTTTCCATCAAAAAAGCGTCAAAAAATCACAGGTTTTGGAGGTTCTTTTACGGAAGCTTCAGCGTATTTATTGAACAACATCAGTAAAAAAAATAGAGATTCCATCATAGAAGCTTATTTTGGAGAAAGTGGTGCAAAATATTCATTGACAAGAACGCACATGAACTCTTGTGATTTTTCTTTAGGTCACTATTCTTATGCACCAATTGCCGGAGATAAAAATTTAGAAAATTTCACCATTGATGAAGATAAAAATGATTTGATTCCTATGATTTTGGATGCTAAAAAAGTGTCAAAAGACGGATTTAAAATTTTGGCTTCCCCTTGGACAGCTCCACCTTGGATGAAAGACAATATTTCTTGGGTTGGAGGAAAATTATTACCTGAATATTATGATACTTGGGCACTATTTTTCTCAAAATATGTAACAGCTTATAAACAAGAAGGAATTGATATTTGGGGTTTTACTGTTGAAAATGAGCCACTTGGGAATGGTGATAATTGGGAAAGTATGCAATTTTCACCTGATGAAATGACCAATTTTGTGCAACATCATTTAGGACCAAAACTAAAAGGAGATTATCCTGAGGTGAAAATTTTAGGATATGATCAAAACCGTGAACACCTAAAAGAATGGGTAGATTCACAATTTAAAAATGAAGAAACATCAAAATATTTCGATGGAACAGCCATTCATTGGTATGCAAGTACATTTCATTATTTTCCTGAAGAATTACAATACGCTCATCAAAAAGCCCCAAATAAATATTTAATTCAGTCTGAAGCTTGTGTAGATGCAGAAGTTCCAAAGTGGAAAAATGATGCTTGGTATTGGAAAAAAGAAGCCACAGATTGGGGTTGGGATTGGGCACCAGAAAAGGACAAACACATGCATCCAAAATATGCTCCAGTTCATAGATATGCCAGAGATATTATTGGTTGTTTAAATAATTGGGTTGATGGTTGGATGGATTGGAACATGGTTTTGAACACTCAAGGAGGCCCAAATTGGTTTAAAAATTGGTGTGTAGCACCTGTAATAGTGGATACTGAAAAAGATGAGGTTTATTTTACGCCTTTATATTATGCACTTTCTCATTTCAGTAAATTTATCAGACCAGAAGCTACCGTTTTTGAATTGGAAAATTCTGATAATGAAATCATGGTAACTGCCGCAGAGAATCCTGATGGAACAATTGCAGTAGTAGTTTTTAACGAAACAAATCAATCAAAAAATATTCAATTATCACTTGGTAACCAAAACATTACTGTTAAAATGAATGGACAATCAATTCAAACAATTGTGATTCAGAGACAGGAAAATAAATACTCACTAACTAAAATAGATATATGAAAAATTATGTAACTCCAGTAAGAGACAAAGTTCCTTTAGGGCAAAAAGCCGCTTTTGGAGCAGGACATTTGGTACTCAACTTACTACCTGGTGCTTTGGGTGTTTTTATGTTCTTCTTATTGACTGCATTTGGCATGGATCCTTTTTTAGCAGGTTTATTAGGAGGTTTGCCAAGAATTTTTGATGCTTTGACAGATCCAATTATGGGATTTATTTCCGATAATACCAAATCAAAATGGGGAAGAAGAAGACCTTATATTTTTATAGGGGCTATTTTAAGTGGAATATTATTTGCCGTTTTATGGCAGATAGATCCTGCGGATTCTCAAAATTATAACTTTTGGTATTTCTTACTGATGTCGATGGTTTTTTTAATTGGAAACACCATGTTTGCAACCCCATTAGTTGGCCTGGGATATGAAATGACGTCTGATTATAACGAACGAACTCGATTGATGGCTTTTTCACAAACTATTGGTCAAATAGCTTGGATGATTGTACCTTGGTTTTGGGTCATTATTGCTGATCCAACAATTTTTGAAACTCAAGCTGTTGGAGTAAGAAAATTGTCTATAATTGTAGGTTTTGTTTGCATTGTTTTAGGTGTTTTACCAGCTTTTTTTTGTAAAGGGATTGATTCATCAAATATGGAAAATAGAAAAGAAATATCATTTAAAACTCTTTTTTCCAATCTAATAGATTTATGTAAAGGAATTGCACAAGTTGCAAAGAACAAACCATTTTTAAAACTCTGTGGAGCCACTTTTTTAGTTTTTAACGGATTTCAAATGGTTGCATCTTTCAGTGTTTTCATCATTGTTTTTTATATGTATAACGGAAGCTATGCCGATGCGGGCAATTGGCCAGCTTGGTTTTCAACAGTAACTGCAATCATAACTGCTTTTGGTGTAATTCCGATTGTTACAGTGATTGCAAATAAATTTGGAAAGCGTCAAGCTTTTATTATTTCCACAGCTTTGTCTATTGTTGGATATATTTTAAAATGGTGGGCTTTTGACAAAGAAAATCCATATTTACTTTTTATGCCAATTCCTTTTATGGCCTTTGGTTTAGGAGGATTATTTACATTAATGATGAGTATGACTGCAGATGTATGTGATTTGGATGAATTAGAAAATGGAATGCCTCGAAAAGAGGGTACTTTTGGAGCTATCTATTGGTGGATGGTAAAACTAGGACAAGCTTTGGCTTTAGTTTTAGGTGGAGCTGTCCTAAAATTCGTCGGTTTTGATGGAAATGCAGCTCAACAAACTGCGGAAACAATGACAAGTTTACGATTGGCTGATGTAATTATTCCATCAGTTACTGCTGGAATTGCAATTTTAATAATGTGGAGTTACAGTTTAAATGAGAGTAGGGCAAAAAAAATAAAAGAACAACTTATTGAACGTAGAGGTGAATTATAGGAATTTTAACTAATATTTTTTATCATGTCATTTAGAGAAGAACATTTTTTTAAATATTATCAAGCGCAAAAACCCAATGCTGATATAAAAGAAATTCATCATATATCAACGAAAGGTGAAAACTTAACAAATGATATAGGTTCAAATAAATCGGTAGTTTTTGACAAATCAAGATCAGTATTACAACCAATTTGGAGTGAAACACTTACAAAGGGGATGCATGGTATTTGTTTTAGCATGTATGAAGATGGTCAGGGGCCAGGAAATACAATTACCAAAGAACAAGTGGATCGAAGAATTAAAATTTTAAAACCATATACAAAATGGATTCGTTCCTTTTCTTGTATTGAAGGCAATGAACACATTCCAAGAATTGCTAAAAAACATGGAATGAAAAATTTAGTGGGTGCTTGGTTGGGTAATGACATGCAAAAAAATGAACAAGAAATTGAAGGATTGATTCAATTAGCCAAAGAAGGATGTGTAGATATAGCTGCTGTTGGAAACGAAGTTTTATACCGAAAAGAGTTAACGCCGCAAGAATTATTAGCCTATATTTTACGAGTAAAAGAAGCCTTAAAAGAATTGCACATTCCTGTTGGCTATGTTGATGCCTATTATGAATTTGCACACAGACCAGAAATCACCAAAGCTTGTGATGTTATCTTAGCAAATTGTTATCCTTATTGGGAGGGGTGTGATATCAACCAATCCTTACTGCACATGCAAGAAATGTTTCGTATTGCAACACTTGCTGGACAAGGAAAAAAAGTAATCATCACAGAAACGGGGTGGCCAAGTCAAGGAAGTAGTTTAGGGGGGGCACATTCAAATGCAGAAAATGCCATGAAATATTTTGTCAATGCACAAACATGGGTAGCAAAAGACACTATTGAAATGTTTTATTTCTCTTCATTTGATGAATCATGGAAAGTAGGTGCAGAAGGTGATGTTGGCCCTTATTGGGGATTGTGGGATAAACATGAAAATTTAAAGTTTTAATTTTTAAATACTTACATAGAAAGCTCATTGCTAATTAGTAATGAGTTTTTTTTTGTTTTGAATACCATATTTCTATACAGTTGCATCCAACAATTAAAAAACACCTATACATTAACCGTACAGTTTTGTTTTAAGTAAAAATAAAAACGTTGGAAATGAAAAAAAAACATCTAAAGAACCAAGCTATAGCTGATATATCAAAGAATTAAGTTTTTTTTTGAAAAATGTATGCTTTTTGTAGTGGTATAATTATCGAATTCTTAAAGTTTAAACTTTAGTTTTGA
>ERZ888423.2762-NODE-2762-length-12565-cov-8.895604_pt1 | contig 12565 bp, 11 predicted proteins | sample MGYA00520523_ERZ888423 | MGnify/ENA primary metagenome ERZ888423 (study PRJEB32303, sample SAMEA104408611) | aquatic metagenome | biome: Brackish water; feature: Pelagic; material: water | place: Baltic Sea | collected 2014-06-08T10:24:00 | depth 30,27 m ...
GGAAGTCCAGTTCCTCGGCGAGGTTGTCGGCGAAGTCGGCGACGACGTCCTGGGCGGACAGCCGCCGGCCCAGCTTGGCCAACTCCACCACCTGGGCGAAACGCTTGAGGATCTGCAGGTCCGCGGCCACCCGGCGGCGGATGCCGGGGCGCTGGATCTTGACGACGACGTCCTCGCCGGTGTGCAGGGTGGCGAAGTGCACCTGGGCGATCGAGGCCGAGGCGAACGGCTGTTCCTCGAAGGAGGCGAACAACTCCTCGGGCGTCGCGCCCAGTTCCTTCTTGAACAGGGCGTGGACTTCGTCGGTGTCGGCCGGCGGGACGGCGTCGAGCAGGCCGCGGAACTCCCCGGACAACTGCTCGCCGAACGCGCCGGGGGAGGAGGCGATGATCTGGCCGAACTTGACGTAGGTGGGGCCCAGGTCGGCGAAGGTCTGCGGGATCTCCCGGATGACCTTGTCCTGGATGGGGCCCTTGGTGGGCAGCTTGGTCAGGATCCTCGCCACGGTGCGGGTGAGCTGCCAGCCCGTCACGCCGACGCGGGCCGCCTCCACGGGCAGCGGCACCCGATCCAGCTTGGCCATCTCGCGGTGATCGGTGGAACTCATTTGGGTCAGTCTGCCAAATCGGCGCTGCGTAACGCTAATTTCGGCGAGCGGGGCCACACCGGGTTTTGACGAATCGGTGACGTGTTGCGAATTAACGAATTTTAGCCGCCCTTTAGGTCCATAATCAGCTGTCGTCGGCACTCGTTGGTCAAGTCCACGGCCCGTGTCACTAACTGGAAGGTGAAAGATGATCCCCGCGGAACTGTCCCAAGGCCAATTCGATACGGTCTACAACTTCCTATCGCTGGTGATAGCAGCACAGCTGTTCACCACGATCTTCCTGCTGTCATCCCAGCGCCGGGTGCTGCCCCGCTACCGGCAGGCTCTGGTGATCTCGGCGGTCGTGACCGGCATCGCCGCCTATCACTACTTCCGCATCTTCGACTCGTTCCGGCACGCGTTCGTGACCGACGCGGTCGGCGGGAAGGGAACCTACGTTCAGGCCGCAGGGGCGTCGTTCAACGAGGGCTACCGCTACGTCGACTGGCTGCTGACGGTGCCGCTGCTGCTCACCGAGCTCGTCGTGGTGCTGGCCCTGGCCAAGAAACTGCAGACCTCGCTGCTGGTGCGGCTGATCCCGGCCTCCGCGCTGATGATCATCCTCGGCTACCCCGGTGAGATCAGCGGCGACAACGCCACCCGCAACATCTTCGGTCTGCTCTCGACCATCCCGTTCCTCTACATCCTCTACGTGCTGTTCGTCGAGCTGACCAAGTCCCTGGACCGTCAGCCCGAGTCGGTGCGCGCCACCGTCAGCCAGATGCGGATCCTGCTGTTCGCCACCTGGGGCGTCTACCCGATCGCCTACATCCTGCCGCTGTACTTCCCCGGCTCCGGGGCCTCCGGGTGGGTGGGTATGCAGATCGGCTACTCGCTGGCCGACATTCTGGCCAAGTGCCTCTACGGCCTGTTGATCTACAAGATCGCCCGCCTGAAGTCCTTCGCGGACGATCCGGACTTCGCTATCGCGGAGGGCCATCACAGCCACGAGAAGGCTGCGGCTTAGCTCTCCAGGCTCTTCGGTAGTTCGGCTCCGGTGACCGCCGGGCTCCTTCGGGAGCCCGGCGGTTGTCGCTTTGTGGGGGTACGTACAACAAGCACGTTCGGTCATTGCCAGGCGTCGCGCATAACGTCCTCGTTGGCCAGATCGGCGACAGCATCGCCGAGACGGATCAGGTCTTCAGTGCTCACGCGGACCTGTCCGACCCGGGCATCCTGAGCCAGTTGCCGGCGGACGTGCTCGACGCGCGACAAGCCCAGCGCGGCAGCCCGCGCGTCAAGGTCGGCCGACGCATCAAAGAAACTCATCGGAACCAGATTGCCTGATCTCAAGCGGTTCAGGCGTTGGTGAGCTGACTGATGCGCTGGGGCGATACATGCAGAAGCGTCGCGGCGTCACGAACGGGAATGCCTGCGTTGGTCAGTTTCAGCGCGTAGGCCCGGGCGGCATCGGCCGCCTGCGCTTCCAAGGTCTGGGCTTGGCGTCGTAATTGTTCGATTTCCTGAGCCGAGCCCAGGACGTCATCTCCGTCGGCAAGCGTGATGCTGGTGACCTGCACTGCCACGTCGGCCATCGGGGCATCGGTGCTGACCGCGATGAGGCTTCGTGCCATGTCTTCAATCTCGGAGATCCGGCGCGCCTGCGTGATTTGGCCGAGTTCGGGAACGACGATCATCCACCAGCGGCCGTCGCGGTATACCTCGATCTTGTAGTTGCGCATCACGCCTCACTCGCCTGCTCGATGGCCTGATTAATCTTGCGAACCACTCCGGGGCTGATCGTCCGGTGGCTGTCGGGGACGGCCACCCACGCGCCGTTGGCGTGCGTCCATTTGCTGTGACGTCCATCGGTGCTGGTACGCGAAAAGCCGGCCGCCTTGAGTCGCTTGACGACTGTCCGGGTTGGTTCCTCCTTGACCATCAGGATAGTCCATCCTGCTAGACGGTTTCTAGTCAATTCAGCTAGATGAATCATCCGCAGGGTCGCGTACTTCCCGCCCGCGTAGATTTGCGGGCGTGCAGATCAGCGCCGCGCAGGCTTGCGAACTGTTCGTCGGGGACCCGCAGTCCCCCCTGCAGATCGTGCGGGTCAGCTACGCCCATGCGGCCGCGCCCACGTTGGTGCGGATCGAGGGCGACGGGCTGAGCACCCCCGAACCGGTGACCGCCCCGGCGGGGGAGGGCGCCGTCGAGGTGGCGGTCCGCGTCGAGGCGGCGGTGCCGGGGCAGCGGCGGGCCGCCCGGGTGGTGTGCGACGAGACGGCGCCGTATCCCTTCGACTTCACCTTTGAATTCACCGATGCCGAACCCGGCTGGACGATGTACATGATCAGCCACTTCCACTACGACCCGGTGTGGTGGAACACCCAGGGCGCCTACACCAGCCGGTGGACCGAGGACCCGCCCGGAGCGTGCAAGCAGAACAACGCCTTCGCCCTGGTGGCCGCGCACCTGGAGATGGCCCGGCGCGACCCGGTCTACAAGTTCGTCCTGGCCGAGGTCGACTACCTCAAGCCCTACTTCGACGCGCACCCGGGCGATCGCGCCGATCTGCTGCGATTCCTCGCCGAGGGCCGGGTCGAGGTGATGGGCGGCACCTACAACGAACCCAACACCAACCTCACCGGCGCGGAGACCTCGATCCGCAACTTCGTGCACGGCATCGGTTTTCAGCGCGATGTGCTCGGCGCCTCGCCGGCCACCGCCTGGCAGCTCGACGTCTTCGGCCACGATCCGCAGTTTCCGGGGATGGCGGCCGACGCCGGGCTGACGTCGTCGTCCTGGGCCCGCGGGCCGCACCACCAGTGGGGGCCGATGGCAGGCGACGGGGATCCGCGGCGCATGCAGTTCCGCAGCGAGTTCGAGTGGATCGCCCCGTCCGGGGTGGGCCTGCTGACCCACTACATGCCGGCGCACTACGCGGCGGGCTGGTGGATGGACTCCTCGACCTCGCTGGCGCAGGCCGAAGAGGCGACCTTCGAGTTGTTCCGCGGGCTGAAATCCGTCGCCCTGACCCGCAACGTGCTGCTGCCGGTCGGCACCGACTACACCCCGCCGAACGCCTGGGTCACCGACATCCACCGCGACTGGGCGGCCCGGTACTGCTGGCCGCGGTTCGTCTGCGCGGTGCCCTCGGAGTTCTTCGCCGCGGTGCGTGCCGAACTGTCGTCCCGGGGCGCGGCTGCCTCGCCGCAGACCCGCGATATGAACCCGATCTACACCGGCAAGGACGTCTCCTATATCGACACCAAACAGGCCAACCGGGCCGCCGAGGACGCGGTGCTCGGTGCGGAGCGGTTCGCGACGTTCGCCGCCCTGCTCTCCGGTGCCCGCTACCCGGAGGCCGCCCTGGCCAAGGCCTGGGTGCAACTGGCCTGGGGGGCCCACCACGACGCCATCACCGGGTCGGAGTCCGATCAGGTGTACCTGGATCTGCTCACCGGGTGGCGCGACGCCTGGGAGTTGGGCCGGGCGGCGCGTTCCGGGGCGCTGTCGGTGCTGTCGGCGGCCGTCGACGCCAATCTTCCGTCGGTCGTGGTGTGGAACCCGTTGGCGCACAACCGAACCGATATCGTCACCGCCCGGCTCTCCGAGGCGGTGGGCGACGGCGTCGTGGTGCTGGACTCCTCCGGCGCGGCGCTGCCGGCCCTGGTGGAGGACGACGGGCACTCGGTGAGCTGGCGGGCCGCCGGGGTGGGCTCTCTCGGGTGGCGCACCTACCGGGTGGCTGACGGAGCCGCCCGGCCGGCGACAGCGGACAGCGGCACGGCGCCGTCGGGCTGGCAGCCCGTGGACGGGGTGGCGATCGGCAACGAGTTCCACCGGCTGACCGTCGACCCGTCCCGCGGCGGGGGAGTGGTGTCCCTGGTCGAGGTGGGCTCCGGGCGGGAACTGATCGCCGCCGGCGCGGTCGGCAACGAACTCGCCGTCTACGAGGAATACCCGGCCCACCCCGAGGCCGGCGAAGGGCCTTGGCATCTGCTGCCCACCGGCCCGGTGGAATGCTCCTCGGCGTTCGGGGCCACCGTCGCGGCCTACCGCAGCCCGCTGGGCCAGCGCCTGGTGGTGTCCGGGGCGATCGGGTCGGTGCTGCGCTACACCCAGACCCTGACGTTGTGGAACGGCATCGACCGGGTGGACTGCCGCACCACCATCGACGAGTTCACCGGGGCCGACCGGTTGGTCCGGCTGCGCTGGCCGTGCCCGGTGCCCGGGGCGCTGCCGGTCAGCGAGGTCGGCGACGCGGTGATCGGCCGCGGCTTCGGCCTGATGCACGACCACGCGTCCGGTTCGGACCGCGCGGTGGATTCGGCCAAACATCCCTGGACGCTGGACAACCCGGCGCACGGCTGGTTCGGGCTGTCCTCCTGCGTGCGGATCCGGGTGGGGGAGCAGACCCGCGCGGTGTCGGTCGCCGAGGTCATCGCCCCGTCGGAGGCCTCCGCCGGGGAGGCCCGCGAGGTGATGGTGGCCCTGGTGCGCGCCGGGGTGACCGCGACCTGCAGCACCGCCGGGCACACCCGCTACGGCCACCTCGAGGTGGACTCCAACCTGCCGGATGCCCGCATCGCCCTCGGCGGGCCTGCCGACAATGCCTTCACCGCGGCGGTACTGGCCGCCGCCGACCCGGCGTATGCCGCGGAGGTCAACCGCCAACTCGCACGTGGGCGGGTGCGGGTGTTCGTGCCCGCGTTGGCGCCGTTGGATGCGGTGTGGCGGCCCGACGCCGACCTGCGCGGCGTGCTGGCCCTGCCGGTGCTCATCGTCGCCGGTGCGGTGGAGGAGTTGGTGGACGACCTCGGCGACGCCGAGATCGTCGTCGACCAGGACGTGCCCGCCGGGTGCGGTGCCTTCGAGGAGCGGACCGTTGCGGTGCTCAACCGGGGTGTGCCCGGCTTCGCCGTCGAGGCAGACGGCACCCTGCACACCTCGCTGATGCGGTCCTGCACCGGATGGCCGTCGGGCACCTGGATCGACCCGCCGGCCCGCAAAGCCCCCGACGGCTCCAACTTCCAATTGCAGCACTGGAGCCACACCTTCGATTTCGCCGTGGTGTCCGGGGCCGGGGACTGGCGGACGCTCGGAATGGCCTCGCGCAGTGCGGAATTCAACCATCCGCTGCAGTGTGTGCCGATTTCCTCCGGCAGCGCCGGACTACCGGCTGACGGCTCGCTGCTCAGCGTGTCCCCGGCCGGGGCGGTGGCCCTGGGGGCGCTCAAACCCCGCGGCAACCCGACCGCGGTGGGCAGTGCCACCGCCATCTCGCCGTCGGCCGTCACCCTGCGCCTGGTCGAAACCCTCGGCGCGCCGGCCGACGTCGAGCTCTCCTCGTCGGTGGGCACGGTCTCGGAGGCGATCGCCACCGACCTGCTGGAGAACTCCCGGGCCGCCACTGGTCCGGCATTGCAGCTGCACGGCTACCAGATCGCCACCGTCGCGGCCCGACTCGACGCACCCGCCGTCATCGACGCCACCGGCCAGGCGTTGGCGCCGGATGCCGAAGCCGCCCAACCGCTCTACGCCCGCTACTGGCTGCACAACCGCGGACCCGCCCCCCTCGGCGGGCTGCCCGCCGTCGCGCACCTGCACCCCGAGGCGCTCACCGCCGCACCCGGCGACACCGTGGCACTGCGGCTGACGGTGGCCAGCGACTGCAGCGACGCGCCCGTCCACGGGGCGGTGCGGATGCGCTACCCGCGGGGCTGGGCATCGGATGCAGCCGACTCCGGCGTCCGGATGTGGGCACCCGGCCGGCACGTCGACGGCGCCTTCGAACTTCCGCCGCGGGCGCACCGCGAAACCGAGGTCAGCGTCCGGATCCCCGATGACGCCGCACCCGGCCGCTATCCGGTGCGCGCCCAGCTGACGCTGTCCGGGGATGTGCCGCCGGCCTGGCACCAGAGCGTCGAGGACGTCTGCGTCATCACCGTCGGGGACCCGGACGGCGAACTGGTGCGGCTGGCCGCCGAGCCCGCCGACATCGTTGTCGGCCGCGGTTGCAGCACCCGGCTCAGCGTCACCGTCGCCTCCGGCGCGGCTGCCGACCTGGCCCTGGAGGCGCACCTGATCAGTCCGTGGGGCACCTGGGAATGGATGGGCCCGGCCGCCCGCGGGGCGGTGCTGCCCGCCGAGGGCGAGGTCGAGGTGGGCTTCGACGTCGCACCGCCGCCCTGGACGGTGCCCGGAACGTGGTGGGCGCTGATCCGGATCGGCTGCGCCGGACGGCTGCTGTACAGCCCGGCGGTGGCGGTGCGCGTCCGATGACTCTTGTGACTCTTGCCGCGACCGTGGCCGGCGACCCGGTGGCGGTCGACGAGGTCGATGCCCGGGAGGCCGTCCTGCGCGCCGGCCCGCAGACCGCCGCCCTGCCGCGTCCCGGGACCAGCGAGGGCCGGCAGTTGCGGCGCTGGCTGACCCAACTGCTGGTGACCGAACGGGTCATCGCCCGCGAAGCCGTCGCCCTGGGTGTCAGCGCCTCCCGCGCCCCTGCCGAAGCCGAGGTGCTGCCGGACCTCACCGCGCGACTGGAGATCGGCAGCATCGCCGCATCCGCTCTCGCCGACCCGTTGGCCCGAGCGCTCTACGACCACGTCACCGCCTCCATCTCCGTTACCGACGCCGCCGTCGCCGACTATCACCGTCGCAACCCCGGTCGCTTCCCCGGCGTGCCCGACCCGTTGGCGGCCATCGCTGTGATGCTGCGCGGGGCTGCCCGGCGGCGGGCCTTCCGCATCTGGCTGGATCAGCGCCGCGCCGCGCTGGTCTGGCTGGCCCCGGGTTACGAGCACCCCGGCGACCCCCGTCAGCCCGACAACACCCACCGGCACTGATGAGCACGCCCGTCTTGGCCCTGGATATCGGCGGCACCAAGATCGCCGCCGGGCTCGTCGACGCCAACGGTGTTCTGCTGCATCAGAATCGGCAACCCACCCCGCCCGGCGGCGATGCCGAACAGGTGTGGGCCGCCGCCTCCCGCGCCATCACCGAAGCCCTGGCCGCGGCCGGCGGCACCGTCGCCGGGGTGGGCATCTCCTCGGCCGGGCCGATCAACCTGGCCGACGGCACCGTCAGCCCGGTCAACATCGGCAACTGGCGCGGCTTCCCGATCGTCGAGGCGGTGTCGGGTGCGGTCCCCGGCGTGCCGGTTCGACTGGCCGGCGACGGACTGTGCATGGCACTGGGCGAACACTGGCGCGGCGCCGGACAGGGTGCGGCGTTCATGCTCGGCATGGTGGTCTCCACCGGCATCGGCGGCGGCCTGGTGCTCGACGGCGTGCCGTACGACGGGCGCACCGGCAACGCCGGGCACGTCGGGCATGTTGTCGTCGATCTGGACGGCCCGCCGTGCAGTTGCGGCGGCCGCGGCTGCGTCGAGGCCATCGCCAGCGGGCCGCACCTGGTGTCCTGGGCGCGCGAACAGGGCTGGAGTGGGACTGACGCTCGGGCGCTGGCTGCGGCCGCTGAGGCGGGGGACGGCGTCGCGGTGCGGGCCTTTCGTCGGGGGGCGCGGGCCGTCGCGGCGATGATCGCCTCGGTGGGGGCGGTCTGCGACCTGGACCTGGTGGTCATCGGCGGGGGAGTGGCGAACGCCGGCCCGGTGCTCTTCGACCCCCTGCGCTCGGCGCTGCGCGACTACACCGGGCTGGACTTCATCTCCGGGCTGCGCGTGGTCCCGGCCGCGCTGGGCGGCGAGGCGGGGCTCGTCGGCGCCGCCGCCCTCCTCCGCTAACCCCCTTCCCCGCACCCCCTCCCCCCCTTCCTCGCGAGCAGACGCAAACTCGCACGATCGGGGCCCAATTCATGCGACTTTGCGTCTGCTCGCGGGCGAGGGGTGGGGGAGGGGTGGGGGTTATCCACAGGACGGTGCACGGGTGGCTACCGCGACCACCGGGTCAGCGGCAGCCTCGCGGCCATGAACAGCGCTGCCGTCGAGATGATCACCCGCGCAGGCGGTCTCGCCACCACCGCCGACCTGCTGACCGTGATGACCCGTCAGCAGATGGACGTGCAGGTCCGGAAAGGCACCCTGATCCGTATCTGGCGCGGCGTGTACGGCGTTGCCGAACCCGACCTGCTGACGCGGCTGCGGGCATTGGACCTGCTCATCAATGAGCACGCCATCGCGTGCCTGCACACCGCGGCGGAGCTCTACGGATTCGGCACAGAGAACAGCGGCGCGGTGCACGTCCTCGACCCCGGCTTTCGGCTGCGGCCCACCGGCGGGCTCGTCGTGCATCAGCGCAAGGGCGCTCCTCTGCAGTGTGTTTCGAGCCGCCGGGCGACATCGCCGGCGTGGACGGCGATCGAGGTCGCCCGCCAGTTGAGGCCGCCGCGGGCCCTTGCCACCCTCGATGCCGCACTGCACTCCAGGTGGTGCACCGCGGCGGACCTCGCTGCGGCCGTGGAGGCGCAGCGCGGTCGACGCGGGATCGTCGGCGTGCGCAACCTGCTGCCGATCGCCGACGGCTTGGCGGAGTCGGCGATGGAGAGCGAGGCGCGACTGGTCATGCTGCAGCACGGCCTGCCGCGTCCTGAACTGCAACACCTGATCCACGGCCGCGACGGGGAATGCTGGCGGGTGGACTTCGCCTGGCCGGAGGCCCGGGTCGCGGCTGAGTACGAGAGCGTCCAGTGGCATGCCGGACGGGAGGCGATGACCAACGACAAGATGCGGTTCGCCGGCGTGCAGGATCTCGGCTGGATCGTCATTCCCATCGTGGTGGCCGATGTTCGACGCACCCCGGGCCGGATGTGCGACCGCATTCGCCGCCATCTGGACCGCGCAACCCTGCTTTCCTGACCGCGAGCAGACGCAAACTCGCACGAAATGGGCTCAATTTGTGCGAATTTGCGTCTGCTCGCGGGGAGGCTTGCGTCTGCTCGCGGGGAAGAGAGGGCCATTTGGGGTTCGCGGGGGCACCACGCTACGATCACGGGGTTCCACCGAAGACCGTTGGTCACCAAGTAATTGGTTGAAGGTCCCGTAAGGGCGGCCCACGCAGGAGGACGAGGCACGTCGCCCCAGTGCGGCATTTCCACGCCCCGGCCATCTGCGCCGGGGCGTTCGTCATTTCACGGACCGGCCAACGCAATTCGGTGGGGCACCCGACAACCACCGAGGAGGCATGCATGGCCAAGGCTGACAAGGCCACCGCGGTCGCCGAGATCTCCGAGCAGTTCAAGTCCTCGACGGCCACCGTGGTCACCGAGTACCGCGGTCTGACCGTGGCCGACCTGGCTGAACTGCGTCGCTCGCTGAGCGGCACCGCCACCTACACCGTCGCCAAGAACACGCTGGTCAAGCGTGCGGCGGCGGAGGCCGGGATCGAAGGGCTCGACGACCTGTTCGCCGGCCCGACCGCGATCGCATTCGTCGACGGCGAGGCCGTCGACGCGGCCAAGGCGATCAAGAAGTTCGCCAAGGACCACAAGGCGCTCGTCATCAAGGGCGGCTACATGGACGGTCACGCGCTGACCGTCGACGAGGTCAATCGAATCGCCGACCTGGAGTCGCGCGAGGTGCTGCTGGCCAAGCTGGCCGGCGCGATGAAGGGCAACATGGCCAAGGCCGCCGGACTGTTCAACGCCCCGGCGTCGCAGTTCGCCCGGCTCGCCGCCGCGCTGCAGGAGAAGAAGGCCGGCGAGACCGCCGCGTAAGCACGACCACCCGAAACACGGAAAATCCCGAAACACGAAGAATCTAGGAAGGATTCACCATGGCAAAGATGAGCACCGACGACCTGCTCGATGCGTTCAAGGAAATGACCCTGCTCGAGCTCTCCGAGTTCGTGAAGAAGTTCGAAGAGGTCTTCGAGGTCACCGCCGCCGCCCCGGTCGCCGTCGCGGCCGCCGGTGGCGCCGCCCCGGCCGCTGAGGCAGCCGAGGAGCAGTCCGAGTTCGACGTCGTCCTCGAGTCGGCCGGCGAGAAGAAGATCGGCGTCATCAAGGTCGTCCGCGAGATCGTCTCGGGCCTGGGCCTCAAGGAGGCCAAGGACCTCGTTGACGGCGCCCCCAAGCCGCTGCTGGAGAAGGTCGCCAAGGAAGCCGCCGAGGAGGCCAAGGCCAAGCTCGAGGCCGCCGGCGCGACCGTCTCGGTCAAGTAGGCACACCGGCGGTTTCCACGGCCGCTGTGCACGACGAATCCCCCGCGGACCCACTGGGTCGGCGGGGGTTTTCGTTATAGGCAACAAACGGCGAATACCGCTAAACGGTGTGCGCTACAGTGACTCAAACCACAGGCGCGACTCCTGTGAAGAAACGTGTTGCCGGAAGGATTCCCGTGGGTATCGCTATCGAGGTCGAGAACCTGTCCAAGTCGTTCGGATCATCGCTGATCTGGGAGGACGTGACCCTGACGATCCCGGCCGGGGAGGTCAGCGTCATTCTGGGCCCGTCGGGTACCGGCAAGTCGGTGTTCCTGAAGTCGCTGATCGGTCTGCTGCGCCCCGAGCGCGGCAAGATCCTCATCGACGGCACCGACATCATCCAGTGCTCGGCCAAGGAGCTCTACGAGATCCGCACCCTGTTCGGCGTGATGTTCCAGGACGGCGCACTGTTCGGCTCGATGAACATCTACGACAACACCGCCTTCCCGCTTCGTGAGCACACGAAGAAGAAGGAGAGCGAGATCCGTCAGATCGTCATGGAGAAGCTCGAGATGGTGGGTCTGCTCGGGGCTGAGGGCAAGTTCCCCGGCGAGATCTCCGGCGGTATGAAGAAGCGCGCCGGACTGGCCCGCTCGCTGGTGCTCGACCCCAAGATCATCCTCGTCGACGAGCCGGACTCCGGCCTGGACCCGGTCCGCACCGCCTACCTGAGCCAGCTGCTGATCGACATCAACGCCCAGATCGACGCCACCATCCTGATCGTGACGCACAACATCAACATCGTGCGCACCGTCCCGGACAACATCGGCATGCTCTACCGCAAGCACCTGGTCATGTTCGGCCCCCGCGAGGTGCTGCTGACCAGCGAGGAGCCGGCGGTCAAGCAGTTCCTCAACGGCCGGCGCATCGGCCCGATCGGCATGTCCGAGGAGAAGGACCAGGCCACCGCGGCCGCCGAGGCCGCAGCCATGGAGGCCGGCCAGGGCGACGGCGGTCTGGAGGAGATCGAGGGCGTGCCCCCGCAGCTGAAGACCACCCCGGGCATGCCGGTGCGCCAGGCCGTCGGCCGTCGTCAGGCCCGCGTCCGCGAGATCCTGCACACCCTGCCGCCCAAGGCGCAGGAGGTCATCCTCGATGACCTCGAGGGCACCCACAGGTTGCCGACGCACACCCTGCCCAGCTAAGTCGGCCCATGGAGCCGTCGCTACGACGACGGGCCCGCCACCCGATTTCGCCTTGGCCGCTGACGTATTCGTGACGCGGCAGCGCTCGGTTGACCCATTGCCCTACCGGCGTCGGCGGGCCGGGGTACCGTTTGCCCATTAGCTGATGCTGGGCCAACGCGTGGAGGCAGTACGTACATGGGTGATCGACGGGTTTTGCTGGGGACAAGTGCGGTTCTGGTCGGGCTGGGATCGGCCCTGATCACCGGGACGGCGGTCGCGTCCGCCGACGCCGGCGAGACCGACAGCAAGCCCGACACCTCGGCCGCCAACACCTCGGCCGCCAGCGAGGCCTCCGCCCCGTCTCAAACACCACGTCGCGCCGCCACCCGCAATCGGGCCGCTGTCGCACCCGCCCCGGCGGCGAGCAACGCCGACACCCCCGCACGCCGTCCCGGCAACCGGGTCGCCAGGGTGCCGGCGATCCCCACCGACAGCATCCCGGCCGCGGATTCCCGGCCGGACGCCTCCCCAGCCGCAACGCCTGAGGCCGCACCCGCCATCCCGGCCGCCGCCGTCAGCGTCGACGCCCCGGAGATCGCCGCGATCGCCGCCACCCCCGAGGCCGTCCCCGCACCCGCAATCGTGGCCGAGGTCGCAGCGGTTCCCGCCGCCCCAGTCGCCTACGC
>ERZ888423.2764-NODE-2764-length-12554-cov-19.371950_pt1 | contig 12554 bp, 10 predicted proteins | sample MGYA00520523_ERZ888423 | MGnify/ENA primary metagenome ERZ888423 (study PRJEB32303, sample SAMEA104408611) | aquatic metagenome | biome: Brackish water; feature: Pelagic; material: water | place: Baltic Sea | collected 2014-06-08T10:24:00 | depth 30,27 m ...
GTAATCCCATATTTCGAGTAATCTCCAAGGAATCCGCTAGTGCGACTGAACCTATTGCATAGACGGTTTCGGCTGGGACCAGGTATGGTCGTGCTGTTTACAACTTTGGTGCTTCCATTCCTTGCCATTATCGTTGCTATAGACTATTGGACCAATTCACTCGCGGTCAACACAACGTCTAAAGCCCGCTGAATCAGATCAGTCATTAAAGTGACATTGACCAACATTGCGCTCAATCTCAATTAATCTTGAGCGATCTAAGGCAAATTATATTCTTGATGGGTTAAAGGTATAACAATTTTAGTCTAGGCGGTTTCTAGATAGATATAATTCAAAAATCCAGACTGGTCAAAAATAATGATAAATATCGCAAAAAAACTGATTACTAATATCTTTAATCAAGGAGGGGTTACTTTCAACGGTCCAAATCCTTGGGACATACAAATTAAGGATCCAAGATTTTTTAAGCGGATATTGAAACATGGATCAGTTGGTTTTGGAGAGTCATACATGGATGGCGACTGGGATGTTTCCCAGCTTGATGAATTGATTCGCCGAATGTTCAGAGTTCAAGCCAACCGAAAACCTATTTTTACTATCAATCGCATCTGGCACGATTTAAAATCTCGTGTAATAAACCTCCAAACACTTCACCGTTCCAGGGCTGTTATTGACACTCATTATGATTTAGATCAACGTCTTTACCAGCACTTCATGGGCCCATATAACCAGTACAGTTGCTGTTTCTTCAACAAGGCAACTACCCTTGCGGAAGCTGAAATCGAAAAACTGGAAATGATATGCAATAAATTAGATCTGCAACCCGGCGACAAAGTTCTTGATATTGGCTGTGGTTGGGGAGGGTTTGCACGTTATGCCGCTGAAACTCGTGGTTGTCATGTAACGGGCATCAGCATTTCTCAAGAGCAAATTACTTATGCAAAGAATTTCACTGCCGGACTATCAGTAGAAATCCTCAATGCCGACTATCGTGATTTACCCAAACTATTTAATACAAATCATTTCGATAAAGTCGTTATCATCGGAATGATTGAACATGTTGGTTATAAGAATTACCGTCACCTTTTTGATATTATTCATAAGATAATCAATAATGATGGTCTTTTTCTTTTGCATACTATTGGCAATACTCGAAAAACGACTATTACAGACCCTTGGATTGAAAAATATATTTTTCGTAACTCTATGCTGCCTTCAATGAGTCATCTCACGAATGCAGCTGAACAATTATTTATAATTCAAGATTGGGAAAATTATGGCCATTACTATGCACAAACTCTGATAGCCTGGCAACATAATTTTGAAAAAAACTGGGAGGTAATTAAAGCGATTGAATCAAAGAATTTGTTTGATGAACGATTTCGTCGCATGTTTAATTTTTACTTCAAAACTTGCCAAGCAGGGTTTGAAACCGAGAACTTGCTACTTTGGCAAATTGTAATGAGCAAACAGGGAGTAGGTAAATCTGTATATAGGCGCGTTAACTTATTATCTAGTGCAATTAATAAAACCATTTAGTACCGTCGTAATATTAGTAAAAAAACAAACAAGGAAATTCCTGTCACTACAGCAGTTGCAATAAATGGTGCGCCTGGAAAATAGAAGTACATGTTTGCACCAGTAAAGCTAGAAAATATTTGTGTCATTATGAGTGGGCCTAAAATTAAAGCAATGCTGTTTAGACTACTTAGGGTCCCTTGAAATTCCCCTTGAATTTCAGCTGGGATTTTGCTCGTCATCATTGCCTGTAAAGACGGTCCAACAAAGCCCGCGAAAGCTGCAATGATTACAAGTAAATATATTTGCCACCCAGACTCAGCGAAAGCATAAGCTGAATAAGAGAGAACTGACACCACCAATCCCAAAATAGTGGTTTTGCGAGATCCAAGGATATAGGTAACCCGACCTAAAATAACTCCCTGAATAAGAACGGCACTTATTCCAGATAAGGCTAGGGATAGGCCTATCTGACCAACAGACCAATTAAATTTCTCAATGAGGAAAAATGCCCAAAAACTGATTAATGAGATCTGCCCAATCATGAATAGGAAGTTCGCTGCCGCCAAACCCAAAACCATAGGATAGGATCTTAAAAGCATCATTGCGCTTATAGGATTGGAGCGCCTAAGATCAAAGGGCCGTCTGTACTTCTGAGATAGCGTTTCCCCTAAGAAAAGGTAGCCGTAAATAAAATTCAATGTGCCCAGAACAGCTGCCGTAATAAATGGAGTCCTTTCTCCAAAGCTGCCCAACACTCCACCAAAAGTAGGACCAATGATCAACCCAATGCCACAGGCTGCACCAACCATACCAAAACGCTTCGCTCGCGTTTCAATTGAGGTTATATCTGTTATGTAAGCATATGCAACTGCTAAAGTTGAACTGGTTGCGCCAGCAATTATTCGAGCAATAAACAACCAAAGAATTGTTGATGCTATAGCCATTAAAATATTACTTAAGCCTAATGCCATCAGAGAATAAAGCAGGATGGGTCTTCGCCCGTATTTATCGCTCAAATTACCTAATATTGGTGCTGAAAAAAACTGCATAAATGCATAGGCTAAAGTTAGGTAACCCCCTAGGCGGGCCGCATCCGATAAGGATGCATTACTTACAGCGATGATTAGGTGAGGCATCACTGGAAGAATGATACCGAAGCTTATAGAGTCTATCAGCACAACGCCTAAAATGAAGATAACACCATGCTGATTTTTTTGAATTAATGTCGACATGAATTATTTATCTTAAAATAAGAATCTACCAAGTTAGAGCAGTAACTATTCAAAGGATTCTGAATTATCTTTGGCGAATGCGAAGCCCAAGCTCGCCTGGCATTGGTCCAGGAAGTAACTTCATTTCACTTGTAGCCACTATTTGCTCTGGATTAACTAGACTAAAGTCATAGCGTCTCATTAGACTATCAATGATCAATATCGACTCTATTTTATTGAATCCTCTACCAGGACAAGACGCAGGACCAGCGCTGAAGGGAAGATAGCGAAATTTTGACTCTAGATCTAAAGCATTTTTCTGAACACGGGCTCCTTGTTCTCTAAGCTTCATCGATGGAGTAATGCCCTCAAAGAAATGTTCTAAATGTATCTGATTGGGCTTGGAGAAGGTTTCTGGATCTAAATTAATCGCAAATAATGCAATAATAATAAATGCATCATTTGGATATTCGAAACTCCCAATACCAGTCTCAGGGTCTGGTGGCACAACTCCTTTAGCACTACTTTGTCTGGGGGAGAAAGGTAAGCCAGTATGAAGTCTTTGCAGCTCATATATAAATGCTAACGTTATCGGTCTCTCATCATAATCATTCGGCGTCATAGTTTGACCGTTGTGATCTGCATTAAAAGCATCTACTTCTTTCTGAACATTTTTATAGAGCTCAGGATTACGACCCAATTCATATAGAGCCCAAGCCATTGAGTGCCCAGTTGACTCAGAAGCTCCGCCAAGAAAACCTCCTAAGACACCAGTTAGATCATTATTATTAGGTGACTCACCATTTTCGCCGAAAAGAATATAGTGGTTCATACTAGAGTTTATTTGGTCTTGTGTCAGTTCACCTCGAGCATGCGCATCACGAACTGAATCACCTATAGTAGAGGTCGCTGCACGCGCTTTCTCTGCGATCTCCATAAACTGTTTTTTCATTTTAGGGGTTGGATGACTACCAGCACGAATGAGCGTACGAATACATTGGGTGAGCTCTAACAAGGCATGCAAGTAATTACATCCTAATCGATCAAGCAGTACCTCATCGACGCCAGGTAAAGTGGTGTATAGAGCTACTCTTATTGTTAATATCTCCATAAAAAATGCACCATCAAAAATTTGATTGGGATGGCGTTCTATAAATAAATCAATCTCATCATTGCAAATGTCTTCAATCACACTCTTGATGCTTTCTGTTCGCTCATTTAGAGTTGCTGAGCCAACCAGTTTAATCGCTAAATTTCGCTCGCTTTCCCATGTTTTGTTGTCATGGTACTGACCAATCAAAAGTCCACCTGCTTTGCAGCCACTGGTTTGAGAAAGATCTGGGTGACCAATAGCTTTTTGAAAATAATGATTAGGTAGAGAGCCGCGATCAATGGTTTTTGGTCCGCAGAGCAGGTAGCGCGCTGCAGTAGGACTTCTTGTAATATAAAGCGCCGAGCCAGGCGTGGCAGATGTCCTTCGCCAAACCGTATCAACATAAGGCTTCATTTCTTCGATCTGCGGGATTTCAAAACTAGGGGCGGAAGATGTAAAAGTCAAACCATCAGGAGTATTCGGACAAAGTGGTTTGCCTTCTTTAAGTTTTTTACGCGCAATTTCACGGTTTGAGCCCACTCTATGTTCGACTTTTTTAAACATAGCTTTAAATCCACCGATTTGACCAAGAATTGCTAGTTTTGGAAATGCCAAATGATCGGAGGGTAAATGGGGGTCCACACCCGCAAGTTTGTATTCACACCAGTTAATGAAGGCCTCAAAGGGAGCAATTCTTTTTCCTGCAAAAATTAATTCTAAGCTATAACGGCTATCAAAATTAGCAAGCCATTGTATAAGCATGTTGGGAGGCTTTTTAGTCGGTTGTGGTTTAGGCTCAATGAAAAGAAGAGATAGATCGGGTTCGCCTGAACGTTTGCGTCTTAGTACAGATTTTTTTTCGTTAGGAATTTTGACTATCGGTCCACTACCGACTTGCACAAAAACCTCAGTGTGAACACGCTCAGTTGCTATGCCAACATCTTGAAGATGCCTAGTGACTGAGTCAATATAACCCTGGGGCCCGCATAAAAAATAATCTGCCGTGGGAAGCTCGGCGTGTAGCCTTTTAATCTCAGCCAAGTTGAGTCGCGACTCAAGAGAAGTCGCTCGCAGCTTTAGGGTGATATTTGAAAAACTTTCCGTGGCAGCAGTTAATTCACTTGCGTATGCAAAATCCAAAAAACTATGTGCAGAGTAATCGGTATGGAGTCTATTTTTAAGTTTAGTATCAACGATGGTTCGACAAATAGCTAATGCGGGTGTTACACCAATGCCAGCTACCAAACAAACGACTGGATTTTCTCCCTCGCGCCAAAAGTAATTTCCCTGAGGTGGTGAAATCCGAAGTGGCATGTCATCACGTCTTTCGTCGAACATCCAAGATGAAAATCTGCCATATGATTCGCGCTTGATCGTGACTTCATAGGATCCATCACGAACAGGGGCTGAGAGGGTGTAAGGGCGTCTGACCCAATTGCCTTCAATCTCAGCCTCCAAAATGATATGTTGTCCCGGAAAACTTTGTAAAGCCTCCCCTTGGAGCGGCTCAAGTCTGAAGGTTCTAATGCTCTCGCAGACAACAATTTCTTCCCTGACTTTTACCGGTACTGAGCTTGGGCCGCCTAGCAACTCTTTAATAGTTGGAATGCAACCGCCACAAACTGTGCCACAACTAGTGACATTTTGAAGAGTTAGAAAGTCATTGGCACCGCCAATAATTTCAGCATGCAAAGTCTTGCGTTTGATATTGATGCAGTGGCAAATAACTTGATCATTAATACTTGTAGTTGTAGGTTCCCTAACTACATTGATGGATCCCGTGAGGCTAAATTTTTCGATTTCAGCAGCTTCAAGCTTTATTCCATCCATTGCTTTAACGTATAAATCTGGCAGCTCTGACCATTCTCCAAAAACTGTTAATCCATAAATTTGACCATTCTGATTTAAACGAATTTCACGCTTAATTGCACGTGATTCATCAACGTAGTGCAAAGTTTTAATTTTCAGTGTCGCTTCTGTCGCAGTCAGAACACGCTCAAGATTACAAAGTTTTTCACCGATGACATTAGATGCAATAAGCTTTGTTCCATCGCTTAAGTCATAAAGAGTATTAAACGCATCGTGACCTAGATAGCGTCCTTTGTATTGGGTCACGAACCCACGGCGTGGCAAAATATAGATTTTTTCAAGGACCTGTAGATAGTCTCGTAGTTCTTCAGACCCTTTATTTAATTTATAGAAATAATCTGCGTCAATCTCATACAATCTAAGATTTCCTTCGGCAATGACCGTTGCAGCTCGCGGCAAATGATGGATGAGCGCTAGTTCACCGATAGTTTGTCCTTGAGTCATCTTCGCTAGAAGAACTTGATCGCCGTCTTTAAGCTGGTAAACGGCAGCTCTTCCGGAAAGAATGACATATATATGGCTTGCTTCATCGCCTTCACGAAATAAAACTTGGCTATCAGCAACTACGCGTTCACGTCCTGACTGGCTCGGGCCGCCATCCAGACTCATAGATTTGAGCAAGGTCGACTCACGGGCTATATTTTCATATAGCTGCTTATCACCTAAAAGTACAAACTTTTCCCGTATTCCAGATTGAGTTGAAATAGCTGCAAGGAACGCTACTTCTGGCAATCGAAGGGCAGCCACTGGTGTTTGAGCTCGTGCGCAAGCATTTCGCTTATTTCCAGTAATCAGTGCTTGCTCTCCGAATAACTCCCCAGCCTGAACCGTATGCAGAAATAGATGCTGTCCGTCAAGCCGTTCTTTATAAATTTGAACCTTGCCTTCAATGACCACCCACGCAGCGTTCGAAGAATCACCCTCACGAAGGATGACTTCACCAGATTCAAAATTTACTATTTCTGCATTAGCTCTCAGAGCGTCAATAACAGACTGCTCTAATGAATTTAGAAAAGTTACGTTGTTCAGAAAGTTTGAGGTGATGTGAGTATTCATTTAAAGTTTAATTTATTTAAAAAAACAAAGAGAAGGGTATAAGGTGGAACGGAAACTCAAGACAACTTTTTGCTAGAGTTTAAGCTGTAGGTGTTGGCGCCGGTTGAATACTGACCACCTGTGCCGGTTGAATATTGACCAGGGGCTTTTGTTGGCTTGAGTGCAGCCAACTGTGGATAACTATACCTGTTTAACGGTTTCGGTTGTCCCTTTTTATTAACTGGCAGACCGCGTAGGGCAACGCCCGAAGCGGTGTGCCGTAGTTAACTCTTTAGAACGGCTCCTCCTGCTCAGTTTCTGGTTGATCCTCCTTTTGAGTTCCACGCCGACCTTGTTCGCGCGCCTTGATCTGAGTCTTCGCTTGTTTAGTGCTGTGCAAGAAACGATATGACTGATTGCCTGTTTCGACGATGTGACAGTGGTGGGTCAATCTATCGAGCAGCGCCGTTGTCATCTTGGCATCCCCAAACACACTCGACCATTCAGCAAAGGTCAGGTTTGTCGTGATCAACACGCTGGTATGCTCATATAGCTTTGACAGCAGATGAAACAACAGAGCACCACCAGACTGACTGAAGGGCAAGTAGCCCAGTTCATCAAGTACAACGAGATCTAGGCGCGCAAGGCTCTGCGCGATACGTCCTGGCTTGTTGATGAGCTTCTCATGTTCGAGCGCGTTTACCAAGTCGACTGTTGAGTAAAACCGTACTTTTTTGCTGTGACGCGAAACCCCAGAGACGCTCAGTGCTGTCGCAAGATGCGTTTTTCCAGTGCCTGGGCCACCAATGAGCACTACGTTATGGGCCTGTTCTGTAAAAGATAGGTCAGCGAGTTTCTTGATTAGCGCTTGATCAACCGGCGAGGCCGCAAAGTCAAACCCCGCCAGATCTCGGTGCAGCGGGAAGCGGGCGGATTTCATCTGGTGTGAGATCGAACGCATCTCGCGGTTTGTATCTTCTGCTTCAATAAGATGCTCAAGCAACCACTTAGAGGTATCGACGCGGGTGCTTTCACCATTCTCTGTGAGTTCATCCCACGCGAGGGCCATGCCGTGCAAACGTAAAGACTTAAGACTTGCTTTGATATCAGGGGGCATGATTGATTTCCGTTTCTTGTGAATGGATGTCACGTAGTTGGTCGTAGCGTGCGGTGTCCGCACGAGGCGCCTCTTTGAGCTCGAGATCGGTCTGAGCAAGCTCGGGGATAGGCGGGCTATTTAACCGAGCCAAGACATTCTCGATGTGCTCGACACTGACTTGACCACTAGGCGTGACATCTTCGAGTGCAATGGAGACCGCAACCAACACCGCATCTAGTCCCGCACGTGGCACGCTTGCCAGCACATCGGCCATTGTGCGCTCGCCTCCTGGGTAGCGCATGAGCGCCTGACGCAGCTGCAACAGCACTGCTGGCATATCAAGGAATGGTGCACCGTTTCTAAGCGCGCCGGGCTTGCGTTGAATCAGATCAATGTAATGTTGCCAGTCATACGTGATCTGTCCTTTATTAGAGAGACGATCGTGCCGCGCGATAATGCCATCACCCGCCGCCACCGTAATCTGCGTGGGGTATAAGCGTGTACTGACAAGCTTGCCGGCCCACTCGCACGGGACCGAGTAGCGATTGCGCGCAACACTCACCAAGCACGTGCTGCTCACGCGCGAGGTCTTCTCGACATACCCATCAAACGCCTCGGGCATGGCCATCAGGTGTTCGCGTTCAATCTCTAACATCTCGGCAATCGTGAACTCTGAGTGCTCGGGGTGTGCGGTCTCGAGCCAAAGCGCAAAGCACCGCTTAGAGAGCCAGTCGTTAAGCTCTACAAACGAGCCGAACCTGCGCTCGCTCGCCTCGATCCAGATACGTCTACGGCTGTCCTGAACATTCTTCTCCACAACGCCTTTCTCCCAACCCGAGGCAACGTTGCAGAAATCAGAGTCAAACAGGTAATGGCTGCACATGGCCTTAAAGCGTGCATTGACTGCCCGCTCTTTGCCCCGATTGACCTTGTCGACAGCGGTCTTCATGTTGTCGTAGATGCCTCGGCGCGGCACCCCTCCAAAAGCAACAAAGGAGCGCGTGTGTGCGTCAAAGAGCATTTCGTGCGTCTGAGTCGGGTAGGCTACCAGCCAGAAGGCGCGACTGGCACACAACTTCATGTGCGAGACCTGTACCTTACGGAATATCCCGCCTACGAGCATTCCCTCTTCGCTCCAGTCAAACTGGAAGGCCTCGCCATTCTCAAAGCGCAACGGCACAAACGCCTTGCTGCCAAGGCCTGAATCGTTGCGCCAAGCGCGGATAAAGTCAGTCACTTGGGTGTACCCACCCCGATACCCTTGCGCGGTGATTTGCATCAACAGCGCACGTGCCGTGCGCCTAGAGTCTTTGTGACGCAGCCGATCGGCTTTAAGCGCTGTAATTAGCGTGGCCTCAAACGGCGTTAACTTTCGAGCATCAAGCTTGCGCTCGTACTTCGGTGCCACATCGCCAGGGGCGCGAAGCCACCCCCTGATCGTATTGCGCGATAAACCCGTCCTCTTTGAGATCTCGCTGATTGATAATTTGTCGCGCATCTTCATGCGCCTGACCTTGCCCAACATGTCCATGGTGATCACCTCAGCTCCCTGCTTAATAAGTAAGCAGGTCGATTGAACACCCTGGTCAATTTTCGTCCGGCACAACCCTCAAAAACTGGTCAGTTTTCAACCGGCGTCAACAGTCTCCCACATTTATCTCGTGGGCAAATTGATAGCAACACAGAGAATCGTTCGTTGGGCTTTGAGCATCAGGCCCTCTAAGTTCTGACAACTTAGCCATTACTTCATCTTGACTCTTGTACTTGGATAAGTCCCCTAGGTAGTCCCAGCCTATCGAAATAATTCCTTTTTCGTAAGACTCATTCCATAAGCGACCACCTTCGCCAAGGCCGATAGCCCATATTTTTCTGTTTGGGGCTTCACTTAAATCTTCACCAGAACTATCTTGCGACACATATTGCTCACAACACTCCACAAGAGTACTAATGTCGCTAATTAAATCTTCATTGCTAGGTATCTCATTCTTCTTGTAATACTTTGAATAGATTGTAGATGCCTCATATAGCTCTGTTAGCTTTGCCCTCTTTTCCAAGCCCAATTGAGCCGACTGATCAAAATCACTATTAATCATATTTGGGAACATTGCCCTTACTTGATCGGCTCTTCGCTGTAACTCTTCTATAGCGGCTACCCCAGAGCCATAAAGCTCTTGTATTTCTGTTACACCCTGTCCCAACTTTAGATGGCAACCATCCCCATCGGCTCGGAATAGCATGACTACATATGTTCCTTTTTGTGTAGTTGTGGTTTCGCGTTTATCAAGAATGGCTATCCAAGGTGTAAGCGCCCAATTTCCTTTGCCATACGAATATTTGACCAATAGATTTTTATTGTTAGCAACAAACTCTAAAGAGCTAAATTCATCTTTTAGTTTTTCAAAAAGTGAACGAATTTCGTGCTGACCACCAAACTGAGTATTTGTTCGTGCGGCAGGATATTTTTCCAGGATTTCTTTTAAAAGTTCACGCATGGCTATTTCTAATAATTAGCAGAATTATCAATATAGCCTTGTTTGTTACTTTTGTTAATTTTTTGTCGTTTTAAACGACAGCGATAGACAAAGTCGAACTGCGTCAAATGCTTTGAACTATTAACGTAGAAATGAAAAAAGAGAGCTATAAGCTCTCTTTTTGATTCTTGGTGGCCCGGGGCGGAATCGACCAGGGCTGAGGATGACTGACTCTAGCTCAATAGAAGTAATTACTCCGCTTTTGCCTTACGGCCATCAATGCTAATTGAACCAGCGCCTGATGAAGCTAATACTAATAATCCGCCTGTTACAGCAATATTCTTAAAGAACAATAACTGAGCAATAAATGCGGCATCAACTGGAGCGGCCCAGAAGGCATGACCAACAATGCTTGCCAATACTGTAAAGATTGCCAAACCAATTGCTACAAAACGAGTGTGATAGCCAAGAATTAGAGCTAAGCCACCTAAGATTTCAATAGCAATGACCACCCAAACGATTACAGCTACTGCTGGTAATCCAAGTGATGTGAAATAGCCTGTTGTGCCCTCAACGCCCATTAACTTATTCAGTCCTGCCGGCAGGAACAATGCGGCAATAGCAATACGACCTAATAGGTTTAATACATTTTCAAAGTTTTTCATTTTTTTCCTTAATAAAAATTATCCAGAGCTCTTAGAGCTTGTTATGACTGCCATCGCAAAACGCACCATTGGCACTATGTTTACAGCCACACAGATAAACGGTTTCAGTCTTTTCAGCAGTAAACGCAACCGGCGTAAATTCGGTGGTTTTGTGGCTACCATCACAAAATGGCTGATTCTTACTTAGACCACAAGAACACCAGTAGTAAGTCTGCCCAGCAGTGACTTCTACTGCGTAAGGGGCTTTTTGAGCGATACGTGGATTCATCGTGTTTCCTTTAACTAATAAAAATGGATTTAAGGGTTTTAAGAGATTCTTCTACTTCTTTCATTTCTTTTTTTGACAGCTTTTGAAACGCCGCCTCAAGATGCTTAAGATGTTCCGGAAATGCTTTTTCAAAAATCTTTTGCCCCTTAGCAGTCAGCTTGAGCAAATGACTGCGAGCATCATCAGGATTTTCTTGAGTAGCAATCAAGCCTTTCTGGACCATCCGCCCAACCACACCAGTAAGAGAGCTCTTGGAAATCAAAGTTTTCTCTCCCAACTGCTTAAAGCTCATTGGCGGCTGATTGGCCAGCGTGGCAATCACATCAAACTGGACTGGCAATAGCCCTAGCCCTCGGATATGTGTAGAAGAGTAGCCCTCAAATTCTTGATAGGCCCTAGCCAACTGTTTAATGATAGGTAGAAAGTTCATATGCGTACTAATATAGTCCATATATGTACTAATGTCAAATTACTTACACAATCAATGATTTGTCGTTTTAAACGACATCTACAGGCATGGGGACGGGAAGCTGGTGCGTCCTTTTAAAGGACAGCTGATAAAAAGGGGCAATAAAAAAACCACCCGATGGTGGTTTTAGTGTTTCTTGGTGGCCCGGGGCGGAGTCGACCAAGGCAGAGGTTGCCCTATCCAAGCTCTGATTCATTAAAAGCATCTCTTATATACACGGGCAAATCTATTGAGGGCGGTCTAAAGCCCGACTGGTAAAACATGTCTCCAATATGGCCGCGATGAAATGCTTTGTGATTACAGATGTGAATCAGAATGTCGCCTCTTGTCATTTCTCCAGCACCGCCATCAACAAAGGAAAAATGAACCTTTTCATTAAGTAGCGACTCACTCATTGTGTCGGCATACCAAATATACCAATCACCCATTTCATGTAACTTCTCCGCCAGTAACTCCAAAGAATCTGGTGACTCAGAGGTGCGAGACTTAAATCCGTGATCCATTCCAAGTAAATGGGCCCGCCATATTTGGTCAACAATAGCGATATGAGCCAAGGCGAATGACATTCCACCAAATGCCGCGGCACGCTGTTTAGTCACCTCGTCAGGTGGCAAAGTAGCTATGGCACCCAAAAGCATATTGTTTGCCCACTTGTTATAGCGTGTGAGCATTCGGATATTTCGAACAGCAGACATATGGCCTCTTTTGGGTAAGTCAGCACAGTCTAACAAATGAAAAAACCACCCGAAGGTGGTTTTGGTGTTTCTTGGTGGCCCGGGGCGGAATCGACCAGGGCCTAGGATGACTGACTCTAGCTCAATAGAAGTAATTACTCCGCTTTTGCCTTACGGCC
>ERZ888423.2766-NODE-2766-length-12544-cov-12.508127_pt1 | contig 12544 bp, 7 predicted proteins | sample MGYA00520523_ERZ888423 | MGnify/ENA primary metagenome ERZ888423 (study PRJEB32303, sample SAMEA104408611) | aquatic metagenome | biome: Brackish water; feature: Pelagic; material: water | place: Baltic Sea | collected 2014-06-08T10:24:00 | depth 30,27 m ...
TTCTTGTAAGTATTTGTCTAATGAAGCAGTTTCTCTGTTGGTAACCTGTTTTGTAATTTTAAGTTGTCTCATCTAATGATTTGTATCAATTTTTAAATTCGTAAAATTTTTTCTACAGATCTTTATACGTATCAAACCTAAATTTTGTTACAAAAAAGAAAAAATATTTTTAAAAAGAATTTTTGAAGGATGATATACTTCTAGAACAACCCATTAATTTGAGAATCAATTCTGTCAATAACATACCCCAAGTTTTCTTGATTACTCACAAAATCAAGGTTATCAACATCAATAATAAGTAATTTTCCTTTACTATATGTTGAAATCCACGCTTCATATCGTTCATTTAAACGGCTTAAATAATCAATGCTAATCGTGTTTTCATATTCTCTCCCGCGTTTGTGAATTTGTCCAACAAGCGTTGAAATATTTGCGCGTAAATAAATTAATAAATCTGGAGGTGTAATTAAATTCTCCATCAGCTCAAATAATGAACTGTAATTATTGAAATCTCTGTTCGTCATTAATCCCATTGCATGCAAATTCGGAGCAAAAATGTTTGCATCTTCATAAATAGTTCTATCCTGAATGATGTTTTTTCCAGATTCTTTTAATTCTAAAATCTGACGAAAACGACTGTTCAAAAAATACACTTGTAAATTGAATGACCAACGCTCCATTTCTCCGTAAAAATCGTCTAAATATGGGTTTTCATCAACAGATTCAAAGTGTGGTTTCCATTTATAATGTTTGGCTAAAAGTTCGGTCAATGTGGTTTTTCCAGCGCCAATATTTCCTGCAATTGCAACGTGCATATTTAAAAATTCTATATGATTAAAATCGAGTTGCTAATGTAGTAAAAAAAGATATCAATGAGATTAATTAATTAATTTATAGCCAAAACCGCGCACATTGAAATTAAATTTCAACTTTAATTTTTGATGTTTTATTGATGATTGTAATATTTTAGCAAACAAATTAAACCCAAAACACAATGAAAATACATTTAATAGCAGTCGCAATTTTTTGTTTTGTATTGAGTTCAGTTGCTCAGGATTTTGCAGGAAAAGCTGTTTATAAAACAAATCGAAAAACAGATTTTAAAATTCAAGGTTCAAATATGTCCGAAATTCAAGAAAAGGAATTGCAGGAAAAATTTCAGAAGATGAATCAAAAAACTTTTATTTTGGAATTTGATAAAACAACATCAATTTATAAAGAAGAAGAAAAATTGAACGCGCCAAATCCACAAGCAAATCTTGGAGGAATGCAAGTGATATCGGTTTTTGGTGGTGGTGGTTCAGGAAGTTTGTATTTCAAAAATTTGAAAGAAAAACGATTTGTTAGCAAAACTGACATCATGGGAAAAACATTTTTGATCAAAGATTCCATCCCCAATTATCAATGGCAATTAACATCAGAAACAAAAAATATTGGAAATTATACCTGTTACAAAGCTTCATTTACCAAAGAGGTTGAAATTTTTACAGCTTCTTTCGGAAAAGAAGAATCAAAAGAACCAAAAAAAAACAAAGACTGTAACTACAACAGCTTGGTACACACCTCAAATTTCGATAAGTAATGGACCCACTTTTTATCAAGGTTTGCCTGGACTTATCCTAGAAATTAATGATGGAACAAATACGATTGTTTGTACTGAAATTATTTTAAATCCATCAGAAAAAATTACAATTAATGAACCTGACAAGGGAAAAGTAGTTACGCAAGCTGAATATGATAAAATTAGTGATGAAAAATCCAAAGAAATGATGGAAAGATTTAAAAGTAGAGATGGAAAAGGTATTGAAATTCGCATTGGCGGTTAAGTAAAATATATTTTAGATTAATTATTTTAATTACTCATTAAACTTTTAAGTTTTTTTTAAGTCTTATTGTGAGGATTTAAAATACTTTTGACCAAAAATTAATCAATAATTATGAAATCAACAATTACATTTCTTTTAGCACTTGTTTCAATGGCTACTTTTGCTCAAAAAGAATTCCAAGGAAAAGCTGTTTACATGGAGAAAACAAGCATGGATATGAACAGATTTGGCAATGAAATGACTGAGCAACAAAAGCAGCAAATGATGGCTCGTTTTAAAAATTTTTTAGAAAAAACGTATATTTTAAATTTTACAAAATCAGAGAGCTCATTCAAAGAAGATGCAAAGTTAGATGCTCCAGGAACAAGTGGTCCAAGTTGGGGAAGAAGCAATGGACAAGGTTCTATTTATAAAGACTTGAAAGACAAAGAAATGATTGAAGATGTTGAAATATTTAGCAAACGATTTTTAATTGTTGAAAAAATGGAACAACCACAATGGCAATTAACATCTGAAACTAAGAAAATTGGAGAATATACTTGCTACAAAGCTACTATGGCTATTGAAGATAAATCAGTTGATTTTGGAAGTATTTTCGGAAGAAGAGCAAACAATACAAACACTGATAAAAAAGAACCAGAAGTAAAAATGCTTGATGTAACTGCATGGTATTCTCCGCAAGTTCCTGTGAGTGCTGGCCCAAAATCTTATTGGGGATTGCCAGGTTTGATTTTAGAATTAAATTATGGAAGAACAACAGTATTGTGTACAGAGATTGAAATTAATCCCGGTGACAAAATCGAAATTCAAAAACCAACAAAAGGTGATAAAGTTGGTAGAGATGAATACAATAAAATTGTGAAAGAAAAAACTGATGAATTGAAAGAGAGATTCCAAGGAAGAGGCAATGGAATGGGTGGTGGAAGAGGAAGATTTTAATCGAAAAAATCAAAAAAAATCAATCAAAAAACAACAATGAAAAAAATTTTAATAATCACCATTTTTATGGTGACTTGGATTACATCTGCCCAAACAAAATTGACAGGCGTTGTAAAAGATTCTATTGGAGTTCCTTTAGAAATGGCAAATGTGATTGCTATCGACAACAATACAAAAGCAATTGCCTCTTATGGTTTTTCTGATGCCAAAGGTTTTTTTAGACTTGATCTGAAAAACAACACTTCTTATAATGTGAAAATTAGTTATGTAGGATTCAAAGAAATTTCTACAAATATCAACACTAACAATGTTGATATTGTAAAAAACTTCACCATGAAAGAGGATAATATGTTGGATGGCATAAACATTGTCTCGAAAATGCCTGTTACCGTAAGTGGAGATACTATTTCATACAATGCGGATTCTTTTAAAAACGGAACAGAACGAAAACTAGAAGATGTACTTAAAAAATTACCTGGCGTTGAAGTAAATGCTGCTGGACAAATTGAAGTTGAGGGTAAAGTTGTTGAAAAAATTACTATTGATGGTAAAGATTTTTTCAGTGGTGATACCAAATTGGCAACCAAAAATATTCCTTCAAATGCGATTGATAAAATCCAAGTGCTAAGAAATTTTTCAGATGTAGGGCAATTGAGTGGCGTTCAAAATAATGAAGACAGAGTTGCTATAAACATCAAATTAAAAGAAGGGAAAAAGAATTTTTGGTTTGGTGATGTGACTGCTGGATCAGGAGATGCTCCTAATGAAACTTTGTATCTTTTTCAACCAAAATTATTTTATTACTCACCAAAATACACTTTGAATGTTATTGGAGATATCAATAATATTGGGGAAGTTGTTTTAGATAGAGGAGATTTAAGAAGTTTTGGAGCAAACTTTCGAAGCCAAAGTCCGTCAAATGGAACAAATATCAATATTGGTGATGCAGGAATTGGTTTTTTAAGCGCAAATGCCAGAAACGCAAATAAAATTGAAACTAAATTATCTGCATTTAATTTTAGCTATTCACCAAACAAAAAGCTGAATTTAGGTGGGTTTTTAATCTTTTCAAGCAACACCAATGGTCAAAGAAATATCAATACGATCGATTACGTTAACCCAAATACGCCTGATGATGTTGTTGATAATATTACTGATCAAACAAGTAATTCTGGATTATTCAGATTTACTTCTATCTATAAAAAAGACATCAATAATCAATTGAATTACAATATCTCTGGTCGTTTTTCAAATGAATTCAGAACAGATAATGTAATTTCACAAGTATTGAGTGATATTGTTGAAAGAGAAAATGCCACTCCTTTTACAATCAATCAAGACTTAAGCTATTTTTATACTGCTAGTGAAAAAAGTATTTTTGCTTTAGAAGTAAAAAATTTAATACAAGACGAAGATCCTTTTTATTTAGCGTCTTTAGAAAATAATCCTAATAATAATGATGATGCAAACAATGATGGGTTTGATGACGCAGCAGAAAGTTTAGGATTGAATAGAGATAATCCATATTATAATTTAGAACAAGATCGACGTGTAAAAACAAATCAAACAGATGCTAAATTGGATTACTATTACATATTAAATTCTAAAAGTAATTTGAATTTTGTAGCAGGAACAATCTTAAGTTCACAAAATTTCGACTCTCGATTTTTTCAAATTTTAGACAATGGCAATGAGTTTACTCCAAACCCAAATGTTCCTAGAATTAACGATCCACAAACTACCAATGACACTCAATATAATTTTACAGATATTTATGCGGGTTTAAGATACCGTTTAAAAACAGGAATTTTTACCATTACTCCAGGATTTACTGCACACTCTTACAATTCAAGAAATACTCAATATGGCAATGAATTTTTTCAAGATAAGTTTTTCAAAGTGTTGCCAGAATTTAATATTGTTGCACAATTTAAAAGAAGTGAAAGTTTGAATTTTACTTATAGACAACAGGTGAATTTTACGGATGTAAATCAAATTGCTAGAGGAATTGTTGCCAACAGTTACAATTCATTTTTTGGTGGAAACGCTGAATTGGTGAATGCGAGTTTTCACAATGTTTCTTTGAATTACAATAGTTTTAACTTATTTAATAACAGCAGTGTTTTTGCAAGGTTAAATTATTCAAAAACAATAGATCAAGTAAATAGGAATAGTATTTTTGAACCTGGATCAGTGGTTTCAAGCAGCACATCTATCAATTCTCCACTAGACAACGAAAACTTTTCAGCTTTTGGAAATGTTTCTAAAACCATCAAAAAAATAACAGGAAGATTTGGAGCTAATTTTAATTATAACAAAAGCTACCAATTTTTAAATTCTTCAGAAAATACGAATGAAAATATTTCAAGAGGCATCAATACTCGAATTGGAACCAATTTTACTAAAGCGCCAAATGTAAATTTGAGTTATAATGTTTCATTTTCAGACCAAAAAAATAGTGCAAGAAGTGCTGACATAAAAACGGTAAGACATATACCATCTATTGATTTTGATGCATATATCTGGAATTCTTTAACCTTAAAATCTGATTTTTCCTATAATGAAACAAGACAAGATGGGAATTTTGTAAATTCATTTAAAATATGGAATGCATCATTTGCTTTCAGAAAAGACAAAGATGCCAAATGGGAATATGAATTGGTTGGAAGTAACTTGTTAGCAACTAGCTCAAGCGTAAACGTTAATCAAAATATAATTTCGTTCAGTATCAATGAACGTTTTATTCTTCCAAGATTTGTAAGTCTAAGAGTGCGTTATCAACTATAAAATTATTTGAATTACTTTTTAAAAAATGGCTCAATTTATTGAGTCATTTTTTGTTTAGTTTTATTATTTTCGTGTCATGAGTGTATTGGCATCAAAATCTACTTTCTATACGACTTACAAAACATTGGGGTTGTTGTATTTATTTTTTATTGTTGGCTTGTTTTTGGACAGTTTTTATATGGTAAAAATTACTGAAAACGCCCAATTTTATGCAAATAGTTTGATGATACTCATGTTTAGCATTACTTTTTTGAAAGTAAATAATCGTTTTAAAGAACAAATGATATCAGCAGTTTTGATTGGATTTTTGGGGGAATATTTATTTTCAATACTGATGGGAATGTACACGTATAGACTCGAAAATGTTCCTCATTATATTCCATTTGGACACGCTTTTGTGTATATCGCAGTTTTGTGTTTTTCAAAAGCGGCTTCTATCAAAATTCATCATCAATTTTTAGAGCGGTTTTTCACAATTTTTATTTTTATCTATGCTTCTGTTTTTTTGATTTTCAAGAATGATGTTTTCGGATTTGTGATGACAATTGCCACATTACTGATTTTAAGAAACAAACCAAAAGCGCGACTTTTTTATTTGACAATGTATATTTCTGTGGCAGTTTTAGAAATTGTTGGCACAACTTATCAATGTTGGTGGTGGCCAACAACAGCTTGGGATGTGATTCCTTTTTTACCTAGTCACAATCCTCCAAGTGGCATTTCTTTTTTCTATTTTTTGTTAGATTTAGGAACACTTTGGTTATATAAACAACGCCACAAATCGGCTTGGAAACGCATGAAAAGTATCCGTAATATTAGATTACAATCTTTGAACATTATTACAAAAAAAATAGGTAATTTAGCTTAAAATATTTTAAAAAATGTCAATCAAAGTTTCATCAGTTTCTAAAGTTTATGGGTCTCAAATAGCTGTAAATGATATTTCTTTTGAGGCAAAAAATGGAGAAATCATCGGATTTTTAGGTCCAAATGGCGCTGGAAAATCGACCATGATGAAAATATTGACAGGATTTTTAAAACCAGATTCAGGAGAAGTTTTTGTAAATTACATTGATGTTTTAAAAAACCCTATTAAAGCTCAAAAAACCATTGGGTATTTGCCTGAAAATAATGCGTTATACAAAGACATGTATGTGAGAGAATATCTCCATTTTTGTGCGTCTGTTTTTAAACTTTCAATGTTAAACAATTTGACAGTAAAAGAACAAATTGAAATTTGTATTAAAAAAGTAGGATTGCAGTCAGAATCTCATAAAAAAATCCATCAATTATCAAAAGGATATCAGCAAAGAGTCGGAATTGCAGCTGCCATTTTGCACAATCCAACTGTTTTAATTTTAGATGAACCAACCACAGGATTAGACCCAAATCAATTAGCTGAAATTAGAACACTCATCAAAGAATTAGGAAAAGAAAAAACAGTATTGTTTTCAACGCACATTATGCAAGAAGTAGAAGCGGTTTGTGATCGTGTAATTATCGTCAAAAAAGGTGAAATCCTTGTCAATGAATTGCTTAAAAATCTTCAAAAAAATAGTCTACAAATTATTGAAGTAGTGTTTGATTTAAATGTTGCTAAAGAAATCATCAATCAAATTCCGAACGTCATTTCAGCTAAAAAATCAGAAAATCAATGGCAAATCACTTTTGATACTCAAAAAGACATGCGTTCTAAAATTTTTGATTTTGCACAAGAAAACAATCTAAAAATCCTTGAATTATCCTCAAAAAATAAGAATTTAGAAACCTTTTTTAGAGAAGTTACTGTTAATTAATTCTGCAATTTTATCAATATTTGTAAGTAATTAATTCAATTTATAATTGATTTGTTGTTTTTGTAAAATTGTCAACAACGCATTAGAAATCGTAATTTTTGTATTTCTACTTGGTAAATTCACTTCAATTTTTTCATTTTCATCCCAAATTGTAAATTTCAATGAAGTTTTTCCGGGATTGTTTTTCAAGATGGTTTCTAAGTTTAAAATAGTATCTTCTTTAATTTCTTCCAAAGGAATTTGAATCGTAAGTTTTTCACAACAGTTATCCAAAATATCCGTTAAAAGTTTGAAATCGATAAAATTAATACTTATTTCGTCATTGTAAAAATTCTTTTTAAAAGTTGTTCTGATAAATAAGAAATTTTTCAGAGATAAAAAATGTTTGAATTTCAAATAATCTTCTTTAAAAATCCGGAACTCATAACTTTCATTATAATCTTCCAAAATAAAAGAAGCCCAGGGATTTCCAGTTTTTGCAACTCGATGTTGAACATCTGTAATGATTCCTGCAAAAGAGATATTTTTCCCAGTATGCGTTTTTAAATCTTCCTTAAAAATTGACAAGTTGGTATTGCAAAAAACGAGTTCATTTTTGAAGTCATCCAGAGGATGTGCAGAAATATAAATTCCAATGACTTCTTTCTCTTGAGACAACAATTCCATGGTTCCCCAAGTTTCACAATTCGGAATTTCAGGTTCTGCAAACTGAATTGTTGAGGTTTCTCCAAACAAAGAAACTTGCGTAGAATTTTTGTTTTCTTGAAATTTACTTCCAAATTTCATAGCCCGTTCTAAGAAGGTAATTCCTTTTTCGTCAATGGCAAAATATTGTGCTCTGTGTGTATCTGAAAAAGAATCAAAAGCGCCAGCTTTTGCTAAACTTTCAAAAGATCTTTTGTTGGCAACTCGTAAATCTGCGCGTTTTGCAAGGTCAAAAATGGATGAATAATTTCCGTTTTCTTTTCGTTCATCAATAATTGATTTCACGGCATGAGCGCCAACACCTTTAACTGCTGCCATTCCAAAACGAACAGCCCCTTTTTTATTTACAGAAAATTTCAAATACGATTCGTTGATATCTGGCCCCAAAACTTCTAATCCCATTCTTCTGCATTCTTCCATGAAAAATGAAACCTGCTTAATGTCGCTCATATTATTAGAGAGTACAGAAGCCATATATTCAGCAGGATAATGCGCTTTTAAATAGGCAGTTTGATACGCAATCATAGCATAGCAAGTAGAGTGACTTTTGTTGAAGGCATACATTGCAAATGCTTCCCAATCTTTCCAGATTTTTTCTAATTTGATTGCATCATGTCCATTTTCTGAAGCTTGTTCTATGAATTTTGGTTTCATTTTATCCAAAACAGAAACTTGTTTTTTTCCCATGGCTTTTCTCAAAACGTCAGCTTCCCCTTTTGAAAAGTTGGCTAATTTTTGCGATAACAGCATTACTTGCTCTTGATAAACAGTAATTCCATAGGTTTCAGCCAAATATTCTTCCATAGCTGGCAGGTCATATTCAATAACTTCAGTTCCGTGTTTTCTATGAATAAAAGAAGGAATATACTCCATTGGTCCTGGTCTATACAACGCATTCATTGCAATTAAATCTCCAAATACAGTGGGTTTTAGAGCACGCATGTGTTTTTGCATTCCAAGAGATTCGTACTGAAAAATACCAATAGTTTCACCTTTTTGAAATAACTCGTAGGTTTTTTCATCATCTAAAGGAAAATTCTCAGGATCCAATTCTACAGCATGTCTGGCTTTTACAATTTTGACCGTATCTTTGATTAAAGTCAGCGTTTTTAATCCTAAGAAATCCATTTTCAACAAACCTGCAGATTCCACAACAGAGTTGTCAAATTGCGTAACATACATGTCAGAATCTTTTGCTAAAGTCACAGGAACATAATTGGTAATATCTCCTGGAGTGATAATTACGCCACAAGCATGTGTGCCAGTATTTCTCATAGAACCCTCTAAAATACAGGCTTTATTAACAGTTTCGGAAGCAAGATTATTTCCTTTTGAAAGCAGCACCAACTCTTCAATCATGAGTTTGTCTTCAGCACGAAGACCATCAATTTTTGCTTTATTTTTTTCATCATCACTAAAAATATGTTGAAGTTTGATGATATTTGGAATCAATTTCGCAATTCTGTCAGCTTCAAAAAGTGGTAAATCTAGCACTCTAGCAGTATCTCTGATAGATGATTTTGCAGCCATTGTCCCATAAGTGATAATTTGCGCAACCTGATTCGCGCCATATTTTTTAATCACATAATCTAGCACTTTACTTCGGCCTTCGTCATCAAAATCGATATCAATATCTGGCATGGAAACACGCTCAGGATTTAAGAAACGCTCAAAAAGTAAATCGTATTTTATAGGATCAATATTCGTAATCCACAAGCAATATGCGACTACAGAACCAGCTGCTGAACCACGACCAGGTCCAACAGCAACATCCATATTTCTTGCTTCTCGTATAAAATCTTCCACAATCAAAAAATAACCTGGATAACCAGTTTTTTTGATAACTTCTAATTCAAAATCGATTCGTTCAATGATTGATTCAGAAAGTTCTCCGTATCTTTTTTTTGCACCTTGATATGTCAAATGGCGCAAATAATTATTTTCACCTCTTTTTCCTGCATCAATAGCATCTTCAGATGATTGAAACTCTTTTGGAATATCAAAAGCAGGTAATAAAACTTCTCTAGCCAATGAGAAAATTTCGACTTTATCAACAATTTCTTGCACATTACTAATCGCTTCAGGAATGTCTGCGAAGATTTTTTTCATATCATTGGTTGATTTGAAATAATATTCTTCATTGGGCAATCCATATCTATAGCCACGACCTTTTCCAATAGGGGTTGTCTGTTTTTCGCCATCTTTTACACACAATAAAATATCGTGTGCATTTGCATCTTTTTTGTCTAAATAAAATGTGTTATTGGTTGCAACAACTTTGACATTGTGGTTTTTGGAAAATTTCAATAACGTTTCATTTACAATCGTTTCATCTTGCTGATTGTGACGCATAATTTCCAAATAAAAATCCTCTTGAAATTCTTGTTTCCACCAAAGCAAGGCTTTCTCTGCTTGATTTTCTCCAAGATTTAGGATTTTATTTGGGATTTCTCCATACAAATTTCCTGATAAAACAATGATGTCTTCTTTATATTTTTTGACAACTTCTCTGTCAATTCTTGGCACATAATAAAATCCATCAATAAAAGCAATCGACGACATTTTTGCCAAATTGTGGTAGCCATTTTTGTTTTTTGCTAATAAAACAACTTGAAATCCATTGTCCTTGATAGATTTATTTTTGTGGTCTTCACAGATATTAAATTCACAACCAATAATTGGTTTTATTTGGTGTTTGGCTATTTTGTTGTGATTTAAAATCGTATTTACAAAATGAAAAGCGGCCATCATATTTCCAGTATCTGTCATTGCAACAGCTGGCATTTTATCTTGAGCTGCAGCTTGCACTAAAGCGTCAATTTGAATGGTAGATTGCAACACCGAAAATTGAGTGTGGTTGTGCAAATGTGAAAAAGCAGTGTCTTTTAGTTCCGATAAACCTTCAGAATTTGTTTTGGAGGTGATGTCGTCTTTTAGATTTTCGAGACGTTTTCGAATTTTTTCAGTTTCTTTTTTTAGATTAACGTGCTTAATTCCAATTACTTGAATTTGAGATGGATTAGCTTCTTTGAAGTTTTTAAAATAGGTTTCGTCTTTTTTTAATTCCTCTTTCGTGAATTCTTTAAAACGAATTAATTCTAAAAAACATCGCGTTGTTGCCTCAACATCTGCAGTTGCATTATGAGCTTCTTCAAAATCAACATTAAAAAGATGTTTATGAAGTTCGGTTAATGTTGGCAATTTAAATTTTCCACCACGACCACCAGGAAGTTTGCAAAGTGAAGCTGTTTTTTCGGTACAAGTATCTAAAACAGGAAGTTTTGTCAAGTTGTTTTCAATGCCTAATCTATGAAATTCGCAGCCAATAATATTGATGTCAAAACCTACATTTTGACCTACTAAAAAGGTCGTTTTTTGAAGCGCTTCGTTGAATAAAATCAATCCATCTTGTAAAGAAATTCCTTGTTCTTGTGCTAATTCAGTTGAAATTCCATGAATTCTTTCAGCATCAAATGGAATATTAAATCCGTCAGGTTTTATTAAAAAATCTCTGCGAGAAATCAAGTTTCCAAAATCGTCATGCAATTGCCAAGCAATTTGAATACACCTAGGCCAATTGTCAGTATCCGTAATTGGTGCGTTCCAACTTTTTGGTAATCCTGTAGTTTCGGTGTCAAAAATTAAATACATAAATGGGTTTTTATTCGGAAAATTTCGAGCTTTAAAAATACAAAAATCAATCAACTAAATGGAGTTGTTTTCATATGTGATTTATTAACATTTTTTTGATTTTTACACTTTTTTTTAATTGCTTGATTTTAAGTTGATAGAATTAAAAATAGTTGTATATTTGCGCCCACTTATCACGAGTTGGTAAAAATTATTAATAACCAAGGTCGAGAACCTTAAAAAATTAACAAATTATGTCTGTAAAAATTAGATTACAAAGACACGGAAAAAAAAACAAGCCTTTCTTTTGGATTGTAGCTGCTGATGCCCGTGCGACAAGAGATGGTCGTTATTTAGAAAAACTAGGAACCTACAATCCAAACACAAATCCCGCAACTATTGATTTAGACATTGATGGTGCCGTAAAATGGTTACAAAATGGAGCACAACCAACTGATACTGCAAAAGCAATTTTGTCTTATAAAGGCGCTTTATTGAAAAATCATTTGGCAGGTGGTGTTCGCAAAGGTGCTTTAACTGAAGATCAAGCCGCTAAAAAATTCAATGCCTGGTTAGAAGAAAAAGGAGCTAAAGTAACTTCAAAATCAGAAGGATTAACAAAAGCACAAGCTGACTCGAAAGCAAAAGCATTAGAAGCAGAAAAAGCAGTAAATGCAGCAAGAGTTGCAGCCGCTGCTAAAGTAGAAGAAGTTGCTGAGGAAGTTGTTAATGTTAAAACCTCTTCTGAGGAGACTACTGAAGAAACCTCTGAAGATACTACTGGAAAAACCTCTGAAGAAACCTCCGAAGAAACTACTGAAGAAACCTCTGAAGAAACTACTGAAGAAACTACTGAAGAAA
>ERZ888423.2767-NODE-2767-length-12542-cov-5.638184_pt1 | contig 12542 bp, 12 predicted proteins | sample MGYA00520523_ERZ888423 | MGnify/ENA primary metagenome ERZ888423 (study PRJEB32303, sample SAMEA104408611) | aquatic metagenome | biome: Brackish water; feature: Pelagic; material: water | place: Baltic Sea | collected 2014-06-08T10:24:00 | depth 30,27 m ...
TCAGACAGCAACCGCTGCCTGAACCCAACATGTCACCTCAACGCGCGGCAGTCCCGAGGGCCCAACGGTGGGTATCGAGTGCTCGGTGAGTGCAGTTGAGGTCGAGGGGCGTCCGTTGCTAGCAAGGAGCGATGAGAACCACTGCCGCTGTGCTTCATTCACCCGTTGCCCCCTTCGAGGTGGAACAGATCGATCTGGCTGAACCCGGGCCGGGGGAGGTGCTGGTGCGGCTGGCTGCCTGCGGCATGTGCCATACCGATCTGTCGATGCGGGCCTCCCATCGCCCGACCCCGTATCCGGTGGTACTGGGACACGAGGGGTCGGGGCACGTCGCGGGGCTGGGGGCCGGCGTCTCGGGTCTCGAGATCGGGCAACCCGTGGTGTTGTCGTATGCCTCCTGCGGGCGGTGCCGGCCTTGCCGTACCGGCGAACCGACCTACTGCGAGCGGATGTGGGAGCTGAACTTCCGTTGCTGTCGAGCGGATGGGACCACGGCGTTGTCCAGGGAGGGGGTCCGGGTCGGCTCGCACTTCTTCGGCCAGTCATCGTTCGCTTCCCACGCGGTGGTGTCGGAGACCTCGGTCGTGCCCGTCGACACCGACGCCCCGATCGAGCTCTTGGGACCATTGGGGTGCGGTGTCCAGACCGGCGCCGGGGCCGTGCTCAACGTGCTGCGCCCCGATCCCGGTGCATCGATCGCGATCTGGGGCTGTGGTGCCGTTGGGCTGTCGGCCCTGTTGGCCGCCGTCGTCGCCGGCTGCAAGACCATCATCGGGGTCGACATCCATCCCGGCCGGCGTGACATGGCCATCGAGTTGGGGGCGACCGCGGTTGTCGACGGTTCGGCCGACGTGGTCACCGAGGTGCTGTCGCTCACCGGGGGCCGGGGCGTCGAGTACGGCTTCGACGCCGTGGGCGCGCCCGGAACACTGGAGAATGCCGTGGCGAGCCTGGCCCCTCGGGGGACCTGTGGTTTCGTTGCAGCCGGCGGGCCCGAACAGATGGCGTCGTTCTCGCCCCGGCACCTCCTGTTCGGGCGCACCGTCACCGGCATCCTCGAAGGTGACTCGGTTCCCCACGTGTTCATACCGCAGTTGCTCGAGCTGCATCGAACGGGCCGGTTCCCGTTCGATCGGCTGATCACCACCTTTGCGCTGGACGAGGTCAACGAGGCCGAGTCGGCCAGTCACCGAGGTGACGTGATCAAGCCGGTGCTGTTGATGCCCTGACCGCTGATGCCCTGACCGCTGATGCCCTGACCGCGACGCGAGCCGACCACGGGCCAATGATGACCGAACCGAAGGTTCTGGCCTATCGTTGTGGTGCTCGGTCGAGCAACCCGCATTCTCGACCCACACGCACCAAAGCTGCCATCCATGAACCCGTCATCATCTCCCAATGAGCCTCCCAGCGATCCCTTCCCGGGCTGGTATCCCGATCCTCTCCGCATGGCTGACCAGCGCTTCTGGAACGGTCGAGAGTGGACGGGAACCACCAAGCGCAGCGAAGAGCCGGCAGACCATCCGCCCGACCTCGTGGTTCGGGCGGTGCCCGAACCCCCGTCTTCTCCTGGCCCGAGTGCGCCAGACGGTGACGGGAACGAGGTCGACGATGGTGCGTCCTCGACCGGCGGTCCCGGCGCAGAAGCTCCCACGTCACCCAGCCCTGAACGGCGACCGTTGTTCGAGTCGGTCGTGGCCAGGGCACCGTTGACGGCAACCTCGGAACTCGAGAGCAGGCCCCGTATCTTCGGAAGTGTCTCGGCGGCGAAGACCGTCGAGACACCAGCGGCAAGGCCGGCCCCGTTCCAGATTCGAGTGCCGAAGCCGATTCCCGAGCCGCTCGACGCCGATCCGGAACGCCAGCCTGCTGCGACTGTCCAGCCTGCTGCGAGTGTCCAGCCTGCTGCGACGACCCAACCGGTGCCCGTGCCGGTGCCGCTGCCAACCCCTGGCTCGGACCCAGTGGTCGTGCACGCTCTGGGGCTCGACGAGGGTGCGACGGACGGAAAGGCATCGCTCGAAGACGTGTTGGCAACGATGCCGGGCCGCGGAACTCGGTCGGCACAACCGGTTCAGGCCGACTTCGGTCACGTCGATCCTCCCGGCGACGGACCCATGCATCCGACGCCGAGCCCGGATGGCACCACGGGCCGTCCCAGCGCAGCATTCTGGGCGATACTCGTCGTTGGTTTGTTGGCCGCACTGGCGGTGGGATTCCTGGCCGGCCGAAGCAGCGGAGGAGACGCCTCGAGTTCCGAGATTGCCGCGACCCCCATCTCCGCCGACGCTCCCGAAGCATCGACGGCAACCCAGATCGACGAGGACTCGCCCGCCGGAAACGACGCAGTCGACGGGCAGGAAGCCCTGCTCCAGGCCGAGATCGATTCGCTGACCTCGGAGCGAGAAGCCCTGTCGGCGGAATTGGATGCGGCCGTCGGTTCGATCGAGGAGATCACGGTCGAGCGTGACGATGCGCTCGACCACAACGAGCTGATGCAGACCTGGTTCACCGCCGAGGTCCGAGATCGTTCCGAGCGTGACTGGAACAACGAAGTCGACCGGGCCTGCTCGGCCGACAGCGAACCCACGCTCGACAACACGAACCACACTCGTTCGATGGAACTGATGGGAACCCACGAGGGGCTGGTGCGAGCGGTGCTCGAGTGCCGGGCCGCCGGCTGACGGTCAGCCGACGGCTACCTGTGCCTCGCCGGAAATCACCACCTCGTCGTTCTGGTTGCGGGTTTCGATGGCGAGCGTTGCCACGCCCTGTTCGATGCTGCGTACCTCGGCCCGCGCAATCAGGCGATCGCCGGGCCAGACCTGTCGAGTGAATCGGACGCCGTAGCTTCGAAGCGAGTCGACGCCGAACCAATCGGTGACCACTCGTGCGGTCAGCCCCATCGTGAACATGCCGTGACCGAACACGCCTGGGTAGCCGTGGTCCCTGGCGTACTCGGAGTCGTGGTGCAACGGGTTGAAGTCACCGGAGGCTCCGGCGTACTTGACCAGGTCAGTCGGAGTGATCTGCTCGATGACGACCAATTCTCTGGCCGCTCCCGGTTCCAGATTCGTTTCGGGAGGCTGAGCGTTGTGGCCGGGGAGGGAAGCGGTCACGATCGACCCGGCTTGTTCTCGGGGATCACGCCGACGTTGACTGCGGTCACACACAACACCCCTCGCCCGTTGCGGAACTCGGTGATCTGTTCGACGAAGTCGAGCGCGCCGCCGCGACTGCTCTCCTTGCGCCACTGATCCCCGGTACGAATGGTCACCGTCAGTTCCTCGCCCGAACGGACGGGGTGGTGATAGGTGAAACGTTGTTCGCCGTGCAGCGTCTTGCCCGGTCCGGGGTAGCGGGGCGTCGTCTTGGGTTGCCAGCCCGGGCGAGTGGCATCGAGCGGGTAGTCCGGCTCGTAGTGGGCGCTGGCTTGGTAGAAGGTCGGCGGTGGCACCAGACCCGCGGGATTGGTGGCCTCGGTGTACTCGGCACGACCGTCGCCCAGAGCCCGGGCGAACAACATGACCGACGTGGCGTCGATCGGGAACGAGAACGTCTCGGCATCACGAGCCGACGCTGGGTCGCTCGAAGAGGTTGGGTTGCTGTTCATGGCCTGCATCGTGGCATTGATCTAGCGTCATCGGCCATGACTTCTGATCATTCTCACGCTCATGATGCCGAACTCCCTCCTCCGGTGCTCGAAGAGATCAGCCCCGCCGTCTATTCCTACGTCCAGCCCGACGGCACCTGGTTCATCAACAACACCGGTTTCGTGGTCGGCGATGACGGCGTGGTCGTGGTCGATGCGACGTCCACCGAGGCCCGCACGCTGGCATTCATCCAAGCCATTCGATCGGTGACCGACAAGCCCATCACCACCTTGATCAATACCCATCATCACGGCGATCACACTCATGGGAACTATCTCTTCCGCGACGCGACCATCGTCGGCCACCGCAGGTGTCGCCAGGTCATGATGTCGGCCGGTCACATCGTCGACTACTCGGCTGCCTTCCCCGGCGTCGAGTGGGGAGCCCTCGAGTTCGCACCCCCGACGCTCACGTTCGAAGGCTCGCTCGAGGTGTACGCCGGCGATCTGAAACTGGACCTGCACGATGTCGGTTCGGTAGCTCACACCGAAGGCGATGTCCACGTCTGGATCCCCGAGCGGGGCGTCCTGTTCGCCGGGGATCTGGTGTTCCACGGCGGCACCCCGTTTGCCCTGTTCGGGTCGGTGTCGGGAACCATCGCAGCCATGGATCGACTCGAAGCCTACGACGCCGCCGTCCTGGTTCCCGGCCACGGGCCGGTAGCGCGAGGTGCCGAGGTGACGGCGGCCTTCGATGATCAGCGGCAGTACCTGACCTTCGTCCAGGAGCAGGCGGCCGCCGGGATCTCCGCTGGTCGCACCCCGCTGGAGCAGGCCCGAGAGACCGATCTCGGTCGCTTCGCCACCTGGAGCGATTCCGAGCGCCTGGCCGGCAATCTGAACGTCGCCTATCGCGAGGCCGGTCACAACCCGGAGTTCTCGATCGAGACGTCGATCGGTCAGATGATCGAGTTCAACGGGGGCGCACTTCCCCGCTGCCTGGCCTGAGCCCCGGGACCGCCGGTCGCGACTGGGGGGCGTCCCCGATGGAGGGGCGCGAGCGCTCGACGAGAGTGGGAGCACACACCCGCCGTCGGCGGGACGGACCGGGAGGGAAATCCAATGGCAGCGATCATCATCGATTCCACGTACGACGACGGGAAATCCGGTCTCGGGTGGTCGAAGCTGGATCGCGGTGTGATCGGCCGTTGGTTGCACACCCTCGCTGGTTTGGACCGGCCGGTTGCGACCGAAGATCTGTCGCCCCTGGAGCTCCGGCGACGCCGAGATCAAGCCCTGGTCGACGGTTGGCTGGTCGGGCGGTGAGCAACCGGGGCCGATAGCTTCAGCCTCATGGATTTCGAGCTCGATGGGGACCAGAAGCTGCTGCAGGAGACGGTTCGTTCCTTCGCCCTGAACGAATTGGCGCCCGACAAGGTGCAGCGGGCGCACGCCGGCGCCTACCCGTGGGACGTGGCGAAGAAACTGGGCGAGATGGGCCTGCTGGGCCTCACGATCCCGGTGGAGAAAGGTGGCATGGGAGGCACGGTCGTCGATGCCATCATCGCCATCCAGGCGGTGGCCGAGGGTTGCCCCCGGAGCGCCGATGTGGTCCAAGCCGGAAATTTCGGCGCCATCCGGACCTTCGCCGAGTACGCCACGGATGACCAGCGTGAGCGCTTCCTTCCCCGACTGTTGGCCGGCGAGTCGATCATGTCGGTGGCCATGACCGAGCCCGACGCCGGTTCGGCCGTCACCGAGCTGACCACCTCGGCCCGTGCTGACGGCGACGATTTCCTGATCAACGGATCCAAGGTCTTCGGGACCAACTCCGACGACGCCGAGGTCTTCCTGGTCTATGTCCGCTACGGGCCCGGTGTCGGAGGCATCGGATCCGTGCTGGTCGAGCGCGACGCTCCGGGACTGACCATCGGCGAACCGTCGGCCTTCATGAACGGGGAGAGCTGGTCGCAGCTGTACTTCGACGACTGTCGAGTGCCGGCCACGAACGTGTTGCTCGGGCCCGGTGGTTTCAAGCAGCAGATCAGCGGATTCAACGTCGAACGCCTCGGCAACTCGGCCCGTGCGGTCGCCGTCGGTCGTCACGCCTTCGTCGAAGCCCGGGACCACGCCCTGGAGCGACATCAGTTCGGTCGTCCACTGGCCGAATTCCAGGGGTTGCAGTGGAAGTTCGCCGACATGGAACTGAAGCTCGAGTCGGCTCAGTTGCTGTTGATGCGGGCCGCCCACCGAGCGGTCACCGAGCTGCCGTCGGCCCACGACACGGCACTGGCCAAACTGGCGTGCAACGAAGCTGGCTTCTTCGCAGCCAACGAAGCGATGCAGGTGATGGGAGGACTCGGGTTCAGCTCCGAGAGCATCGTGCAGTACTGCGTGCGCCGATGCCGGGGCTGGATGATCGCCGGCGGGTCGATCGAGATCCTGAAGAATCGGATCGCCGAGGGAGTCTTCGACCGGCGTTTCGATCAACGACCGCCCCGAGTCTGATCAGATCGACCGGTCAGGGCCGGACCGGGGGTGGTGGTGGGGTTGCGAACCAGAACCAGAGGCTGCCCACGGTCGCAGCCACGCCGAGGCCGGTGAAGGCGATGCGGAAACTCCCGGTGGCGTCGGCGACGACGCCGGCCACGACGGGACCGATCACCATGCCCATCATGATGATGAGCGACGAGAACCCCATGATCTTGCCGAAGTCGGTGGCTCCGAAGTAGTCGGCTCGCATGGCCTGCTGCAGCGGTCCTCGAAGGCCCCAGGCCACGCCGTGCAACAGGACGAAGACCCAGATGAGCAACGATGTCCTGGCCACGGCCAGGACCATCAGGCCAATGCCGTGGCCCAGCATGGCGAGGGTCACGAGTTTTCGTTTGTCGAAAACGTCGCCCAGCGCGCCGCCGATGACCTGGCCCACCCCCATCATGGCCGGCAGGGCACCGATCACGATGGCGATGTGAAGTGCTCCGAGGCCGGTCTCGTCTTCCAGGAACACGGCCAGATGTGCCATGGAGGCTCCAACGACCAGGAGCGCCGATGCGTGACCGAGCGAGATGAACCAGAACGCCCGGGTTCGGAGGGCTTCGGCTGCGGTGAAATGGACAGGGCTGGGCGGCGGCGCAATCGGTGCTCCGTTCTCGTCCGATTCGGCGACCACATCGGCAGGGTCGATGCCGTCGGGGTACAGGCCACGGTCCGCGGGACGCTGATCGAAGTGGCGCGAGAGCGGGAAGATCACGACGAGGACGATGAGACCGGCCACCTGCGCCGTGCCCCGCCAGCCGATGTTGTCGATCGAGACGCCGACGAAGAAGGCCAGTGATCCACCGACGGCAAAGCCCATGGAGGTCAGGGCGATGGCCTTCGATCGCTTCTTCTCGAACCAATGGACTACGGCGACCGTGACGGTGAGGAAGCCGGAGAGGCTCGAACCCATGGCGATCATCAAGTAGGCGCCGTAGAAGCCGGCAACCGTGCTGATCTGGCTGAACCAGACGAAGCCCAGCGCCATGATCAGGCCGCCGAGGCGGAGGACGGCCTTGGGACCCCACCTGTCGGTCATCCAACCCTGGATCGGTCCGAGCAGGCCGCTCTCGGCCCGATTGAGGGCGAAGGCACCTCCGAGAACCTTGTTGGACCATCCGAACTCGTCCTGGAGCTCCGCGGCGAACAGGGTGAATGCGTTGAAGACCAGCCCACTGTGCAGAATCTGGATGATCAGGCCACTTCGGGCGATCTTCCACCCATGGAAGTCGTCCATGAACGACAGTGGGCCACGTCCGGGCGAGTCCCCGGGTCGGGAGGTCTTGAGGGTCTCGGTCGGACGCAGTTTCTCGAGCATCGAGGAACATGCTGGCAAGCTGCGCCGTGCCGAGGCGAACTCGTTGCGAAGAATGCCAGGAGACGATCATCTAGGGTCGGCCCATGATGCGCCGAGAGTGGTTGGAGTTGCGGACCGAGGAAGCAATCGAGCCCGACCTCGAGATCGTCGACCCCCATCACCACATGTGGGACTACGAGACGGTCTACGGACGCTACGAGGTCGACGATCTCCGTCGCGATACCAGCGCAGGCCATCACATCGTGGAGACGGTGTTCATCGACTGCGGTGCCAACTATCTCGAGAATGGGCCCGACCATCTCCGGCCGGTGGGGGAGAGCATCTATGTCGCGCGCCGCGCCGAGGAGACCGACCGAACGCCGGGAGCCAAGATCGCCGCCATCGTGAGCAGGGCCGACCTGACCCTGGGGGCCGGAGTCCGCGAGGTGCTGGAGGCCCATGTCGACGCAGCAGGTGGCCGGTTCCGCGGCATCCGGCACTCCGGCGCCAGTAGCGATGAGTCGGCCATTCCCGCGTCGCGGCCCCAGCCACCCCTCGATCTGTACTCCCAGCCGGAGTTCCGTCGAGGTGCAACGGTGCTGGCTGACCTCGGGCTGTCGTTCGAGGCCTGGCAGTATCACTATCAACTGGACGAGACGCTGGCGCTGGCCAGGGCGGTGCCGAACCTCACCATGATCGTCAATCATCTCGGCGGTCCGGTGGGCGTCGGCCGCTACGAGGGCAGGAGGGACGAGGTGTTCGCCGCGACCCGGAGCGGGCTGGCCGAGCTCGCCGCATGTGACAACGTCGTCCTCAAGGTCGGAGGCGTCGGCATGGCGCGCTACGGCATGACCTGGCATCACGACGCGCTCCCCCCGTCATCCGACGATGTGCTGGAGATCTGGGGCGAGCTGATCGACTGGAGTATCCAGACCTTCGGACCGTCTCGCTGCATGTTCGAATCGAACTATCCGGTCGACGGAGAGACGTGCGGCTACGGGGTGCTGTGGAACGCGTTCAAGAAGGTGTCGGCCGGTTACTCGGTCAGCGAGCGGGCAGATCTGTTCGCCGGCACCGCCCGGCGCGTTTATCGGTTGTGACCCGATCGTCGGGTGTCGTCATCGACTGCTGACCCGATGCGATTGGCACGAGGGCGGCCCACGACAGAGAATGTCGATCTGGACGCGAACAGCGCACAGGTGAACTGATCGGGGCGAGCCGAGCCGGGCTGGTCCGACGAAGGGGGTAGTCATGCCAGGTGTACTCGACGGAATCCGGGTGCTCGACTTCGGCCGATACATCGCCGGACCGTTCTGTGCCACGTTGCTCGGTGATCTCGGTGCCGATGTCATTCGTGTGGAACGGGTCGATGGGGGAGAGGACCGCTGGTTGACCCCGGTGGCCAACGACGGCACGGGGGCCACGTTCCTCCAGGTCGGACGGAACAAACGCAGTCTGACCCTGAATCCCCTCAAGCCCGAGGGGGCCGAGATCGTGCGACGCCTGGTTGCAACCGCCGACATCGTCGTGGCCAATCTGCCGCCTCAGACGCTGGTGACGATGGGCCTCGACTACGAGACGCTCAAGAGCATCAAGAGCGACATCATCCTCACGACGGCCAATGCATTCGGCAGTGGCGGACCCATGAGCAACAAGATCGGCTTCGACGGACTGGCCCAATCGATGTCGGGTGCCTTGCACGTGACCGGAGCGCCTGATGCTCCCATGCGGGCCAACGTGCCCTTCGTCGATTTCGGCACGGCGTCGCTGTCGGCCTTCGCCACCATGGCTGCCCTTCGACATCGTGATCTGACCGGCGAAGGTCAGGTCATCGAAGGCGCACTCCTGAAGACGGCCATGACGGTCAGCAACGCCCATCTGATGGAACAGGATCAGCTGCAACTCAACCGGGTTGCCAGTGGCAACCGGGCCCAGACCGCGGGACCGTCCGACGTGTTCCAGACGAGCGACGGTTGGATCATGTGCATGGTCATCGGTTCCTATCAGTTCGAACGGTTCACCGAACTCGTCGGTCGACCCGATCTGCTCAACGACGACCGATTCAAGGACGATCTGTCCCGGGGCGACAACGGCGAAGCGCTCTCGGAGGTGATGGCGCAGTGGTGTTCGACCCGCACCACGACCGAGGTCCTGGCTGCCATGGAGGCGTCCAAGGTGCCGGGCGGGCCGGTGTACACCCCGCAACAGGCCCTCGATGACGAGCACATCAACGCCACCAACATTCTGGCCGACGTCGACTACCCGACCCTCGACAAGCCGGCTCGAATCGTCGACTTCCCGGTCAGCATGAGCGCGACCCCGGGTGGCATCCATCGTCGTCCCGCCGAGTTGGGGGAGCACACCGACGAGATCCTGGCCGAATTGGGCTACGACTCTGCTGCCATCGGAGCGCTTCGCCAGCAACGTATCATCTGACCCCACCCCCGAACCGTGTGCATTTGTGTCCGCTGAGCGGTCGGAAGTGCACACGGTTCGCTGTGTCTCTACGGTGTCCCGGTGATGCATCACGATCCGACTCCGCCCGACTCACTCGCTCATCGACTGGTGGAGGGCAGCGACGGCGAGCATGCCGTGTTGCACGACTTCGGTGGTGATGGCACGCCACTGTTGTTGTCCCACGGCAACGGTATGAACGTGGGAATGTGGCGAGCTGTCGTGCCCCTGCTCGTCGAGCACTACCACTGCTACGGACTCGATCTTCGAGGTCACGGGGCGTGCCGGCCGGTCGATCCCGGTTACTCGGTGGCAAGGGACCGCTTCGCAGGCGATGTGTTGGGGGCCATCGAGGCGATCGGAGGCGGACCTCTCTACTACGTGGCGCACTCGCTGGGCGCAGCATCAGCCATCCATGCCGGGCTGCAGCACCCAGCGGTGTTCCGCGGACTGTGGCTGTTCGAGCCCGTCGTCGTCCCCATGGACTTCGTCCGTAGCGGCGGACCATCGTTCCTGATCGAGGCTTCTCGGCGACGCCGGATGGAGTTCGCGTCGGTCGACGAAGCCTTCGAGAACTTCATGGCCAAGCCACCGTTCTCCCAGTGTGAGCCTGCTGCGGTCCGGGGCTACGTCGAGTTCGGTACTCGCCCGGTCGGCAATGGCGTCCGACTGTCGTGCGAGGGCGAAGACGAGGCGCGGGTCTTCGAGAGTGGCGAACCGCTGGACTTCGCTCAACTACAGACCATCACCTGCCCGGTCGTCATCGCCAGTGGAGCGAACACCGGCGGACCGCACGCCATCCCCGCCGCCGTCGCCCCGTTGATCGCCGATGCTCTACCCAACGCGGTGCTGGAGGAACACGCCGGTCTGACCCATTTCGGTCCGATGGAGAACTCGGCAACCATCGCGGCGTCGATCCTGGCCCACGGGCGACGAATCGGTGAGATTGCCGCTTGATGGATCGCGTCGTCTGAGATCATTGGACATGTCTGCCAAGCTCCTGTCCACCGTCGCTGCCCTGTGCCTGATCGGCACGGCGTGCGGAGGAGGATCCGACCAGGCCACAGCGGTCGAAGACATTGCCCCGACCAGCGAGAAATCGGGCGACGGTGACGGCGAGAGTTCGAGTCTGGGGCAGACCGACACCGAGGTCGATGCCGGCGACGGCGACGGCGACGGCGACGGCGACGATTCCGCGACCGGGCAGATCGGCTCGTCGGTGGATCGTCAGGTGGCGGGCAACCTGGACGTGGCGTTCCCGCCCACGATCGAGGCCTGCGTGGTGGCCGCCGTGGCCGAGGATGAGGTACTCCTGGCCGGTGTCCTGGACGCGTCCGGATTCTCGGACCTGCCCGTTGATCAACAGGTCACGGTCGTGGGACTGGCGTTGGACTGTGCCGACCCTGGAGCACTGTCGGCCTACATGCTCGAGACCTTCAACCAGGACGCAGCCTTCGTCGTGCCGGCATCGGTCGGAGATTGTCTCGAGGCGAAGATGACGGGTGAGAACCGGAACGAGGTGTTGCTCGGCTTCATCGCCATGGGTCAGTTGGCCGATGGCGAAGGCGACGGGGTACCCGCCAGTGCTCGTGGGCCCTTGATCGACACGTTGACCGAGTGCTTTCCCGGCGATGTCTTTGCCGATGCCGTGATGGTCTCGGCGGCCGAGGATCCCACGTTGGCCGACGCCTTCGATGCCGATTGTCTGAGTACTGCTTTCGACGATCCGTCGGTGACCGCGCCATTGTGGACCTCGGTGGTCGACAACCCGGACCTCGGTTTCGAGGAGATGGACACAACGACTCAAGCCGCCATCGTGGGTCCCATCGCCGAGTGCATCAGCTTCGGGGCCGCAATCGCGGCGTCGGCGGAGGCCGATGGTGTGACCCTGTCCGATGACTCGATCGCCTGCATCGACAGCGAATTGGCGGACGCCGATTTCCTCGGTCAGATCCTGGCGAGCGACGGGGACACCGGCCAGCTCGACGAAGAATCGATCGGCCTCGCCATTCTGGGTTGCCTCACCTCGGCCGAACTCGAGTCCATGCTCGGCGGCTGATCGAGACGGTGAGCGACTTCGACGCCCGGTGTCACCTTCGCTTCCGCACACACGAAACGGGAGTGGGAGACGAAACCGGGGGCGAGGCGGGCAGGACTACCTGCCGTCGAAGACGGCGGGGCGCTTCTCCAGGAAGCTGGCGAGGCCTTCGCGGAAGTCCTTGGTCTGGAACAACGGGAGCAGGGCCAGGTACTGGCGCTGCACGTGGTCCTCGAGGCCTTCGGTCATGGCGTGGCGCATCAGACGTTTCGAGGCTCGAATGGCCAGCGGGGCGTTGGCCACGATCTCCGCTGCCAGCGCCCGAGCCGTCTCGGCGAGCTGTTCTCCGGGAACGACCTGACTGACCAGACCCATCTCCAACGCGGCCTCGGCGGTCAGGGTTCGGGCCGTGAACAGCAACTCGGCGGCCTTGGACCATCCAACGATCCGGGGCAGCAACCAGGTGCCGCCGCTCTCGGGCACCAGACCTCGTGCCGTGTAGGCGGCGGACAGCTTGGCCGTCTCGGCAGCGATCCGAATGTCGCATCCCAGGGCGAGATCCATGCCGTAACCGGCTGCGCCACCGTTGAGGGCGGCGATGGTGGGCGTGTCGATCTTGTGGAGCA
>ERZ888423.2770-NODE-2770-length-12533-cov-5.757653_pt1 | contig 12533 bp, 12 predicted proteins | sample MGYA00520523_ERZ888423 | MGnify/ENA primary metagenome ERZ888423 (study PRJEB32303, sample SAMEA104408611) | aquatic metagenome | biome: Brackish water; feature: Pelagic; material: water | place: Baltic Sea | collected 2014-06-08T10:24:00 | depth 30,27 m ...
GGGCCGACGTCCTCGATCACGGTCTGGTCGGCGTAGCAAAACGCCCACCGTTCGCCCGGCTCGAACGACTGCACGACGGGGTGGGCGGTGGCATGGGTGTGGGCCGTGGCGTGTCTGTGAGGCGAGCTGTCGCAGCACCCCACGTGACCGCACTGCATGCACAACCGGAGGTGGACCCATCGCCCTCCGATGGCGAGACAGTCTTCGCAGCCGTCGAAGGTGTTCGGCTCTTGTTCGGTGATGCTGTTCAGATGCTCGCAGGTGGCACTCAATGTCTTCTCCCGATAGCAGCGAATGATATGTGTCAGTGATCATCAGCATAACTGATGATTGGTTTCTTCGAGAGGGTTTTCATCCGCATCTCCGATGATCAGGAAGACCGATGATTAGGCTCGTGTCCGATGCACCGCGTTCCGCCCAGCGCCGAGGCGGCCAGCGGTGCGCCGACGACAAACAAGTGAGGCAGCAATGTCCAACAACATGGGAGAACGACTCCCGATGGGATTTCTCATCACGACGCTGAGCCACGAATTCCGAACACGGACCACCGCAGCGCTCGAGCCCTACGATTTGTCCACCCGAGAGTTCGGACTCCTGGTCCGTCTCCTGCATCACGGGACGCTCACACAATCGAAGCTCGGTCAGCTCCATCACACCGATCGCACATCGATGGTTTCGTGCATCGACGACCTCGAAGCCAAGGGCCTCGTCGAGCGTCGGCGCGACCCGAACGATCGACGGGCCTACCTCGTCTCCTTGACCGATCACGGTCGCTCGACATTGGTCAGCGCCGGCAAGCTCGTGGAGGAAGCGGAGCGCGACATCACCGCATCCCTCACCGACCGCCAACGGGAAGACGTACGCATGCTGCTGACCCGCGCCGTGAGCGACATCCAGTCGACGATCCAAGCCTGACGTCAGGCATCCTCCGCGTGTTCTTGTGCGGGATCGAACGCCGACGTGTCTGGCAACGAAGCCACCGGAGCGATCGAGATGGTCTTCGCCATGGACCTCTGGATCGCGGCTTCGATCGTCGTCACAGACGGGTCGGATCTCCACGTGACCCTTGACACCATCGACGACGTCAAGTTAACTGTCGGTTAATCGGTTTACTGAATCGGTTTACTGAATCGGTTCAACGATCGACACCGTGTCGGCCACGGTGTCGGACACCCTGTCGGACACCCTGTCGGACCTGGTGTTTGACCCGGTCACAGCGCAGGAGGAGGAAAGGGGTGGCCCGTGCGAGTTCGACTGAGTGACGTCGCGGCAATGGCCGACGTCTCCTCGGCCACCGCGTCGATGGTGCTGAACGGCAAGGCCGGCGCCATCCGTCCCGACACCATCGATCGGGTACTGGTCGCGGCAGAGGCTCTCGGCTACCGACCCAATGCGCTGGCCCGAAGCCTCCGCAGTCAGCAGTCCCACACCATCGGTTTTCTGAGCGACGACGTTGTCACGACCCCGTACGCAGGGGCCATGATCCTCGGGGCACAAGAGGTGGCCGACAAACATGGTTTCGCGCTGTTGCTGGCCAACGTCGACAGCGATCAGGAGGCGAGCAGACACTCACTGGAGGCCCTCCTCGATCGCCAGGTCGACGCGGTGATCTGCGCCACGATGTACCACCGCATCATCGAAGTACCGGCCCAGCTCACGAACTCGCCCGCGGTGTTGTTGAACGCCCGATCGGACGACAACTCGGTCACTGCCGTCGTACCCGACGACTATGCGGGGGCCGAGGCTGCGATGGAGCACCTGGTGGCGATGGGGCACCGACGAATCGGGTTCATCAACGACCGGGCCGGGAACCGCCGCCCGGGGTTCATCATCGACCAGACCAGTCCACCCGCCGCCGTCGAACGTGAACAGGCCTACCACGACGTGCTGCGCCGCCACGGCATCGATCGAGACGACACACTGCAGACGAGGGCACCGTCGGATCCAACGGGTGGCCGGGTGGCGGCAACTGCGCTCCTCGACCGCCCCGATCGTCCGACCGCATTGTTCTGCTACAACGATCGGATGGCAGCCGGCGCCTATGTCGCTGCTCGCCATCTCGGTCTCGCCATTCCTGAGGATCTCTCGGTTGTCGGCTTCGACAACCAGGTCCTCATTGCAGAAGCCATCGATCCACCTCTGACCACGGTGCAACTGCCGCATTTGGAGATGGGCCGATGGGCCATGGAGCAGGCGTTGACCCTGCTCGACGAGAACGCGGAGCCGCGAGTGCGTCGCATGCCCTGCCCTCTCGTCGAGCGAGAGTCGGTTGCTCCGCCCAACCATCCATCAGCAGACACATAGCAAGGGGAGACAATGAGTATTACCAAGACCTGGTGGCGAACACTCGCCATCGTGATGACGCTCGGATTGGTGGCCGCCAGTTGCGGCTCGAGTTCGAGCGACTCCGGTGGTTCCGACGAAGGCGCAGCGCCCGAGGAGACGAGCGACACCACCGGAGCCACTGACGAAGAGTCGACCGAAACCACCGCCGTGCCAGAAGGCAAGCAGGAGATCACGATGTGGTATCACGGCGCTGGCAATGACGTGGAGCGAAGCGTGCTCGACGGGGTGATCCAGGACTTCAACGAGTCGCAGGATCAGTGGGCCGTCACACGAGAAGACTTCCCGCAGGAGGCCTACAACGAAAGCGTCATCGCAGCAGCCCTCGACGGCAGCCTGCCCGACATCATCGACGTCGATGGTCCGGTCATGCCGAACTGGGCCTGGGCCGGCTATCTGCAGCCCCTCGACGTCGACCCCGCCCTGTACTCCGACTTCCTGCCGGGGACGATCGGCGAGTGGAACGGCGAGGTCTACTCGGTCGGTCTCTGGGACGCCGCGGTTGCGATGTACGCCCGGCAGTCCGTGCTCGAGGCGAACGACATCCGCATTCCCACGCTCGAAGAGCCGTGGACGATGGAGGAGTTCGACGCAGCGCTCGTGACGCTGGATGCAACTGGTGAGTTCGATTACGCCTTCGACCCCGGGATGGCGTGGACGGGAGAGTGGTATCCGTACGCCTTCTCGCCGCTGCTCTCGAGCTTCGGCGGCGACCTCATCGATCGCTCCGACTACAGCACGGCCGAGGGCTTCCTCAATGGTCCGGAAGCAGTTGCGTTCGGGGAGTACTGGCAGAGCCTGTTCGCCCGCGAATTGTCGCCCGGCACGTCTCAGGACAGCGCCGACCGGGACACCGCGTTCATCGATGGCAGGTATGCACTGCAGTGGAACGGAAACTGGGCGGCGCTTGCTGCTCTCGAGGCCTTCGGTGACGACATGCTCTTCCTGCCTGCGCCTGATTTCGGCAACGGGTCGCAGATCGGCGCAGCGTCGTGGCAGTTCGGTGTCTCCGGTACCAGCGAGAACGCCGAGGGTGCCAATGCCTTCATCGCCTTTGCTCTGCAGGACGAATACCTGGCCGCGTTCTCCGATGGTCTCGGGTTGATCCCTTCGACCTCCAGCGCTGCTGCGCTCACCGAGAACTACGCGCCGGGCGGACCTCTCGAGGTCTTCTTCGGTCTGTCCGAGGCACAGGCCCTCCTTCGCCCGCCGACCCCGGCGTACCTCAACGCCGCTGTCGTGTTCGAGAAGGCGATTGCCGACATCACGAACGGGGCTGACGTCCAAACGGCGTTGGACCTTGCCGTTGATGAGATCGACACCGATATCGAAGCCAACGACGGCTACGGGAACTGATCTCCCCCCACTAGGGCACTGAGCGACCGCGGGAGGCCACGTTGGCCTCCCGCGGTCGCCCGGTCGGAGGATGACCTCATGACTGCACTCAAAGGACCCACCGCAAAATCCGAGCGACGAGCCGGCTTGCTGTTCATCTCGCCGGCCGCACTACTCATCTCCCTCTTTCTCGTCGCCCCGTTCTTCGCCGCCTTCTACTTCTCCTTCACCAACCAACGACTGGTCTCGCCGAATCCGACCGAAGTCGTCGGCAACGAGCAATACGATCGGCTGCTCTCGTTCGCTTGGGTCACGCTCGACCCGGTCGTCGACGACGCAGGCGAACTCGTTCTCGACAACGACGGCAACCCCACCTACCCGCTGCGCGAACTGACACGCGACCCCGACTCGAACTTCGATGGGTTGCAGGAATGGTTCAGCATCGGCAGGGGCGACGACAAGCGAACCTCCTTCCTCGTGGGCGACGTCGTGTTCGTCAAGTCCGTGGTGAACACGCTCTACTTCGCTGCTGTCATCGTTCCGCTCCAGAGCCTCTTCGGTCTCATCCTGGCCCTGCTGGTCAATCAGAAGATCCGCGGCGTCAACATCTTCCGCACGATCTACTTCATGCCCGTCGTCACCTCGATGGTCGTCATCTCGTTGCTCTGGCGGTTCATCTATGACGCCGACAACGGACTCTTGAACTCGATGCTCGGCTGGTTCACCCTCGGCCGCTTCGAAGGCCATGACTGGCTCGGCTCGACCTCGACCGCCATGCCGGCTGTCATGGCGATGTCGATCTGGGCCGCGGTCGGGTTCCACATGATCATCTGGCTCGCAGGTCTGCAATCGATCGACTCGGTCTTGTACGAAGCGGCCTCGATCGACGGTGCCGGGAAGTGGGCGCAGTTCCGCAATGTCACCTGGCCCGGGCTTCGCAACACCGCGGTCTTCATTCTGATCACGATCACGATCGCTGCGTTCGGGCTCTTCACGCAGGTCGACGTCATGACCAGTGGTGGCCCCCTGGACTCCACCTCCACCATCGTGCTGTACGCGGTGCGTCAGGGTTTCAATCAGCAGAACATCGCCTACGGATCAGCTATCTCGCTGTTCTTCTTCTTCATGGTCCTTGCTGTGGCAATGATCCAGCGATACCTCACAAGGGAGAAGGTATGACCACGCTCACCCACGGAGACTCGGTGCGACGCAAGGCTGCGACCGAGATGCGTTTGCTCAGCATCAGCAAGTATCTGCTGCTCGTTCTCTTCGCCCTGTTCTTTCTGTTCCCGATGGTGCTGATGATCGTGTCGTCGTTCAAGCCCGACGACCAACTGCTTCGAGACACCAGTTCGCTCAAGGCCTTCATTCCCTACGGAGACCTCACCCTCGACAACTATCGGGGAGTGTTCGATCGGGTCCCCGCCGGCCGGTTCATCATGAACTCGCTCGTCATCTCGTTCCTCACCGTTGGGCTGGGGCTGGTCGTCAACTCGATGGCCGGTTTCGCGCTCAGCCGGGTTCGTTTCCCGGGGCAGAAAGTGATCCTCGCGATCATCATTGCAACCCTCATCCTCCCGCTCGAAGCCATCGCCATTCCGTTGCTGATGGTCGTCACCAAGCTCCCCTGGCTCTCCTTCGACGGCGGGATCCACTTCGAGCAGGGCTGGCTCAACAGCTACCAAGTCCAGATACTGCCGTTCGTTGCCAATTCGTTCACGATCTTCCTCTTCGCCCAACAGTTCAAGAGCCTGCCGAAGAGTCTGGACGAGGCGGCGCTCATGGATGGGGCGAGTTGGTTCGGCATCTACCGAAGGATTGCCGTTCCGTTGTCCGGACCCACGTTCGCCACCGCCGCCATCCTGACGTTCCTGCCCATCTGGAACGCTTACCTGTGGCCCTTGATGGTCGTGCAACAAGAAGACAAACGACCGGTGATGCTGGGCGTGCAGTACTTCTTCCAACTGAACGTCGCCTGGGGCGAGGTCATGGCGTATCTGACGCTGATCACCCTCCCGATCCTCGTGATCTTCCTGGCACTCCAACGTGCGTTCATCGAGAGCATCGCGTCCAGCGGTGTGAAGGGCTGACCAACCGTGGACCATCTTCCCGAACCCCGCGACACCTCTGTGCTCGGGTGCGCACCCATTGATGTGCTCGCGCCCGGCGAGCCCGCGATCCACCTGGCTCCGCTGACGGGTTGGATGAACGACCCGAACGGCTTGGTCTGTGTCGACGGCGTCTATCACGCGTTCTATCAGCATCATCCCGATTCCGACATCTGGGGTCCGATGCATTGGGGCCATGCCACCTCCAGCGACTTGATCGGCTGGAAGGATCAAGGCGTGGCCATTGCACCCGATTCACTGGGCGCGATCTTCAGTGGCTGCGCCGTGGTCGACCATGCGAATTCGTCGGGGTTCGGTGGCGACGGCGACGAACCCGTTGTTGCGGTCTTCACCCACGACAGCGACGCCGGGCAGCGTCAGTCCTTGGCGTACAGCCTCGACAAGGGCAGGACCTTCCAGAAGTACGCCGGTAACCCCGTTCTCGAAGCCGATGAGAAGGACTTCCGCGACCCGAAGGTGAGCTGGTTCGGTTCGCAGAACGACGGTCATTGGGTGATGTGCATCGCCGTAGGCCACCGAATCGAGTTCTACCGCTCCCAGGATCTTCGTACCTGGTCCAAGTCGGGAGAGTTCTCGGCCCCGATCGAGGATTCCACCGGCATCTGGGAGTGCCCCGATCTGCTCCCGGTTCCACTCGCCGGTGCGACGTCGTGGGTCCTTCTCGTCGCGGTGGCCGATGCCGGGCCACAGGAACAAAGTGGCGTTGCCGCCTTCGTCGGTGACTTCGACGGCAGCGTCTTCCGCAGCGATCAACCGTCGCAGCGGCTCGACAGTGGACCCGATTTCTACGCCGCTCAGAGCTTCTCGAACGTCGAGGGTGATCCACTCGTGCTCGGATGGATGAACTCGTGGCAGTACGCCAACACCCACCCGTCACGCGGCCGTCGCGGGGTGCTTTCGCTGCCCCGTCGACTCCGGCTCGATGACGATCGTCGCGTGGTGCAGCAGCCCGTCTTCGAGCACAGCGGATCGTCGGTCGACGTTGGCCGCCACCTGTCGAGCGTGCGAGGTGAAGCGTTCGATCTGCTGGTCGGTGAGTCGAAACTGGTGATTGGAAGTGACCTCAATCGTGATGCCCTCCACATCGAGGTGGGAGTCGACGCTGTTGTGCTGTCGCGAACGGTGCCCGGCATGCCCAGCCTCGACGGCGCGTTCTCCGTCGACCGTGAAACGGATTCCCCCGTTCGAGTCATGATCGATCACGGCACGATCGAGATCTTCGCCGACGATGGCCGAGCGGTGATGAGCGCGCTGTTCTTCACCGGCGAGACCTTCACGATCGACCGCGACAGTGGCCTTTCCGTCCGACGACTGACCGGAGCGACGAGTCGCGTCGGGTCGACCAAACCGAACCTGCAGAGAAACGAGTGAACCATGGCAGCAGTCACCCTCGAGAAGGTAAACAAGGTCTACCCGAACGGCTATCACGCCATTCATGACCTGAGTCTCGAGATCGCCGACGGTGAGTTCTTGGTGCTGGTGGGTCCGTCGGGTTGCGGCAAGTCGACGGCATTGCGCATGGTGGCGGGGCTCGAGGACATCTCCGGTGGTGACATGTACATCGGTGACCGGGTCGTGAACGATGTGCACCCGAAGGATCGCGACATCGCAATGGTGTTCCAGAACTACGCCCTGTATCCGCACATGACGGTGGCGGAGAACATCGGGTTCGCTCTCAAGTTGGCGAAGGTGCCGAAGGCAGAGATCGCGGAGCGGGTGAAGAAGGCCGCCGCCATCCTGGATCTCACCGAGAACCTGGACCGCAAGCCGGGGCAGCTGTCGGGTGGCCAGCGGCAGCGGGTGGCCATGGGTCGGGCGATCGTTCGTCAGCCGAAGGCATTCTTGATGGACGAGCCGTTGTCGAACCTGGATGCGAAGCTTCGTGTCCAGATGCGGGCCGAGATCGCTCGTCTCCAGCGGGATCTGGGCGTGACCACCATCTACGTCACCCACGACCAGGTCGAAGCGATGACGATGGGTGATCGGGTGTGTGTGCTCAAACGTGGCTTCCTGCAGCAGGTCGACACCCCGCAGAACCTGTATGACTCGCCGGACAATGTGTTCGTTGCCGGGTTCATTGGTTCCCCCTCGATGAACATCATGGTGTCCACGTTGGGCGGTACGGCCGAGACCCCGACGGTGACGATCGGCGACCAGACCCTGTCGGTCCCGCCCGAGGTGGTTGCGGCCCGGCCGGCAATTGCTGCATCGATCGGGACCGAGGTCGTCATCGGGATCCGTCCCGAAGACATCGAGGATGCGGCGCTGCTTCCCGACGCACCGGATGACCGTCGTCTTTCGACCACCACCACTCTCTTGGAGTCGCTCGGGTCCGAAGTGATCGTTCACTTCCCGCTCGGAGCCGAGCCGTTCAGCATCATGGATGCCGAGTTCGAGGGCGAGGACGCGATCGAGAAGCAGCGGGACTCGTCCGGCAAGGCCATCTACACCGGGCGGTTCAGCCCCCGTTCGATGGCCCGGATGGGGGCCGAACTGGAGATCGTTGTCGACACCGGCCGTCTCCACTTCTTCGACAAGGCAACCGGCCTCGCCCTCAGGGATTGAGGTCCCCCGGCGTTCCTCGCCTTCTCGGTCCACGGGAACGGGGTCGGCGGTCGCCGACAGAGCTCAGGTGACCTCGATCCGTGCCGGGTCGAACGCAATGAGCTGTTTCAGTTCGTCACCCAGTGCCATTCGCACGTAGGACCATGCTGCGTCCGGGATTCGCTCCTGGTCGCCGATGAAGTCGAAGTATTCGGTGTCTCCCTTGAGGGGGCAGTGAGTCGAGCGTTCGCTGACCTCGAAGCGGTCCATCGTGACGTCGGCCCGTGGAAAGTAGACAACCGGGTCATAGATCGAACGGCCGATCTCCTTCACGACGACGGCTCTGTCGGATCGTGCTACTTCGGTGCCGTCGATCGATGCCGATCTCACTCGGTTTGCCGGTGTGATGGTCATGAAATGGCGGGGTTCATCGGGGTTGTGGATGGCACCTTGCACCATCGTGACGTCGTTCAGATCCATGCGAGTCTCCGTGTTGGCCGAGCTGTCGAGAACAGTCTCCGCGGTGACTGCACCGTTCGGCAAACGCATCGACGTGGCTCGGATCGAGGTCACAGGACTTTCGGCTCTGATCCGTTCCATTGCTGTGGTGAGAAGATCACGTCGTGGCATCGGAGGTACGGGGAGCCGAAGAGGCAAGCGTTTCACTCGACCGCACGATCACTCTGCCCGGTCTGGTGTTCTACGGTCTCGGAGTGACGGTGGGGGCAGGGATCTTCGCGCTGTTGGGCGAGATCGTGGGGCTTGCAGGCAGCCACGCTCCGTTGTCCTTCTTGATCGCCGGGCTCCTGGCGTCGTTCACCGGCGCGTCCTACATCTTGTTGGTCGGGGCGTTCCCGCAAGCCGGTGCTGAAGCGGCCTACGTCGGGCGAGGACTGGGGTCGATGGCGGGGCGAGTGACGGGTCTCGCGGTCGTTGTCACCGGGGTCATCACGGGGGCTGTCGTCGCGTTGGCCTTTGCCGGCTATCTGGCTTCGCTGGTTGCGATCCCCGAGCCTCTCGGTGCAGTGGCGGTCGTCGTGACCCTGAGTCTTGTGGCGTGGTGGGGTGTGCGTGAGAGCGTGTTCCTGGCCGCTGTGGTCACCTTGGTGGAGGTCGGCACGTTGATGGTCGTGATCGCCTTCGGCCTGGATCTGTTGGGCACACCGCAGCTGTTGCGAGACTCGTTCGTGCCGTCGTTCGACACGGCGCTGATGTCGCCGATCCTTGCCGGTTCGGTGCTGGCCTTCTTCGCGTTCGTCGGGTTCGAGAACATCGCCAACATGGCAGAGGAGACGGTTGCGCCGAGACGAACTGCGCCGTTGGCCATCTCCATCGTTCTCGGCGTGAGCATCGCAATCTATGTGATGTTGGCGTTGGTGGCCGTAGCGGTACCGGACCGAGCGGCCATTGCCGAATCATCGGCCCCGATGGCCACGCTCTACGAGGAAGTGAGCGGACGGGGGTCTGAACCGGTCGCGATCGCCGCTTCGTTGGCGATGATCAACGGGATTCTGATCCAGATCGTGATGGCTTCCCGAGTCCTGTACGGCATGGCCAAGCAGGGCTTGGTGCCGGCGATGATCGGCCGGGTGGGGGAGTCTCGTCAGACTCCGACGCGGGCGACGGCTGTGGTCACCGCTGCGATGGTGTCCCTGATCCTGTTCTTCCCGCTGGTCGAGCTGGCCAGGCTCACGAGCTTGGTCACGCTCGGAGTGTTCACGATGGTCAACGCAGCACTCTTCCTGATCGGCGGTCGACAACCGGGTACGTCGATCGCTCGGTTCCGGTGGGTGGGATTCGTCGGTGCTGTCGCGTCCGTTGCGTTGGCCACCTGGCAGGTCGTCGACGAACTTGCATGAACCTGCCGAGCGTCCACCCCGATCAGGGCCCGGGGACGATCACGATCGGGCATGGTGGTCGATGCAGCAGTGTGTTGGATACCGAACCGAGGATCGCCGAGGCTATGGTTCCTCGCCCGCGAGCACCCACGACGAGCAGATCGGTCTCGGCGCCGTGTCGGCTCAAGGCCTCGGCCGGCTTGGAGTAGTCGAATGATCTCGTCACCATCCCGGCGCTCGACGGGGAGGAGGCAAGGACGTCGTCGATGAATCGATCGAGTGTCTCATGCCAGCTTGCCGAGAGTTCTTCCAAACGCTCGGCACCGGACCGGGCTGTGAACACCGATGGTTCCCACGCTCCGACTGCCTCGATCGTTGTGGTCTCTCTGGCGAAGGAACAGGCCCATCTCAGCGCCGCTTCGGAGTTCGGCGAAGCGTCGACACCGACCATGACATGGTCGAGGGCACCGTCGAGCCGTGCCGAGGGTGGAACGATGACCACGGGGATGGGTGAGTGGGTGGCTGCCTGCAGGCCGACCGAACCCAGCAAGAGACGCTGGAATCCGCCCAGACCACGGTTGCCGAGAACCAACAGCTCGGCCGTTTCCGCATGGTCGAGGAGAACCGGGACGGGGATGCCGCGAACGGCAAGGGTGCGGAGACCCGATGCGGCAGGTCCGATGCTGGCCTGGAGCTCATCGAGACGCCGCTCGAGCGCGCCGATCTCCTCGTCGGGACGCGGATGGTCGGGCCAACCCTCCAGCGGTACCTGGCACTGGAGGGCGGTGATGGCGACAGCCCGGTTCGTGGCTTGAGCGAGCGCCCATCGCAGCGCGTGGTGTGATGGGGATGAACCGTCGACCCCCACGATCCAACGGGCCGTCGTCTCCATGCCCGCAAGCCTACCGAAGCCGATCGAGTCGATGCCAGGGCCCCGGGCCCACCTCGATTGCGACGGTGGTCCGAGCGGACACCGACGAGTCAGTCGAGGCGTCGAGCCGCACGCACGCTGTTCCAGTCGATCGTGAGCAAGGAGATGAGTCCACTCACGTCGGGGGCGATCATCTTCGTTGCATCCACGACGATGCCGAAGTGAGTCTCGTTGCTGTTGCCCTCGAGGGCGAGCAGGTCGCCGGGGTAGCTGGCCTCAGGTGTGGTCGGGACGGGGCGTCCGATACCGAGCAACGACCCGATGGGAAGGGTCGGGACCGTGGCCCGACCCCGCTCTGGCATGGAAGAGCTGGTGGCTGCAGTTGCCATGGTCTGGCACGAGCAGCCACCCGGCGGTGGTGAGATGCGTTGGCCGACCATCTCCTGCGCTGCGTTGAGCGAGGCGGCGCCGGCATCGGTCTGAGCTGCGGCGAGCGACGATGCGAAGTCGTCACCGATACCGGCACCCCTTCGCGTCGATGGGACCGAACGAGTGGTGGCGACAGCGCTGTTGGCTTGGAGCACCTGAATATCCATGCCATTTCTTGTCGGTAGCGGCGAAGGCTTTGTGAGATGACCCCATTTCGGACTCCGACCTCGGCCCGCGGCGGTGCATCGCGATCAGCTTCGGGTGCCGCGATACTCGTGCCATGTCGATCTCGGATGCCGAAACGAATGCTGTCACCACTTCTGTGGTCGAGGTGGCCGGCCCATGAGCGGGCACCGGCACGATGTGGAAGGGATCTCGGTCGCTGCGGGGCTGAGGGGCCTCGTCCTCGTGATCGCCGTCGCCACGGTCGCAGGCCTCGCTGTCTTCTGGCCGCGTGGCGCGCTGTCGGATGACTTCGTCGCCGTTCGAACCGGTCTGGTGTACGTCAATGCCACGGTCATTTCGACGGCGACCAGCGATTGTGTCGACCTGGCCGAAGGGCTTCCAACCGAGTGTCAATCGGTCGGTATCGTGATCACTTCCGGGCCCGACGAGGGAGAACAGTCGAACGTCCTGATCTCGGCGATCGACTTCAGTGCGCCGACGCTCGAGGACGGTGACCAGATCGTGGTCCTCTACAACGCGCTGGCGCCGCCTGAATTCCAGTACACGTTCGTCGAGTATCAGCGGCAGGCTCCGCTCCTGCTACTGGCGTTGGCCTTCGTGTTGGTCGTGGTGGGGTTCGGTCGATGGAAAGGTGTCCGAGCGCTTGCCGGCCTCTCGGTGAGCACCGGTGCGATCTTCTTCTTTCTGCTGCCTTCGCTGCTGCGCGGGAACACGCCGTCATGGTCGCCCTCGTCACGACGTCGGTGGTGGCCTTTGCTGCGCTCTACATTGCCCACGGGGTCAACGCTTCGACGACGGTTGCCCTGGTGGGCACGCTCGGTAGTGTCGTGTTCATCACGATCTTGGCCGTGGTGGTCA
>ERZ888423.2771-NODE-2771-length-12532-cov-12.394245_pt1 | contig 12532 bp, 11 predicted proteins | sample MGYA00520523_ERZ888423 | MGnify/ENA primary metagenome ERZ888423 (study PRJEB32303, sample SAMEA104408611) | aquatic metagenome | biome: Brackish water; feature: Pelagic; material: water | place: Baltic Sea | collected 2014-06-08T10:24:00 | depth 30,27 m ...
CTAAGCCGCGTGAAGGGCGGTCAATTGGCGGCGGCGGCAGCGCCTGCTCCAGTCCTCAGCCTGATGATCTCGGACGTGCCGGGCGATGATCCGGCGCTTATCGGCTCGGGCCCCACGGTTGGGGATAACAGCACGCCAGCCGAGGCGCTTGCCATTCTCGATCATTGGAAAATCGCGGTTGCCGCGCAGGTCAGGGCGGTTCTGTCAAGGCCGGGCCGCGTTCTTGCGCCCTCAGACCCAAGGCTGTTGCGGGTCGCGAACCGCATTATCGCCGCACCCTCCCAGTCCTTGGCCGCAGCGGCCGATCTTGCCACCGGACTTGGGGGCGATGTTCACATGCTAGGCGACACCATCGAAGGGCAAGCTAGGGATGTGGCGTGCGCACATGCCCAGCTTGCCCTGCAGGTTCAGGCAGGTTTGATGCCAAGTGCAAAGCCTGTCTTCCTGCTGTCGGGTGGTGAATTGACCGTCACCCGCCGCGGCGACGGCATCGGCGGCCCAAACGCTGAGTATTGCCTTGCCCTCGCGCTGGCACTTAGGGGCGCCCCCGGGATTCACGCGCTTGCGGCCGATACCGACGGTGTCGATGGTGCCGCCGAAGTGGCTGGTGCGCAGGTTTCGCCGCAAACACTTACATGGGCACAGGCGCGTGGACTTGATCCGGCTGCCATGTTGGATCGGAACGATGCTCACAGCTTTTTCGCAGGGATTGGCCAGCAGGTTCTCACCGGCCCAACCTTCACCAACGCTAACGACTTCAGAGCAATCCGGATTGAAATCAGTGCGTGATGCAAGGGATGTACTTGTCAGGTAACGGTTCTTTGTAATGACCGGCCCCATGGTCGGGCGGCATATGACAGGCAATTATGACGCCCGGCACTGAGAATCCCGAATCTGCATCAACCAATTTATCGATCCTATCGGCAAGTGCCATTGCGGCCTTCAGGAGAGAGTGGACAGAACATGGGGGCCATCGTCTTCTGTCCGGCCAGTGCTAGTGTCGGTTCTTTGCGGGGGGGGCTGCCACGGACGTTCGGATTATGGTCGAAACGACCTTTGAAAATAGAGAGAAGCGCATTCATCGGCTTGAAGGCAGACACTACCGAACCGGGTTACCTTCCCGAAGGGCTTCGGGCTTCTCCTTGACGATGGGATGAGGATCATCGAACAAATCTAGCGAGGAGTGGCATAACATGGGGGTTATGCAGCACGCTGGTGGATCGCGATTGTCAGCCGGCCATCGAGAAGTGCAGCCCGTGTGACGGCTACTCGGTGAGCCCCTCGGGCAGGGCGAGCCTGTCGGCCACTGCGTTAAACATGGCATCGACGTCGTAGAGGAGACTGGCCGCAGGCTGCGGAAATGTTGGTTTCCCGGACTCAATCTTGCCCGAATGTTCGGCAGTGCAAATGCGGGCATCGTGATTCGGATGGTCAAAGCATTACGCACTGTCAAAACCCGTGGCTTCGGTCGTAACCATTGACCGCTGGCGGCACCCAGCCCTCAGGCTGCCGCGGCGCCTCGTAGATCTCGACGAGCAACGGATAGCATCTTGCCGTGTCCGATGAATGTTCGGAGGAACAATCTCCACCCGGGCAGGCCGACAGGCAGCCCAGGAGATCGATCTCTGCGAAGAATTCGAGGTAATCGCCCGGCCGGACGGGGCTCGCCTTCATGAAATACTGCCCGGTATCGCGGGTGAAGCCGGTGCACATGAAGACATTCACGACGTCATGGACATGGGTCTCGGCCTCGGCGAGCGCAAGATCGGTGGTCCGGGCGAGCGCGCGCGTGAGGTTCGAATGGCAGCAATGGTGATAGTGATCGCCGTGGCTCAGGAGATTGTGGGTATAGGGATCACAGCGGGTGCCGATGACATCGTGGACCGAGCCGCCGAAGGCATCGAACCCGTACCAGTCGAGCGTGTCGTGCGTGATGGTGGCGATCGGGCGGAGATAGGGGAACGAGGAGAAGAGCTGATCGCCGAGCCCGACATGGGTGCCGTTCAGCGCCCGGGTTTTGCCGGTATAGAGACGCTCGGTGAGGTCATGGGCATTGAAGAGGTTGAGATCGCCGACCTGCGACCCTTCGGTCGAGACGATGCGGAAGAAATGGCCGGCGGGCACTTTCCAGCTCGCCGCGTCGCGCGGCGGAACGACCACGGTTTCCACGAGCTGCATCTCGTCGCGGAGCGCGCGGTAGGCCGCGAGATCGGGACGTGGCAGGGTGTCGGTGGGATAGCAGATGACCGGTGCGATGGCCTTGCGGGCGGCCGCGTCGGCGGGGGCCGCGGTGATCGGTGTGGGTTTCATTGGGTTCTCCCTGCGTGTCTCCGGGCGCATAGCCCGGAATGTGTGAAAGGCATGGGCCCCGGGGCGGTCACTCGATCACCGCAAGACTAGCTCCCAGTCCGATGGTGACCCCGGCCTCTTGCATGATGCGGATGCGGCCGGATCTCGGGGCGCTGATGCGGGTTTCCATCTTCATGGCTTCGATCACCGCGACGGCCTCGCCCTCGGCCACCTCTGCACCATCCTCGACCAGCCATTGCTGGAGCGCCCCGGGAATGGGGGCGGTCACGGTGTCTTCCGCCACCGCCGTGGTGTCTTCCGCGACCGATTGTGGCCCCGCGAGCCCAGCAAAGAGGGCGGCGGGCAGGGTTATCGCATGGCGCTTGCCATCGATCTCGATGAAACTGCGCAGCAGGGCCGGGTCGCTCGGATCGACACGGGGCGCGGGCGCAAGCTCCGGAAACTCGGTCTCGATCCAGTTGGTATGGACCTTGAACCCTGTCTCGGCGGTGAAGGCCGGTTCATCGAGAACCGCGCGGTGGAAGGGCAGGACCGAGGCGACACCCTCGATCCGGAATTCGGTGAGGGCCCGTCGTGCCCGGATCAGGGTCGAGTCGCGGGTGGGACCCGTGACGATAAGCTTGGCCATCATCGAGTCATAGAGGCTAGGGATTTCCGATCCGGTCTCCACCCCCGCATCGAGCCGGATGCCGGGACCAGCGGGGGCGCGGAAACGGCTGATGCGTCCCGGCGTCGGGAGAAAGCCGCGGCCGGGGTCCTCGGCATTGATGCGGAACTCGAAGGCATGGCCGCAAGGCTCTGGTGTCTCGGTGACAGAGAGTGGCAAGCCGTCGGCGATCCGCAACTGCTCGACCACGATATCGATGCCGGTGGTCTCCTCGGTGACCGGATGCTCGACCTGCAGGCGGGTGTTGACCTCGAGAAACGAGATCACGCCCTCCCGCGAGAGCAGGAACTCCACGGTGCCAGCGCCGACATAGCCCGCCTCGGCGCAGATCGCCCGGGCGGCCTCATGGATGCGGGCGCGTTGGTCGTCCGAGATGAAGGGCGCCGGCGCCTCCTCCACGAGTTTCTGGTTGCGCCGCTGCAGCGAGCAATCACGGGTGCCGAGAACCACGGTGTTGCCATGCGTGTCGGCGATAACCTGCGCCTCGATATGGCGGGATCTGTCGAGGAACTGCTCGGCATAGCAATCGCCGCGCCCGAAGGCCTCGGTTGCCTCGCGCACGGCGGAGGCGAAAAGCTCGCCCACTTCCTCGAGCCTGCGGGCGATCTTCATGCCGCGCCCGCCACCGCCGAAGGCGGCCTTGATCGCCAGCGGCAGGCCCGCGGTCCTGGCGAATTCCACCGCTTCGGTGGCCGAGGCGAGCGGACCGTCGGATCCCTTGACCAGGGGTGCGCCGACCCTGGCCGCGATTTTGCGGGCCTCGACCTTGTCACCAAGCGCAGTGATGACCTCGGGCGGCGGGCCGACCCAGACGAGGCCCGCATCGATGACGGCCCGGGCAAACTCCGCGCGTTCCGACAGGAACCCGTATCCGGGATGAACCGCATCGGCGCCGGCCCGCCGGGCGATGTCGAGGATCTTCCCGATATCGAGGTAGGTCTGCGCCGGACGGCCCGGCCCGAGCCCGTGGGCCTCGTCGGCCAGCGTGACATGCAGCGAAGCGGCATCGGCATCGGCATAAATGGCGACCGAGGCCACGCCATAGTCGCGTGCCGCGCGCATGATCCGGATGGCGATCTCGCCGCGATTGGCGATAAGGAGTTTCTTCATGGGGAGACCTCCCTAGTGAATGGATCGAAGGCGGCGATGGCGTTGAAGCGGATCTTCGCGCCGATCGGGATCTGACCCGCGAGGTCGAGGTGGTGGGCGGCAACCACCGCGATCACCGGATAGCCGCCAGTGAGCGGGTGGTCGGCGAGAAAGAGCACGGGCTGGCCGCTATGCGGCACCTGGATCGCCCCGAGCGGCGTGCCTTCGGAGGCGAGTTCCGTGTCGTCGCATCGCTCGAGCGGCATGGCGCCGGCAAGACGCGCGCCCACCCGGCTGGTCTCCGCGGTCACCTGCCAGTCTTGCGACAGGAGGGTGGTGATCGCCTCCGGCGTGAACCAGTCCGCGCGGGGTCCGGGCAGGACATCGAGCGTGACCCTGTCGCCGGCCTTCGGCAAATCTGGCGGGGCGGGGCGGAACGGGTCGACGGCGGTGACGGGCGCCCGCGCGGTGGTGAGGATATCGCCTGCCCCGATCACGGGCGGACCGACCTTCGTGAGCGTGTCGGTCGAGGCGGAGCCGAGAACGGTCTCGACGGCGAAGCCGCCCCGGAGCGCGAGATAGCTGCGCGTCCCTGCGCTCGGGGCATCGAGGGTCAGCATCTCCCCCGCATCAAGGGCGAACGGACGGGCGAAGGGGGCCGCGAGCCTCTTGCCGTCCGCCGCGACGATGGTCAGCGGGCAGGGCGCGCCGGTCACGGCGAGCGTGACTGGACAGCCCGCCTTGAGGGCGAAGCCACCATAGGCGATCTCGAGGACCGGGGCGCCGCGAGGGTTGCCCAAGCAGAGATTGGCCTCTACGAGACCCGCTCGGTCGAGCGCGCCGGAGGCCGAGACTCCCTGGCCGGCCCGCCCCTCCCGACCGAGATCCTGGAACAGCGCCGGCCGGTCGGCGCGGATCACCTGTATTCCGGGGTCAGGATCGGCCTGGGGCTTCGGTGTCTGTGCAGTTCGCTCCATGACCCGCACCGTTGCGCCCCTGGCCATGTCGCGGAACCGCACCCGGTCGCCCGGGGCCAGCAGCGCCGCCTTGGGACGGTTCAGATCCCACATCGCGAGCGGTGTGCGACCGATAAGCTGCCAGCCACCGGGGCTCTCGGAAGGGTAGATCCCGCCGAAGCGGCCCGCGAGCGCGACCGATCCGGCGGGAATGCGCGTCCGCGGGCTTTGCCGGCGCGGCACGTCGAAGGCCGGATCGTCGCAGGTCATGTAGGCAAAGCCCGGCGCGAAGCCGGTGAAGGCGACGGTGTAGGTCGCTTCGGTATGGCGGCGGATCACTTCGGCCTCGGGCAGACCCATGATCCCGGCGATCTCTTGCAGATCCTCGCCATCGTAAGTCACAGGGATGTCGAAGACTTCGCCTTGGCTCGTTCCACCACCGGATACCTTGGCCGAGGAGATGGCATTGGCGAGCCTCTCGCGGTCGGTGAGGTGTGGATCGAACCGGAAGAGCAGAGTCCGGGCCGCCGGGATGATCTCTCGGACGCCCGCGGGAGGTACGGCCTGCAGGGCGTCGAAGAGCGCGAGCGTGCGGTCGAGGTCCGGAAACTCCACTAGCACGGCGTCGCTTCCCGCGGGCAGAAACCGCATCCACTCAGACATCCGTGAAGGCCCTCAGGGAAAGACCCTCCCGCAGCAGCGCGTCGCGCAGGGCGCGGGCGATGCCCACGGCGGCCGGCGTGTCGCCATGCACGCAGATCGACTGGGCCTCGACGGCGATCTCGCTGCCCTCGATGGCGCGGATGCTGCCTCCGGTTGCGAGCTTTGTCATGCGCCGTGCGATGAGGTCGGGATCGTGGAGCACCGCACCCGCCTCGGCGCGGCTGACCAGGCTGCCATCGGGGTTGTAGGCGCGATCGGCAAAGGCCTCGCAGACCACGCGCAGCCCTGCCGCCCGCGCCCAGTCAACGACGGGTGCCCCCGCCAGGGCCATCAGGACGAGCGAGGGGTCGATGGACTTGATCGCGGCGATGACGGCCCCGGCCTGGCGGGCATCCCGCGCGATGGTGTTGTACAGCGCCCCATGCGGCTTGACATAGCTGACGCGGGTGCCCGCAGCACGGGCCAGGCCCTGCAGGGCGCCGATCTGATAGATCGTATCGGCCATCAGCTCCGCGCTCGTGGGCTCCATGTTGCGGCGGCCGAAGCCGACAAGATCGCGGTAGCCGACATGCGCGCCGACGGCGACCCCGCGCCGCGCCGCCTCTTCGAGGACAGTTAGGAGGCCCGCGGGATCGCCGGCATGAAAGCCGCAGGCAATGTTGGCGCTGGTCATCACCTCGAGCATCGCCGCGTCGTCCCCCATCGCCCAGGGGCCGAAGCTCTCGCCGAGATCGCTATTGAGGTCGATATAGGTCATCGGGCATCATTCATACAAACACATTTGAATCGTTGAGTAACATAAGACAGATTGTTCAACAATGAGATTCAAGCTGGCTGGTGAAATCTGTGAGACAGCGAGGCGGCAGGCGATGAGCGGCGAAAAGAACGAAGGTGGCGACAGATCGCTGGCAGAGGCGGTGGCGGACCAGCTGCGCGAAGCGCTGATCGCAGGCACCTTCTCACCCGGGCAGAAGCTGTCGGAGCAGCAGGTTGCGGCGGAATACGGCGTATCGAGGAACACCTTGCGCGAGGCCTTCCGGTTCCTGACCAGCCAGCGGCTTTTGACTTATGTGCAGAACCGGGGTGTCTTTGTCGCGACGCCCGATGCCGAGGCGGTCATCGACATCTATCGCGTCCGATCCGTGATACAGCGTGGGGCCGTTCAGATGGCCACCCGGGGACACCCAGCTTTTGCCCGAATGCACGCGCTCGTTCTGCAGGGAAGGGAGTACGGCGCCTCGGAAGATTGGCGGCGCGTCGGAACCATCAACATGGAATTCCATCGTGCCATGGTGAGCCTCTGCGACAGTCCGCGCCTTAGCTCGGCATTCGACCTCGTTCTCGCTGAGTTGCGGCTTGCCTTCGGGCAGCTTGATGAGGGTGCGCATTTGCACGCACCCTATGTCAGCTTGAACGAGAACCTTCTGACCGCCATCGAGTCCGGCAATGCAATGGACGCGGTCGCCGAATTGGACGCCTATCTGCTGAAGTCGGAGCGCGGCGTGCAGGCAGCGTTACAGCGGAAGCTGTCTCGGTGAAATTGGCGGGGTTTGGCATAGCCAGGGGCCAAGTCATTACTCCCGCATTCGGTGGGGAACAGTTCACTGCGAACAGGCGGCCGGGCCGTCAGCCTCATGCCACAATGTGACCCCAAGCTCTGCTTTCGTCCCTTGTCGTCTGAACGAGTGTCACTCGAGCGGTCTTTCTGAAAAGAGTACGAGGCTTGGATAAGTCATCCGCAAGACTTGTGACGGCAAGGCAGGCGGATGCTCTTTCCTGCCGAACCTTCTGAAGCTTGCATTGCGGACCTGGCTTCAGCTGGGCTTGCGGGCCAAGCTCAACGTGCAGGTGGCATCGGGTGGCGGCGAAGGCCACGTCCCGAAATGGCGAGCGATAGCCTCCGTAAAGTTGACGACCTTTCGCGTGGCAGGGTCAAAGCACAGGTTGAGCGTCTCGACCCTGCACATCAACTCCCCCGCGCTGGTGACATGATGGAGAAGCTGGAAGCGCTTGCTGTCAAACGCCATCAGCGCGGTCCGGACCTCGACCGGCATTCCCAAGCGCAGTTCGCGCAAATACCGGACGTATGTCTCCGTCATGATAAACTCCGGCCCGCCCGCCTGACCGCCCTTCGCCCTGTCCCAGATGTCGAGAGACGCCAGGTCCGCGACCTGCTGATACTGCAGGAAGTTGACGTGATCGAGTTCGTCAATCCAGCCCGGCTCGACATGACCTGTCCAGGAAACAGTCCAGTTCATTGAGCGGCGTTCCTCCGTTCACGGATGCCGTCAAGGAGAACCCTGATTTTTGCAACCCCTTCATCTCGAAGCGACATTAACCCGTCCTGACCTCCCGCCCCGATCCCGGCGCGGACCTCGTCCGAATAGGCCTTCATCAGGGCCTTGTCCGGCACGAAGGACGCCGGCGCGGAATATCCGCTTTCCATTTCGTGCGCGAGAAGATCGACGAAATCCTGGTACAGCGAAGGATCGCGAGCGCCGAGGTAGAACACGGAGGAGGGTCCCATCACCGCCCAGCGGATTGCCGGGCCGGCCACGATCGCCCGATCGATGGCGTCGAGATTGGCTACACCCTGCGACAGCAGATAGAGAATTTCGCGGAACACCGCAAACTGGATCCGGTTGCCGATATAGCCGTCGATCTCGCGCTTAAGCTCGACCACCTCGCAGCCGGTGCTCTGGTAGAATTCCGTGGCGGCTACGATCGCCTCCGGCGCCGCATCTCCGCCCGCCAGCTCGACCAGCGGAACGAGGTAGGGCGGATTGAAGGGATGCCCGATGATGATCCGGTGCCCATGTCGGGCCTCCCGTCTGAGGTCCGACGCGAGGAACCCTGAGGAACTTGAGGCGATGATCGCATCGGGGGGGGCCAAGGCGTCAATCCGGGCGATCAGCGCGATCTTTGCGTTCACGTCTTCCGTCGCGCTCTCTTGCACGAAATCTGTGCCGGCCAGAGCCTCTTCGAGATCGGTCGTGAACCTGACGCGGCTTGGAGAGGCTCCCGGCGCTAGGCCCAGATCGTGGAGCGATGGCATGGCCTTCTCGAGCGACGTCCTGAGATAGTCCTCCCGCTCCGCCGACTGGTCATGAACCGTGACCTCGAGACCAGCCCGCATGAAATGCGCCGCCCATCCGGCCCCAATCAAACCGCCTCCGACGCAGGTGACCTTGGAAATCGCTTTCTTCATCGACACTCAACTCCTGCAGCGCCTCCGCCGGGGTCGGCGGAGGCTCGTTCCGTCCTGAGCTTGTACGATGAATGTCTCGAAGCAATCAGTGCATATTGCGGATCAACATGTGAAAATGATAGACGAGTTATTCATGAAGCTCCCGCCGCTCACATCCCTGCGTTCATTTGAAGCCGTCGCGCGCGTGCAAAGTGTGACGCGTGCAGCCGAAGAACTTTGTGTGTCTCATTCGGCGGTGAGCCATCAGATCCGCAAGCTTGAGGAATGGCTCGGCCTTCCGCTCCTGGAACGCAGCGGGCGCGGCATACGGCTGACGGAAGCGGGCGAACGGTACAAGACAAAGGTCTGCGAAGCGTTCGAGATCATACATGCCGAGACAGCCCTCCTGCGCCAGCGCAACGCCACGCCTCTGGTCCACGTTTCCTGTCTGCCGATGTTCGCGGTGGCCTGGCTGATGCCGCAGATGCACGACTTCTGGGGGAAGTTTCCCGATGTCCAGGTCGCCATCCAGTATGCAAGGGCCGCGACGGCATTGGACCCCGCATCCGTGGACGTGGCGATTGAGCATGGAGATCCCAGCGACTTTCCCGACTTTGTAGCGGTGCCGCTGCTGGACGGGACCACCGTGCCAGTTGCCTCGCCGGAATACTTGCAACGCAACAACTACCAGGATCCCGCGGATCTGGAACGTCTGAACCTTCTACACGACGAAGACAGAAGGTTCTGGCGGCTCTGGCTTGAGAAGATATCATCGGACTACGAGGTCAGCCCGCACTTGGCAGAGCAAGGGGGGATGATCTTTCCTGACGGCAATCTCACCCTTGCGGCCTGCCTGGCCGGCGAAGGTGTCGCCTTGCTGCCGCGCAGCGTCGTTCTGTCCCAGTTGAGGGCCAAAGCCCTTGTTTCGCTTTCGACTGTGGCTATCCAGGAAGAGAAATCCTACCTTCTCCTGACGCCAAAAAACCGGCCGGTTTCCAGGAGCGCCCTATCTTTCGCACACTGGATCCAGTCCTTGTCCGGCACGACCAGGATCGGCGTGCCGGTCGCGCGCGGCTGAGGACGCCCCGGCTGCGTTTGGCGCGCGAAGCGCGTAATCCTCCGGAAGCCAGCGAGCCGATTTTGTCAATGCCGCAGGTCCCGTAACCTCGTATCAGTCTGTTTTACTCACCTTAACCCGGCCAAGTTTCACTTGTGCCAACGGGCCGAAAGTCCGTTAGCTCTGCGCATGCTTCGCGGGACCAGATGCTTTGCAACGGTGAGGTGTTCGCATTTCTGGAGACACCCGCACGCAGCCCTGGAGCGGAATTCACGGACCCGGGTTTCGCAATCTGCCATTTCGACCATCGGAGACCGACATGAACCTTGAGCCCTTCATCACTTGTGCCGTGACAGGCGGCGGCGACTTTGCTGGCAAGAGTCCACATGTACCGGTCACTCCGGCGGAAATCGCTGACAGCGCGCTGGAAGCACATGAAGCCGGCGCCGCAATCGTGCACCTGCACGTCCGTGACCCCGAGACAAAACAGGGAAGCCGCGACCCAGGGCTTTTCCGCGAACTGGTCACAATGATCAGGGAACGCAACACCGAGGTTATCCTCAACCTGACCGGCGGGATGGGCGGGGAGATCCTTTTCGGGTCCGAGGCGGCGCCGCTGCCACCGGCTCCGGGGACCGACTTCGTCGGGCCCATTGAACGCATGGAACACATTCTCGAACTCAAGCCCGAGCTCGCGAGCCTTGACACGGGCTCGGTGAACTTTGAAGACGCCCTCTATGCCACCACGCCGACCTGGCTGCGGGCCATGGCCGACAGCTATAAAGCCGTATCGGTCCGCCCTGAAATCGAGGTTTTCGAACTCGGGCATATCGAACTGGCCAAGCAGCTGATCAAGGAAGGCCGGATCGCAGAGCCGGCGCTGTTTCAACTGTGCCTCGGCATCAAGTACGGCGCACCAGCGACGCCCGATGCCATGATGGCAATGCGCAACGCTCTGCCGTCGGGCTCGGTCTGGGCCGGGTTCGGGTTGGGCGCCATGCAGCTGCCGATGGCGGCGCAGGCGGTGCTCATGGGGGGCAATATCCGCGTTGGCTTGGAAGACAACCTCTACCTGAAGCGCGGGGTCCTCGCGACCAATGCGCAGCTAGTCGCGAAGGCACGCCAGATTGTCGAGGAGATGGGAGCGAAGGTACGCACCGCCTCGGAAACCCGCGCATTGCTGAAGCTGAAACCTGCTGGCCAGTGAAGATCGATTGGGGCGTTGCAGCGCATGAGCGTTGCAACGCCAACACAAACGGGCGTGCCCTAGACCACCAGGCTGCCGCCGTCTATGGGCAGCGCAATTCCAGTTATCGACCTGGCCGCCTCACTGCACAGGAACAAGACCCCGGCCGCGACTTCTTCCGGTTCCACGAACCTGCGCGTGGGTATATCCGTAACGAAATAGTTCCGTGCGGCCTCCTCGAATGAATATTCCAGTATCCGTCTTGGTCAAGGGCGTTGTGGCTGCCAATCTCGCCCTTCGCGTAGCAGTGTGTTTGCCAGGACAATAATGCGGCGCATGATGGCAGTGATAGCGACCTTTTTGGCCTTACCGGCTTTCACCATCTGCTGATACTTATCATGCAGGTCGCGATTGAAGCGAATTGCGACCAGCGCTGGCATGTAGATGGCGCGCCGCAGGGATGCCCTTCCACCAGTAATCCGCTCCTTGCCCTGCCATTTACCAGACTGCTGTGTCATAGGCGCCAAACCAGCGAGCGCGGCGATCTTTTTGCTGTCGATCTGTCCTAATTCCGGCATGTCGATGAGGAGCGTTGTCGCGGTCAATCGGCCTATGCCTGGAATTGTCGTTAGCCGGCGGATCCGTTCCTCTAGGCTTCCGCGCTGCCTGGCGATTTGTGCGATCGCCTCGTCCAACGCTTTAACGTCAGCGGAAATATCGCCAATCCGGCGACTTAGTTGCTCACGGATAAGTGGGTTCACGGCTGTGGAAAGGCGCGTTTTTGCCGTGATCTGATCCTTAACCAGCGCGCGCCGTGCTGTCAGTAACTCTCTGAGATCATGAACATCTTTGCTTTCGATTTGCTGTGGGGTCAGATCCAGAACAACACCCATACGCGCCAACATCTTTGCATCGACACTATCTGTTTTGGCAAGCCGTCCGATCGCTTGCGCAAACCTGCGTGCCTGCTTAGGATTTACCTTGATATACGGATGGCCAGCCAGACTGAGGTGTCGCTCAAGTCCACGATGATAGGCTCCAGTTGCTTCGAAGACGATCAATACGTTGTCGTTCTGACCAATCCAGGCGCAGAGCTGCTCAAAGCCTTCTGCGGTGTTGGCGACACTCCACGCTTCTTCTTGTGAGTACCAAAATGCGTCAAGACGGTCTTTCGACACGTCGATTCCTATGGTATCTTTTGCCATCTTTTCTATGCACCTTTGCTTGTCGTTCGGGCCCGTAGCCCACGTATCCGTTCAGGCCTTCAGAAAAGACGGGGGTTCGCCAAACTCGACCACGGTCCTAAAGACCAAGCTCCGCACGACGCCACCCCCGCCGCTGCCCCGCAGTTTGCGGTGCTGGGCAGCGGCTCCTTTTTGCCTCAGGAGCCGGGTTTTGTCATAAGACAAGCTCCGCC
>ERZ888423.2773-NODE-2773-length-12525-cov-6.994707_pt1 | contig 12525 bp, 8 predicted proteins | sample MGYA00520523_ERZ888423 | MGnify/ENA primary metagenome ERZ888423 (study PRJEB32303, sample SAMEA104408611) | aquatic metagenome | biome: Brackish water; feature: Pelagic; material: water | place: Baltic Sea | collected 2014-06-08T10:24:00 | depth 30,27 m ...
TCATGTAACTTCTCCACTTGAAAATCAGAAAAATCTGTTGGGTGCTCAATTAACTCACTTTTTGAAATACCTTCCGCCAATTGAGCGGCATATTCCGTAGCGCGTTCCCGATCATTTTTAAAGGTATGAACCAATGATTTCAAAATGTGCATCCACTGATCTTTCGGGAAATAAGTTCCGCCATAAATTGGTCGACCATCAGGCAATGTAAAGCAATTCAATGGCCAACCACCTTTTTGCGTCATCAATTGAACCGCCGTCATGTAAACTTGATCTACATCTGGACGTTCTTCCCTGTCTACTTTCACATTGATAAAATACGCATTCATCAAAGCAGCGACTTCCTCATCCTCGAAACATTCATGTTCCATTACGTGACACCAATGGCAAGCCGAATAACCCACACTCACCAGCACCAATTTATCTTCTTTCTTGGCTTGTTCGAATACCTCATCCGACCATGCCACCCAATTTACAGGATTATGCGCATGTTGCAATAAATACGGTGATGACTCTTCAATAAGTGCGTTGGTATGTTTGTGCATTGGATATTGTGTGTGTTTAAATCACAAAAATAAGAAGATTGGGTTGACTTAAAGTTTATTTCGCCAAGCTCAATGCATCGCTCTGCTCTCGGTTCTATGCTCTCGATTCTCTCCCCATGCCTAATCCACTTCCCACTCTACCTTTTCCTTCTTGTTCTTATCCGCTTCCTCTTGCATTTCCTTCAACTTGTTCTTCAACTTGGAGTCCTTTTTGGGTTTTTCGATCAATGCTGGATTTTCAGTTTCCTCTGGGTCGAATTGAATTTTAAGCGTTTCTTTGTCTTGTTTTTTCTCTTGGTAAATCTTTACCGTTGAATCGTTTTTAAAGAAGCCGAATTCCGATTTCAAAATAGATTTCGCATCTTGTTTTGCTTCTTCTCGGTTTTGTTTAGCCACATCTTTTTTTGCTTCTTTATCCCAAACAATGGTTGGATCATCCAAATCGCCATACATGCGCATAAAGACCATAACTCCCGTTCCATCATCTATTTCCTCTCCAAACTCAGTATCTTTCGATGTCTCTTTTAAATCGCGGAAACGGAAAACAAAACGGTAATCTATTTGATTGGTAAAGGTGTGAGATCCTGAAACATCGACATCCAGGGCACTTGATTTTATGGCCATCACTGGAATTTCCATTTTCCCATTTCTAATGATTAAGGTGTTTTCTAATGTTTCAAACTTCAAATCTTGCAGCTTTTTCTCTAACAAAGCAATGTTCTTTGAGCCAATCGCCAATTTAGCGGAAGAACTCGTGCGCAAATTATCGGTGATTGATTTGAACGCATCTACATTTTTCAAATGTCCGTCTTGGATACGAATGAAAATTTCTGATTTGATGGATTTTGATATTACCCCAGAACGCAAATCAAAGGGGGCTTCCAAATACACCTTGGCTTGCGCTTGACCTGAAATATTGTTCTCACCAATTACTTCTTGTCGGAAATTATTCCATTCTCTAAAAAGAGACTTGAAATTTACATTGTTCGTAGAAACGTTCGTTGTTAAATAAAAGATCTCTGGACTCCGCTCTTCGATCGTTAAATTCCCATTCAAATCTGCATCGGCACTGTTCAACGACAAGGTTGGGAAATGAATTTTTCGGTCGCCCATGACCATGTTCCCGCTCATTCGTTTAAAGGTGTGACCTTCATAAACCAACTTCCCTACTTCCAAGAAAACACTTGCATCGATATTATTTGGCAAAACGAATTGTCGACCATCCGAGATTTTTTCTTCTTTGGAAGTCGTGCCGAGATCAGCGATGTCAACAAAATTGCTTTTCAATTGAACGTTTGTGTTTAATCCACTGCCGTCTTTCAAATAGGCGATGATGTTTTTGAAAACTCCATCCACTGCGAAATCAGAAGAACCAATTCCTAAGGTAACGTGTTCCAAACCAGCTTCATCATTGCGCAAATACAATCGACCGTTCATGTTTTTAAAAACACGCTTGTCTTCGATGATTTTCACCAAGACATTTGACATTTCGACATCACCTTCCAATTTATTGACATCATAATAAGCCTTATCGTCAATAAACCTCATTTTAACATCAAAATCAGTTCGCACCTTTACATTCCCTTGGATCTTTTCAACCTCTGGCATTCGAAATAAGGCATGCACTACATTCAGTGATAAATTACCATTGGCCTTTCCTTCCAAATGAGGCGCAGCAAATTTCGTAAGCAACACATCTCCAGTGAATGGTCCTCCCGCAGTTGAAAAACGAATGTTCGCTAATTTTAAAAATTCCTTTTCACTTCCACCTTTGTTGCTGTATTTCCCTTCGAGGTGAATATCGCGAATTTTGATTCGTTTCGCTGGTTCGGTCAAATTACCATTCTCTAAACCAAATTCACAATCAATCAGGGCTGGCGCTAATGAATTAATTTCGCCATTTATATCTAAGTTAAAATTCAATTTCCCCGTACCCTCAAATTTCTTGATATCATCCACCTGTTGCACAGAAAGATTATTCGCTAAATCCGCTAATTGAATATCCTTCGATTTAACATTGAAATTGAACGTTTCTGGTTTTACAATCCCATTGACCGCAAATGGCAAATTGGAGATATAAATTAGTGCATTTGGAAAAGCAACAGTTCCTTTCTCTTTATCTACTTTCACTTGAATATCAAAAGCAGCTGAACGATTCGATAACAATGTAACCTCTCCGCTTTTGGCTTTTATAACCTTCAAGTTACTTGTCGCATGAATATCGAATTGTTTTTCACTGAATTGTCCTTCCAGTTCCATTTCATTCAACTTGGTGCGATATGTCTGCGCCGTTGCTTCGTTTGCATACGAAAACCGAACTTGGTCTAGAAACACTTTTTCCAATTCAAATTTGAAGGACGAGGAGCTACTATCATCACTTGGTTTCATGATGTCATAATTCACTTCACCACTTGAATTGACTTTCAATTGAATCGTTCCAGGGTTTATTTCAATGGATTTCACATTGTATTTTTCATTCCAAATATCCATTGGATTGAATTTCAAACGAACACGTTCAGAAAAAAGCAAGGTGTCACGATTCGTCGATTTTGCATAGCTATCTTGAATGAAGACATTGTTGAAATCGACCGATAAATTGGGGAAAGAACCCCAAAAAGTGAGGTCAACCTCAGAAACAGAAACTTGTGCTTTTAGGTGTTTGTTTACCTTATCGATAACAACGCCGCAAATGTCATCTTTAAAAAAATACAAAACTGCCGTAATCAGTAAAAAAATACTGACCATAGAAATGGCAAACCACTTTGCTATTTTTAAAAGACGATGCTTCATTTAAAGATTAAAATTAGCGCTGATTACCCTGAGATTAAAGGGAAACACGTAAACTTATTAACGTGCGATTGTGCGATTTTGTTACATAACTTCTTAAAAAGAAAAAAGAGCAAAGAACAAGGAACAAAGATGACGTGTTTTAGACACTTGGATTATTGAAAAATCCTTGCTCTTTGTTCCTTATTACTTGTTCCCTTCATAAGCAATGTTAACAAACTTTTAATTCTCCAAAACCACACGGACACAAGCCGAAAACTTATCGTTTTTCTTAATCTTTGTGCTATCTTTGTGCTATTAAAAATCAATAAATGAGTTTACTTACTGTAGGCAGTGTTGCCTTTGATGCGATTGAAACACCATTTGGTAAAACAGATAAAATTATCGGTGGTGCTGGGACATATATTGCACTATCTTCTTCTTTTTTCATGAAGGAACAACGAATTGTTGCTGTTGTTGGAGAAGATTTCCCGAAAGAAATGTTAAACCAATTGGAAGCAAAAGGTGTTGACTTAGAAGGACTTCAAATTAAACAAGGTGAAAAAACCTTCTTTTGGTCTGGAAAATACCACAACGATATGAATACGCGTGATACACTAGTTACCGAATTGAATGTGTTGGAACATTTTAATCCAATTATTCCTGCAAGTTACCAAGGAACTGAGTATTTAATGTTAGGAAATTTGAGTCCACAAGTGCAGCGATCAGTTATTGAACGATTAGAAACGCGTCCGAAATTAATCGCGATGGATACCATGAACTTTTGGATGGACATTGCATTGGATGAATTGAAAAAGACAATATCGATGGTTGATGTACTAATTATCAATGACGAAGAGGCACGCCAATTATCGAAAGAATATTCATTAGTGAAAGCTGCTAAAGTGATTCGTAATATGGGTCCAAAGCACTTAATTATCAAGAAAGGTGAACATGGTGCATTGTTATTCCATGGTGATCATATTTTCTTTGCGCCAGCTTTACCCTTGGAAGATGTATTTGATCCAACTGGAGCAGGAGACACTTTTGCAGGAGGATTTATGGGTTATCTTGCGTCAACAGATGACACATCATTTGAAAATATGAAACGTGCAATCATTGCAGGTTCAGCATTAGCTTCGTTTTGTGTGGAGAAATTTGGCACAGAGCGATTAACAGAAATTACAAAATTAGAATTAGAATTACGTATAGATCGATTTGTCAACTTGGCGGCATTCGAAATGACACAAACTGTAGGATAATATCCTAAAATAACTGAGACATGGAAAAAAATACTTTCATCGGAGAATTAGAAACATTAGTGCAACATGAAGATGCATTATCGGTAAGTAGAGAAGTGAATGAGCTTAAAACGCGCTTTGAGGATTACATCCTAGAGGAAGAGCGTAAGGAGCAAGTTGCACAATTGGAAGCGCAAGAGCGCGGAGAAACTTATGAGCCGAAAGATTTTAAACCCTTGAAGGAAGCTTTTTACGATGTGTTCAATGTTTACAAGGAAAGACGTAAAGGGGTAATTGAAAGCAAGAATGCTGAAGAATCAGAAAACTTGCGTCGTAAAAAATTCTTGTTAAACAAGTTACAAGACGTTATTCAAAACGAAGAGAACATTGGTGCTGCCTTTGGTACCTACAAAGAAATCCATGATGAATGGAAGAAAATAGGTAACATTCCACGTGAAAAGCGCGAAGAAATTCAAAAAGAATATTCTCGATTACTAGAGCTTTTCTTCTATAATATGAAGATTTACCGTGAGTTGAAAGACCACGATTTAAAGCGTAACTACCAATTAAAAGCAGAAATAGTTCAGCAATTGGAGGAGTTGAAAAATGTAACTTCAATTAAAGATTTAGAAGTTGCTTTGAAGCGTTTACAAAATGAATGGGAGGAAATAGGTCCAGTTACCAATGAAGATTGGGAAGGACTGAAAAACAGGTACTGGGAAACAGTTCGTTCTTTGTATGAAAAAGTAACGAATTATTACGATGAGCGCAGAACTTCATTACAAGAAAATCTAAACAAGAAAAAAGAATTATTGCAAGAGGTAACTGCTTTTGTAACAGAATCAATCGAGGCTGATTCAGTAAAGGCATGGGAAGATGCGACAGAAAAGTTGTTGAAATTTCAAGAAAACTGGAAAGCAATTGGTTTTGGACCACGTAAAGAAAACGAAGAAATTTGGACCTCTTTCCGTGCTCAAAGTGATATTTTCTTTGAGAAGAAAAAGGCCTTTTACGCAACAATTCAAGATAAATATGCGGTTGTAGCAGATGCAAAACGTAAAATCATTGAAAGTGCGAAAGCCTTGAAAGAATCAAGTGAATGGAAAGATACTTCGGAGAAGTTGATTCGTTTGCAAAAGGAATGGAAAAATGTTGGTCATGCTGGACAGAAATTAGAGCAAAAGTTGTGGACTGAATTCCGTGCTGCTTGTGATTCTTTTTTCAATGCACGTCAAAAACATTTTGAAGATCAAGACAAGGCACTTGAAACGAATTTATTAGCGAAACAAGAAATCATCAAGAATATTGAGGCTTACGCTCCATCTGAGGACAAGCAACAATCGTTAGCTGATTTACGAGAATTCACCAATACCTTCAATGCTGTTGGTAAAGTCCCAATGAAGGAAAAGGATGCGGTTTATCATGCTTACAAATCAGCGATTGACCAACATTACAGCAAATTGAAATTAGAAGCTGGTGAAAAAGAAAAAGTGATGTTTGAAGCTCGCCTAGAGACTTTGAAAGGAAGTCCAGATGCTGGGAAATTGCTATCTAAGGAACGTTTCGAAATTCGTCAGCAAATCGACAAATTAAAGAGCGATATGCTTCAATACGAGAACAATTTGGGCTTCTTTGCGAAATCAAAGGGAGCTGATGCATTACGTAAGGAAGTAGAAAGCAAAATCAACGCGTCGAAAGCGAAGATTGAAGCATTAATTAAGAAATTGAAGCAAATCCCGAATGAATAAATTCTTCAACGCACTATTATTATTCTTTTTGTTTCCAACAATGGCCTTGGCTATTTTTGTTGGATTCGATTTGCCAATTGAAATCCTCAAAGTTAGCGGGGCGAGTCTTCCTTACCGCAAAGAAGCATTCTTAGTTCTTGGATTAATTTTACTAATCATTAACTTGAGAAGAAGTATTCGTCGTTGGATGGGCATGCGTTTGATTACACAAACTTCCAAGTTCAAATGGAATGTTCAGATAAGCAAAGAGCGCAAACAAAGAGTTATTGTTTACACTTTATTAGAAGCAATGGTTTTTGGTTTTGTGGGGACTGCACTTTATCAAGTTTGTCCTGAAGCATTTTTGCCTGCTATTGCATTTTGGTTTGCAACGGTTGACAATTTGATTTTTATACTTTTCGGTAGTATCCGAAATACATTTAGAATTGGTTTAACATCTAAAGCCATTGTTTTTTCTGATCGAGACGTTCAATTGATTTATTTCAGTGGATTGCGTAAAGTAGAAATTCACCAATTATCTATCTACTTTGACTACATAAAGGAATTACAGCTGATTATCCCTCTAGATTCAGTTCCGGATGAAAGCAAGAAAGAATTCTTTGAAGCTATCGAAGCATCGGTAAATAAGGATAAGGTATTCTTCCAAGTGAAAAATTAAATCTCACAGAATTATTTCCTTGACATTTTAAATGAGCCACTAATTAGAGAGATTTTAATACAGAGAGTAAAAACCTTTAGTATAGAACTAACTAGACTACCTGTTTTGGATTTCCATACACGTATAAATATTACCAGCTAGTACTTCTTGAATTCCTTTGCGAATTTCTGAAATAGACGAATTCTTCGTGATAAAACCACTTGCACCTACTTGAAATGCACGTTGAACATATGATGGCTCTGTATGAATAGTTAGAATTATAATCTTAATCGACGGAAAAAGCTGTAAAAGTTCTTCAGTCAATTCAATTCCATTTTTATCGCCCGGTAAATTGATATCCATAAATATCAAATTAGGCTGTATGCGCGTTACACCCTCTATAACTTCATTAGAATGTTTGAAAACTTCAACAGAATGGAAACCAGCATCTTTAAGCAATCCTGCCCAAACATCTGCAATTAATTTAAAATCTTCAACAACAACAGCTATCATGATAATATGAATTGATACGTGTACAAAGTTATTTTTTTTTTGTAATTTATTGTTCTGTAACTGCTTAAAAATATATCTATCGTTTATCAGTTAGAAATTTGAGAGATTTATGGAGAAAACAGTTGACTTAGTGGTTAATTACCGCATGATTCACAACTAATTAGCACATCTCATTGACTAAATTTAAATTGATAAGGCAAGAACGCATTTTGCTTACGTCGGACTTATATGAGTCATTCTTAACGTTTAAACGCTGCGAAGCGAATTTCTTGCTTCAAATTTGATTGTGCGTCGGCCAATTTCATGATAGGAACCAATCTGCCTCCGCCTACTTCAGCTGCTTCAGTCATTTTTACTTGGTCAACATCCTTGATTTTAATCCCTACTACCGACATATTGATTCCTTTCTTCTTGTACTTTTTTACATATTTCTTATAATCGTCTGAGTTACGATTAAAAGCACCATCCGTAATAACAATAATCTGATTTGTGCCATCAGGTATAAAACCTTTCAAAGCTTGCTTATATCCCAACTTGATACCTTCACCGCCTGCAGTTAATCCAGAAGCTTTTAGATTTTCAATCACCTTTTGTATCGCTTCTTTATTATCGCAATTGGTTGGTGCCAACACCACTCTTGAATCAGAAGAGAAGGTAACAATTCCTAATTTATCTGTTGGGCGTAACATTTCCATTAATTGAAAAAGTGAATATTTCATCAATTCAATTCGATCACCTTGTTGCATAGATGAGGAAACGTCTAAGACAAATACCACATTGATTGGGTTAAAATTCTCAGCAGAAAAATCGTCCGGTGCGAGACTCGAAAATTCCACTGGTGCTTCTTCAATAAAGGCCGTTGTTTCCTCATTCAACAATTCCTCTTCAATTACGATTTCAATAACTGGGGGTGTTGGTTCGATAATAATGGGTTGAATTGGTGGGGTTGTTGCTGGAGGCGGTGGACAATACGAAGGATCTTTCGTTAATTCGAGTACAATCACATTGCGCTGAAAATTAACATACGCACCCAATTCAGCCGGTTTATAAGCCTCATGCGATGCATAGAAATAAGAGAATCCTAGATTCGCCTCTTCTTTTATCTTACCGTTTTTATCCGTTTCCTTCGTCCAAACAGGCATTCCATTTTGAATGAAACTAACTTTAGAATTTGACAATTCAGCTTTCGTTTCACGATCTATTGTTATAACCGTTAATTGAAAGTTGTTTGCATTTTTTCCTCCAGGTCGTGAGGAGAAATCTGGACAGGCTGTAAAACCACTTAAGTCGTCGCTTGCCACATCTTTGAGATTTCCAGTAATTTTAATCTTAACTGCTTCTGCTCGGTCACTCACAAACACATCAATATCATACGAAAAACGACCTTTTACCTTTGGATTGACTTGAAAGCGCAACACAACTGAACTATCTTGATCCATGAACTTACCGTTCACTATGTAATTCACTTCGTTTGGCTTTTTAACACTCAGAACGTATTCTTTCTTTTGTCCTTTGTTGGTCAATATAAAATCAACGAAACGCTCGTCATAGGACTCTAAATCGCCAAAATCATGCTTCAACTTGTCAAAAGTTACTTGACCAAACGCGAAGGATTGAAATAAAACCGTGAAAAGGAGAGTGATTGCGCGCATAAAACCAAATATACAAAAAACGGACCTTTATAGATTTTGTTACGAAAACAAAAAGGGAAGCCTTTCGACTTCCCTTCATCATCAGTTGAACTGATTTATTTTTTACAAGATTCCTTGCAGTTCGATTTGTCTTTGCATTTCGACATGTCTGCACAACATGAAGAGTTCTTCGTACACTCATTTGCTGCACCGATGAATTTTCCGTTTGCATCATAATGCGCCATACACATTGCTTTTTCTTCTGGAGAACATTTCAATGAATCACACATTGCAGCACACTCGTCTTTCGACATTTTTGCACACTCATTCATGTCACATTTACCAATCATGTGCTTTCCTTCCATGTGAGGACCACAAGCCTTCATATCACCATGACCAGCTTTCATCTCTTGGCAACATTCAGATTTAGCACCACACTCACCTTGACCATCTTTACCAGTTTCGTGACCATTGCCCAAGATTGGAGCGATAACCAAACCAATTAAACATGTCAATTTGATTAGGATGTTCATTGAAGGACCTGAAGTGTCTTTGAATGGATCTCCAACTGTATCTCCAGTAACCGCTGCTTTGTGTGCATCAGATCCTTTGTACGTCATTTCACCATTGATTTCAACACCTGCTTCGAAAGACTTTTTCGCGTTATCCCATGCGCCACCAGCGTTGTTTTGGAACACTGCCCAAAGCACACCTGAAACTGTTACACCAGCCATATATCCACCTAACATTTCAGCGATTAACTGATTGTCAGAACCATAAACTAATTTACCTAATAACACGATTGCAATAGGGAAACCGATAGTCAAAATTCCTGGTAACATCATTTCGCGTAAAGCAGCTTTTGTAGAAATCTCTACACACTTACCGTATTCTGGTTTTCCAGTTCCTTCCATAATTCCTGGAATTTCCTTGAATTGACGACGTACTTCGTACACCATGTCCATTGCAGCCTTACCAACTGAATTCATTGCTAACGCAGAGAATACAACTGGAATCATACCACCAACAAATAACATCGCTAGAACTGGCGCCTTGAAGATGTTAATTCCATCAATACCTGTAAATGTTACATAAGCTGCAAACAAAGCTAATGAAGTCAGGGCTGCAGAAGCAATCGCAAATCCTTTTCCTGTTGCAGCAGTTGTATTACCAACTGAATCCAAAATATCTGTACGCATACGTACTTCTTTTGGCAATTCACTCATTTCTGCGATACCACCAGCGTTATCTGAAATTGGTCCGAAAGCATCGATTGCCAATTGCATAGCTGTTGTAGCCATCATTGCTGATGCAGCCAAAGCAACACCGTAGAATCCAGCCAATGCGTATGAACCCCAGATTGCACCTGCAAACAATAGAACTGTAGGGAATGTAGAAATCATACCTGTTGCTAAACCAGCAATAACGTTTGTTCCTGCTCCAGTTGATGATTTTTGAACGATTTTCAAAACTGGTTTTGTACCCAATCCTGTGTAGTATTCTGTAACCGATGAAATTGCTCCACCTACAACCAAACCAATAATTGTTGCATAGAAAACACGCATTGAAGAAATATCTTTCGCTCCTTCTCCAAAGAAATCCATACTCATAGTTTCTGGCAACATGTATTTAACCAAAACGAAACAAGCAACCGCAGTCAAAGCGATAGAAACCCAGTTTCCAATATTCAAGGCTGTTTGAACTTGCTTTTCTTTCGCATCATTACTTGTGATTTTCACCAACATTGTTCCAATGATCGAGAATAAGATACCAAATCCAGCAATCGCCATTGGTAATAAGATTGGACCGATTCCACCGAATGCATCTTGAATAGCACCACCCATGTCCTTGATCACATAATTACCTAAAACCATTGCAGCCAAAACTGTTGCTACATATGAACCAAATAAATCGGCACCCATACCCGCTACATCACCTACGTTATCACCTACGTTATCTGCAATTGTTGCAGGATTACGAGGATCATCTTCTGGAATTCCAGCTTCTACTTTACCAACTAAATCAGCACCAACGTCAGCAGCTTTTGTATAAATACCACCACCAACACGCGCAAACAATGCAATTGATTCAGCACCCAAAGAGAAACCAGCCAATGTTTCCAAAACAATTGTCATATCTTCTGTTGAAGTCCATTGACCTTTCATGAAAAATTGGAAGAAAATAATAAAGAACGCTGTTAAACCAAGAACTGCTAGACCAGCAACACCCAATCCCATTACTGTACCACCACCGAAAGAAACTTTCAATGCTTGTGGTAAACTAGTACGAGCGGCTTGCGTTGTTCGAACGTTTGTTTTCGTAGCGATTTTCATCCCCATGTTTCCAGCTAAAGCTGAGAAAAATGCTCCAAAAATGAAGGCAACAACAATAAGAATGTGTGTTGTTGGAACCATAAATGAAATTCCAGCTAAAACAATACTCGCTGCAACAACGAAAATTGCTAATAATCTGTATTCTGCTTTTAAGAATGCCAATGCACCTTCATAAATGTAATCTGAAATTTCTTTCATTTTACCATCTCCAGCGTCTTGTTTTAAAACCCAAGCTCTTTTGATCCACATAAAAAGTAGACCGATAATTGCCATAGCTATTGGCACATAAATCATAAATGATCCCATAAAGTAGTTTTTAGTGTTAATTTTTGTCGGGCGCAAAAGTAGAGGTTTCAAAGAACTTCTGCAAGTTTGCCCACCTTATTATTAAAGTAGGCGCTTACGCACACATGACAACAAGGTTACAATAATTACAATATGGTCGGTACTAAAAGGTTTTAATGAAAAAACCAGAAAGCAAACAAGCGGATTAAATTGCTGCTTTTATTTTTGATTTTAGAGTGTTGATATCCATTCCCCCACTCTGTCTCCAAAGTATTTCTCCATCTTTAAACAACACAAAGGTTGGAACACTTCGGACTTTAAACTTATTCGCAACTTCCTGATTTTTGTCTACATCAATTTTCAAAATGCGCACTTGACTACCCATTTCGTTTTTCAAGCGATCCATTACGGGATGCATTGCCTGACAAGGTCCACACCATGTTGCGTGAAAATCAACCAAGGTTGGCGTTGACGATTTTACGATATCATTGAATTTTCCCATTCTTTTTGTTTTTTACAAAGATAAATGATTTCAAAAGGACTTTCAGTGACATTTGTTACGCAGGGCGAGAATTCGGAGTTAAAAATTTTATCACTGAGACACTTAGAACACGGAGGACTTTTCAACACATAGATACATAGAGAAGGTGCGAAGTCCAAGACAAAAAAGTTCACAGAGACACCTGCGGTGTTGCAATTAATTCCCTTCAGTCATTGAATCCTTCGGATTTCATAATTCATAATTCATAATTATACCACAGAGACACTTAGAACACGGAGGTTTCTTTTTAACACATAGTTACATTGAGAAGGTGCGAAGTCCAAG
>ERZ888423.2775-NODE-2775-length-12516-cov-22.477008_pt1 | contig 12516 bp, 13 predicted proteins | sample MGYA00520523_ERZ888423 | MGnify/ENA primary metagenome ERZ888423 (study PRJEB32303, sample SAMEA104408611) | aquatic metagenome | biome: Brackish water; feature: Pelagic; material: water | place: Baltic Sea | collected 2014-06-08T10:24:00 | depth 30,27 m ...
GTATTAATATTTATTATTTTTTATTTTTATTATGCACATCCTTCACCCACTTTTTATACGGAGAGGGAACTCTTCTGTAATCTATCTTATTATTTTTTCCAACAAATTTATCACGACCTGCTACTGGTCCTACAGAAGAGGATTTACTACTAAATCCACCGCCAAATCCAATAGGATTTGCTACCATCATTTCTCGAATTAAATGAATTATTCTATCAATCTTTTCCATTTTTATTGTAGATTTTTTGTAATTCGGTTAAACAGTATAAATCGACAGGAATATCATGAATATAACATTTAGGATGCTCTGGAAGTTTATTTAAAAATAAAATAAATGTTTTCATTGAAGCCCATAACGCCTTCTCAATTTTATAAAAGAGCATAGGGGTAGCAGCATCACCGAAAATATTATAAAGAACTATGAAATGATTTATTAGAAGGTGAGTTTTTAATTCACCTTCATTTTTATATCTTCTCAATAATCTTTTAATATATCTAAAATGATTTAGGTCTTTATCAAAATCCTCTTTGGTTACTGCCTGAGGATTTTCATAATTTTTAATAGCAAATATGAGAAAGTTATCCTCATTCAGTTCATTAAATATCATACTTTATTAAGATACAGTCATTTCTGCAGGATCAGAAGTCACAGTAGCAGCATTTCCTGAAGAAGAGATGACTACTCTATAGTAGTATCCATCTAGAGAAGCATCAGTATTAGTAACAGCAATTCCAGCAGATGTTACTCCAGAGTATGTGCTGCTATTACTTAGGTTAGTATAGGCAACTCCAGTATTAGAATACTGCCATTGGAAAGTAAGTGGAACGATAATCGGAGTTGATGTAGCAATAACATTAAAGTTTGCAGTACCAGTAGTTCCGACTCCAACATCAGATGGTTGTGTTGTTATTATAATCAAAGAATCTTCAAAAATTGTATCGTCTGCAGCATCTCCAGCATCAGAATATGAAGTACTTCCAGTAGTAATACCAGACATTGCTACAAGAGTTTCGGTCTTAACTCTCAGTTGGTTATCTGCATCAATATAAGTAATAATACCAACCCAACCAGCATGAGTTACGGCATATTTAGTATTTACTGCAGCAGTTGCTTCATTTGTATCTACACCATAAATCGCATTAGCATCGTAATGAGAATCGTGTAATGTGTATTTGGGTTTTTGTGAAATAGTGTAATTTGATCCTGAAATAGGTTGACCACTCAAATGTTGCGTAGAAGCAATAGATATTAATGTATCAGATGTAATTCCAGAAATAATTGCTTCACCAAAAGTATTTCCTGCACCAATAGAAATTACATCACCTTCACTTGCCGCAGTGAATGATGTTCCTGCTCCCGTAGCAATTCCAGTATTATAATTTACAAATATTGTACCAGGAGAATAAATGTCGTCCTTGTTACCCCAGAGAGCCATTCTTGTTACCTATCTAAAAATTTTAATCTACCAATATTTATAAAAAATGGGGAGTTTAATTTCTCCCCATCAGTTATACTATTTAGTTAAATTCAGGGAGTTGGGTCTACTCCACCTCTCTTCTTGGAAAATTGTGTAATTTGAAGAAGAACGAATGAAACGATTCCGTTTGATTTGAAGGAGGGAACTGAACCAAGAAGTTCAGAAACAACTAAAAGAATAGTTGCTACTGCTGCCTCGTTTGCAAGTAACCACGCCCAAAGTACTGCTACTGACATAATTTACCTCGTGTGAAAAGTATCCTGTATTATTTAGGAATTAGGTTCCTCTAGTATCCATCCTAAACTCAGATGCTGTTTTCTTAGCAGCACGACGTAGTGCTACTATATGTGCCGGATCTTGTCTCCCAGATCCAGGTTTGCCAGCAGCAACAGGTACAACTTTTCCAGTACGATCTTTTGGTTCTTGCCTTGAACCGCCATATTTAAATGGTGGTTTATTTCTTGCAGCAACTGCAGGGTTTCCACCTGTCTGAGTTGGTCTACCTGTCTTTGTATTAATACCGGTTTCTTTTTCGGCACGATTCAACTCATCAATCACTTCACCTTCTGGTTGATAAGATGCCTCTAGAGGAAGTTTATTTGATTTCTGCATCATCAACTTTTGTCTATCTAGCATTTGTCTTTTTTGTTGAATCATTTTTAGATTTTGAATCTGCTGTTTTTTTACGGCATCAGATTGTGTAGATCTCATATTATCATCAGAGGAAGACTGTTGATCAACAACTTTAGGATCTAATGCTTCTCCCATACTACGGGCAACATTTCTTGCTCCTCTCGAAACTGATCTAGCAGCTCTTCCCACTGCTTTTTTAAGTCCAAACTTAAGTGCAGAACCAATTTTTGAAATAGTTTTCGAAGACCTCGATCTTGCTGTAGTTGATCTTGTTGTAGTTGATCTCTTTTCGGGTTCTCCAGATTCTTTACTATCATCATATCCTCTCTTAATCTCACTTCCTACTTTTTTGGCAGTAGAAATTGCTTTACCTGCTACATACCCAGTACCATAAGCAGCAGCTTTCCCCGCTTTTTTAAGTCCGGATTTAATGGATGATCCTACTCTTTTAACAGCATCTTTAACTTTTTTAATTTTTTCTGCTCTTTTTTCTGCTCTTTCTGCAGATTTTTTAGACTGTGTAGTTGCTTTATTATAATCTTGCGATTCCTTTGATCCAGCTGGAGCATAAGGATTTAATTCCATCAAAACTTGTTCATTTAAAAAATCAATAGAATTATCTAAAGATTCTAAGGCAGATTCGATAATAAAATCAATATCATATCCTTCATCTAAACATTCTATAAAAAATTCTTTGACGACTTCTTCAATCAGATCATTAGATACAAAATAAAATTCAGCGTTGGTAATTTCCTCAAAAATATCACTTACGTTAATATCTTCTACAAGTTCTTCCTCAACTATATCAATTAATGCTCCGCCTAGATTTTTTACAACATCTTCTATCTTTAAATCTGGATTTATAATAATTTTATTGCTTACCTTTTTTCCTTTATCTTTATCTATAGATCTTTCTTTAGTATCAGAATCAGTAACTTCTATCAAATCACTTCTCCAATCAACAAATTTTTCACTCATTCCATAAGATTTTTTATTCTCTTTAGTTTTTTTACGAGTATCTTTACCATCAGGAATTCCACCCGTTTTTCTTTGAATAGCATTGTGAACTACGCCAGCGTGTTCTTTAGATCCACTCTCTTTTTTACCATCCCCATCATAATCAGTAAGACCTTTACCTGAGGTTACACTTGCAGTTTGAGAACCCTTTAATTTTTCACCTTCATATGGTTTTCCATACTTAGTCATTTCTACGGAAGAGATATTTGGATTCGCTCTTAGTTGATTCATTTTTTCACGAGTAGCCATTCTTACATAAGTCTTACCACTGGACTTATCAGTAACTCTTATTTGAAATTTTTTACTTTCACTTTCTTCTTTTACTAAATTTTCTTTTACGGAAGATGGCGGTGCAGAAGTTACTGAGGATCCAGGTTTTCCAAAAAGTTTTTCTTTAGCAATTTCCTTTACCTTTGATGGTGCTGGAGAATTTCCAATATGTTGGGTATAAGCTTTCTCTATAGGAATACCTTCTCTTCTTGCTCTATACCTAACATCATAAACAAGTTGTCTTGCTTGTTTTGAAAGATCATCCTCAGATTTATCTTCACTCGATGAGGATGTTGATTTTGCAGCAGAAATATCTTTTCCAATTTTAGGTTCTAGAATCTCCTTAACATAATGCTCATGAAGATCGGAAACGATATGAGATAACATTTGATTTACTTTCTCTTTGCCTTGTATTTATTTATAAAATTCTTAATGTCTTTAGTTTGAGTCAAAGACATAACATATTTTCTAAGTTGATCTGTTCCAACTTCCCTTTGTTTTGCAGGAACTCCAGATACTTCTGTCCATTCGTTTACATCTTTAATCCAAGATTTGAACATAATATTATCTTCAGTAACACAAATTAAATAATTAGTTCCTCTACGAATAATTTTACCTACCAATCCTGTATTTAAATTTTCTACTATCTGATTAACTCTATACAAATTATTGGTAACATAATTTTCTCTGAGATTTTCCCAATCAAACTTAGGAGCAATTTCCCAAAGATTCCATCCTTCTTTAATATTCATACTCTTACGAAGAGTATTATAAAGTTGGCGAGATGCTTGATCATCTAATAATTTTGGAACTCCAGACCTAAACATCTTAAAATTTCCTTCTGCTGCAGCCTTTCTCAATTTAGAAGCAGACATTCCCTCTACACCCTCAGCATCAGGATCTCTTTCTCCAGCAGAGACTACATTCAAATCTTTAAAATCATAAAGTTGCCCATTGTATTGGCCAGCAAGTTTTTCAAATTCTGCTTGACGATCAGAACCAACAACAATATTCACACCAGAATATCCATCAGCATGTGCTTGCTTAAGAACATCAAATATAGTTTTTGAGTTTGCATCATTTACAATTTTTTCTCCGTGTTTTGGATACATTTGACGCATCACAGAGATTTTAGTATCAGGATCTAATGGATTTTTCTTGGGATCATTAGACCTTGAGGGATAAATTTTATATTCTCCTTTTCCAGCAACATTTGCAACTTTATCTAAGAGTTTTTCATGTCCAATTGTGGGTGGATTAAATCTACCAAAAGCAATTGTAAGGGTTCCTTTGTCTTCTTTTGGTTCTTCTTGAGGTGGTTGCTTTTGAGGTGTTGGTTGTTGAACCTGAGTAGATACTGGTTGTTGATCTGCTTGACTTCTATTTTGTGGCGGATCTTGTTTTCCAATAATTTGATTTTTGTTATAAAACTTTAGTTTACCACCTTCAGTTTTTGCAGTAAATTCTCCATTATTATCGTACCACCCGCCATGGCCATCGCCAGTCAATCCAAGTCTTTTCGCTTGCATTACTGCTTGCGATTCTTTCGCTTCAGTTAGAAAATTGAGAAAACTTTTCATATTGTGTTTTGGTATACTTTTATTTATCGTGTTGCGTCTTTTCCTCTTTCAATAGAACCAGGCCAAGGCGCTACGCTCATTTTAAGTCCACTAGCTAATCGTGTAGAAGAAAATTTAAATCTAATTTGAATGATCTGTGTTTGTCCACATTTAACTCCAACAGTATATCCATCACCACCACCAAGTTTTTCATAAGACATTTTTCCATTATCCTTCACCATAGCTCTATATTTTTTATTTGACCTTGGAACATCAACAGTTGCTTCTACACTTGATAAATTCGGAGTTGATCTTCCAGTCACTTTAACATAATAAGGCATTTTATCTGTATCCAAAAGTTCATCCAAAATATACATTTTTACATCAATATCGTCCATAGTTTTTAGTTTATCAAAAAGTAAATCTCTACATCCAGAAAGAATTTTTGTTACTTGAGACTCTGCAATAGGTTGTTTGGAAGGTTTTTTAGATATTGCCCCCTTTTGTTCTGGCAATATCTCTTTCATCTTGACCTTATCCAAATACTTACCAGACTTTTTAACGCCCAATAATCTTGAGGCTTCATCAACACCCTCAGTTAGAATATTTTGAAATGCATTTGGAACTCCTATAAAACTTTCTATTTTTTTCATTCCTGGATTTTTTACAGGAGCTTCTGTAGTTAAACTTCCGAGAATTGATTTTGCAGATAATCCAAGGTAAGGAGACGAATAAGTATGTCTAGAAAATTTCACCAATACATCTGTTGGATTATCCTTACTATCATCTACAAATCCAGAAGTATCTCCAGAAAGATTTTTATATTTAAAATCTGATCTTGCAGTCCAATAAACTTTATCTACTCCACTAAAACCATTTCTATTTGCCCATTCCATAAATTTATCAGACATAACCTCTGCTTGTCTTATTCTAGCAGCATACTCACTCATACTTTTTTTCTGCAACTCCTCACACCTTTTATCATAAATCATCTTATCCGAGTTAGATAATCCACCTGTCCATTTTTCCCCATTTAAATACCAAGCGATATGCAGTTCATTTATATCAGCACCAATATTTACAGCCATAATACTTGCCTATATTTTAAGTATTTATTTTAGTTATGCAAGTTTGCCATGAGGAGCAAATCTCTTTCCAACCTTTAAAGAAAGATATAATAAGTCAGTCCAAAACTCTGGATCATTCTTATTTTTTGCCAAAGCATCAGAAAAAAAATGTATTTGCATGAGTTTAGACTGAGCAATTCCTTTTGATTTTGAATTTTTAGATTCATACATTGAAATTATTTTCGTCTTAAAATCTTCGTAGTTTTTAGATCCGCTTATAATACCATTTAAACTTTTATACATCTGTTCGTAATTTTTTTTATCTTTTAAGAACTCATCTTTTGTTTTTGGATATTTACTGTTGTCATTTATAAATGTAGCACCGGAATTTCTACTTTTTAAAAGATCAGCAACCAAAGCAACTGGAGCTGCGCCACCTCTACCACCACTACCTTTCACAACGCTCTCAAACTTTAAGTTTGAAAAACCACTACCGGGAGTTCTTATAATATTGATGGTATATTTTCCAAAAAGAACGTATCCACCCTGAGTCATTCCATCAACAGTTTTTTCAGTTTTAATCTGAAATGAAATGTCCCCCATTTTAACTTCTTCAACGTTAGCAAACTCCACGCTCCTTGAATCTTTGTTCACATATACAAAATGTGCGTTTTCTTTAGTTTCAATTTTTTTTAAAGACAATCCAATAAGTTTATTCTCAGATAATAATTTAAGTAAAACATTATTCATCTCGCTTAAAGTTGCAGTTCCATCTTCTTGTAGTGCTGCATCTATTTGTTTTTTCACTCGATTTTTATCTTTTACTGCCCAGATATCAGAAGGGTTCCAAGTCTCATACTTACCAACATCTTTAACTTGTCCTGATGCTGTTATTTCTTTAACAATTTGCGCTCTCTGTTTTATAAAAGACATAAAATCTTGACCTCCGTGTTCAAAAATATCCCACTGAGATGGTTGAAACTTTTTAAAAAATGCCTCTTGATGCTCAAAGTAACTGTGAGTCCATTCTGATATAGATTTTTTATGAATACCAAATATTTTTTCTAACTCATTTTTCGTTTCAGTATCATTCAAAATGTCAGAAGCCTTTGTAAACTTTTTATTTTTTCTTAAAACTTGCGATAAAATAAAAGCACTACCTTCCTCCTGTTTTGCGGTTGGAACAGATCCCGCTTCTCCAAGTTGTTCAACTTTTATTGTTAAGGTGTTAAAGAGTCTTTTTACAACCTCAAATTTTCCTGTTTTTTTATCAATCTCTTCGTCTTCGTCTTCTGTAGTTTTTATATTATTAACTTCATAAGACCCATAAAAGTTTTTTTCTAACAAATTACTGACTTCTTTTTTTAAAGAAGTCTTTTGTCCTGGGGTTAACTTACGGTTAAAAACTAAATCAACACTTTCTGCTCCAGGATCAACCGTATCAAGTGGAATAGATTTAAGTTTTACATACCCCTGAAAAAACTCTGCAACACTTTTTGTATTAGCTTGTTCCATCTCAACACTATTTTAAGTATTTATAAATGGAAAATAGGAGAGACCACTACCAACTGTGCTAATTCCCCGTTCACCGGACATTATAAAACCCCCCAACTCAAAAGTCAAGTGGGTTAGAATAACCTCTTGAGATTACTTATTATTCATTTGTCTTTCTCTGTAAGCATCTAGTTCTGCTTTTCTTTGCTCTGGGGTTTTCTTTGCATCTGCATCTCTAACAGATTTAACAGCATCCAAGTGTGCCTGATCTGGTTTTCCTTTTGGATTAGCATACACATTCATAGGACCAGAAGCAGGGCGTCCTCGTGGATCCAGTTTTACCTCAACAATACTCTGTCTCCACTCTTCACTCATATTTGCCATAATCACTAATGCACTCTCATTAGTATCAGCATAACCTTCAGCAACCAAGTACTCAAGGATTGAGTCAAAGATATCATACTCATAAGAATCCTGTACATTTTGCCCTGCATCTTTCATCCTTTTTCTAGAACGGGCATGGGCAGTCGATAATGCTCTGTGCTTACTAACTTTTGCATCTGCGTCCGAAACCTTGGCGGCCGCCTTACTTCTTTCTCCCATAGATGCACCAGCATCCCTTGCACTGTTTTCTTTTTCTTGAGCAGTGGAAAGATTTTGCATTCTCTTATGTGCCGTTCTAGCTATTATGGAAGAATCAATTTCATTAAGTCCCTCTACTGCTTCATCTAAACAAATATCATACATTTCATCCCAAGTGTATGAAGAAAGGTCATAACCCTCTTCAATCAGTGCATCTACAATAATTTCAAACTCTTCTCTGTTAAGTGCTGCTGCTCTTTTTCTTGCCTTATTACCACTTCCTCTTGCATCATCTGCACCATACTTACTATAACCTGCTTTCAGATATCTGTCGTGTGCTGCTTTAGATTTTTGAGCAACTTGCTTCTGGAATGGTTTATCTCCATAATCTTTTTCATCTTTTTCTGCTTTTGCACGAGATCTATCAAGAATTTGTCTCTTTGCTGAGGTGTCTGATTTCTCAGGACCAACATTATATTTTTTACGAAGTTGAGCACCTCTACTTTCTGGTTTAGGTGCTTCTGCTTCTTTTTTACCACCACCAAGAAGTCTCTTTACTGCTGAACGAAGACCTTCTTCAACAACTTCTTCTTCCATATGATCCGCTGCCTTATAACGCTTATCACCTGCTTTATAGTTCTGATATGCTTTAGTATTTCCTTTCTTGTCGATAGCAGTTACAGTCATTCTAGTGTCTGCAGGAGCTGCTGGTTTTTTCTGTGCGCCACCATAAACAACTTCATCAAGTTTCTGATAAACATCCTGATATGCGTCTTGAAGATTTAAAAATTCTCTTGCATTCATTTTCAACAATACTTTCTAGTTATTTATAAAAAAAAACCTCCCGAAGGAGGATTAGATTAATAAACGATTAATAATCCCTATCAAACATCAAGACCAACTGCTCTCATCTGAGCCAGCATTTTCTTTCTTTTTTCTGGATCCATTTGAGACATTCTACCCATCACTTTACCTTTGAGTTGTTGTTCACGACTTTGACCCTGCTTTGCTTTACGCTCATACTCATCAGGATTTCTATTTGCTACTTGTGCCTCAAAAATGTCATCAAATACATTTTGAATTTCTTTCCAAGTATAACTTTCCATAGAAACACCTTCAGCAATCATTGAGTTTACGAAGACATTGAAGGATTCTTTTTGTACATGTGGTCGGGCCCATTTTTTGTCGGCTGCTGCATAATCCGTGATTGGTGCAAAGTCATCACGGCCGCCACGACTAGTATCACTAGCTCCATAACGTTGCTTTCTTCTTTTAGCAGCTCTTTCTCTCATAGCAGCAATTGAATCTGCCTCAGCCATTTCTGCTGCCCCCTCCTTATCTTTTTCACTAGTGATTGCTTCATCAAGAATCTCTTCTTTCCACTCTTCACTCATATTCACCATAATTGCTTCTGCTGCATCTTCAGTGTCAGCATATCCTTCATCAATCAAGTGTGAAAGGATAATGTCGTAGAGGTCATAAGATTCTGGAAGAGAACCACTTCTTAATTTTGAAGGAGGTTTTTGTGCTTGACGACGTTCAATCTCACCATGAACTCCTTTAGTTGGAGGTTCATAACCTTTCATTTTCTTTCTTCTTTCAATAGCACTTCTTTCTTTCTGATGCTTCATAACTTCTGCTTCACCAAGAATCTCATCTTGCTCGTAAATATCGAAATATGCTTCTTGAAAATTGCGCAACTCTTTGGGATTCATTTTAACAATACTTTTTAGTTATTTATAAAAAAAATCCTCCAAAGGAGGATTAGACTATGCAACTACTTTTTCGAGTTCTGTATCAAGTTGTTCCATAACTTCACGAAGTCTTACAATCCTTTCTGGAGCATACTCTTTACTATATCCAGCAGTAGCACCATCAAGAACCTGAAGAACCTCCAGTGAAGTTCTTACATCCATTTTAATTGTAACTTGGTTTTCTTTAGTCATTTAGATATCTCCTTCAACACGATTTTCTGATTTATAAACATCAAAAGTTCCCTCAGGATAACGAGCACTCAATTTCTCATAGTTCATTTGCAACACCTCCTCAAAAGTAGTATCAAGAGCCATACAAGCTTGAGCAATATACCAACAGATATCACCAAGCTCACGCTTTAGGTGAAATGCATTATCTTCATTATAAGGTTTCCCCTGCAAAAAGATTTTTTTGATAACTTCAGTGAACTCTCCTGCTTCTGCACTGATACCAAAAGCAGCAGTCATAAGGCGAGGAACATCAGCGTCAGCAGATGCCTCAAGTTCTGTTAATCTTGTGAGAAGTGCTGCGAAGTCACTACTTGCAGGACTTGTGGTTTGACGAACGAATTCAATATATTTGTTTGTATCAATAACTTGGGTCATACTAAAATTTAAATCCCTCAAATGATTTTTTAGGTTTTCTTTCATCATCATACTCTTCTTCTTTACCAGAGTCAAGTATATCATTTTGAGCACTCTGTTCTACGTCGTAAAGTCTCATCTTTGCACGATCAATCCCAACAACAAATCTCTTATAAATGGTTGGGTCATTATATCGGTTCTTAAGTTGCTTGACCAAGATTTGACCAAGACCTTCCAGTTCTTCAGTGCTAATCAGAGCAAACATAAGGTCAGCAGTCGCAGGAAGACCAAAGGACTCACTGGTATCGGTTAACTCAACATCAGATGAACCAAAACCACTTCTTGTAGTTTGTGTTGCACTGACGATAGGAACATTAAACTCCACAGCAAGACCACGAAGTTCTTCTGCAATAGACTTAACTAGTGTATAGGAGTTAATATTACTTCCACCTTTAAATCTAGAAGATGCACAAATGTTCAGATAATCAATAAAGATAATATCAGGTTTGAATGATTTCTTAAGTGCAAGTTCATTCAAAAGTGATTTGAAGTGTCCTGAGTGTGCAGAAGCAGTTGGATATTCTTTAATGATTAAAGTGCCTTGAGTTTTCTTTGCAAGACTATTGATCTTATTCTCAAACATCTGCTTTGGTAAATCTCCAATATCCTGAATAGGAACGTTCAAGAGATTCGCGTCAATTCTTTCAGCAATACGTTCCTCTGCCATTTCAAGAGTGATGTAGAGAACGTTGCGGCCTTGCAATAAGACGGAAGAAGCAACATGGCACATAAAGAGACTTTTTCCGACACCCGTACCAGCAAGAGCGATATTGAGAGTCTTATTAGGCAAACCACCTTTGGTAATTTTGTTAAAATATTCAAGATCAAATTCAATTTTTTCTTCCTTTCTATGATAGGACTCATAACGTTGCTCATAATCTTGAAGATAATCGTGTCCAACATGATTATCAAAACTTACTGCAAGAGCATCAGAAAGAATTGATGGAATTGAATCACGATTTTTCTTATTATCATCACCATCGGCAATATGAATAGATTCCATAAGTGCCAGATAAATTGCTCTATCTCTACACCACTTTTCAGTAGTATCAACAACCCAGTTCTTCTCTACAGGAACATCTTCAAGAGAAGAAATTACGCTCAAAGTTTGCTTAAAGTTGTCTTCATTCAAATCTTCTCTTTTTTCAAGTTCAATATAAAGAACTTCTTTCGTTGGAAGTTTATTGTATTCTGATATGAAAGATGATATTTCTTCAAATACAATTTTTTGAATGTTATCCTGAAAATATTCTAATTTTATAAAAGGTAAAACTTTTCTAACATAATCTTCATTATATATTAAGTTTCTTAAAATTAGAAACTCAATTTTTTCCATTAATTTTGTGCCCCATAAGAAAATTCACCCTTCGCAATTACATCAAGTTTTTCCATTACTTCTTCAGTGAAATACTTTTCTGGACTTTTAAGAATCTCTTTCGCATAGATTTTCTTACCATCAATCTCATAACGACCTGCTACATTCTTCCACATTCCACCCAATTCACCAAGTTCAAGAAGACCGTAGTAACGATCAAGACCGCGCTCATCATAATACAGACGGATTTCAACATCTTGATTCTCCTTACTTAAACGGGACTTTTGAGTCTTTGCCTTGATAATGTTTCCGATAACGTCAGTTCCATCCTTTTCCTTTTTCTTGCTGAGATATATGATAGTAGAAGCGGCATACTTAAGTCCACTACCACCACCCATTTCTTTCATAGGGACATAAGAACCAATAACATCATAGGTGTGATTAGTAACTATCATTGGAATTTTTGCCTGACCGAGTTTCAAGGTAAGCATACGGAATGCACCTTTAATCAATTGAGATTTAGTCATGTCCCGAACTTCCTTATCATTCAGGGCATCATTAATCTCTTTGCTTGTAGAGAGCATTCCCAAAGAGTCTAGTACAAACATACAAGGATTACGCTCTCCTTCAGGTTTCTTCATATACAGATCAACTGCCTTGAGTGCCTTTCCACGAAACTCTTCAACGGTCACTACATTTACA